>JACCDR010222650.1_pt1 | contig 27667 bp, 26 predicted proteins | sample 7446431 | NCBI WGS metagenome assembly JACCDR01 (sample SAMN15323443, study PRJNA562643) | freshwater metagenome | isolation source: river surface water | place: USA:Blue River Watershed | collected 2017-08-17 | reverse complement strand
TAACTGCATCTACAAGCTTGGCGGCGAATATAAACGCAAATACAAACAGTGCGACAGCAGGTATCACAAGTGCGGTTAACAGCAATACAAATACAGTAGTTGGTAATGCATCAAGTAGTTTGGCAGTAACAATTGGTAATGCATCAAGTAGTTTGGCAGCGAATACAGAAAACACAACAAGTGGAATCACTTCAGCTGTAAACGCAAACACAAATAGTATTGTTGGTACAGCATCTTCATCAATAGTATCTCAACTAGCAAGTTCAATACTATCTGTACCAGCGAACGTATGGGCATATTCCACAAGAACACTTACATCAATCGCGTCTCTTGCGTCAGACGTATGGAACGCTCCAATAAGAACACTCACATCACTAACACTATCATCTCAAACACCATGGACAGTAGGTATGTCTGATTTTGGAACAATATCAGCGGGAGATACATATAGAGCAACAGTGACAACTGTATACAACGGAACACTAACAAATTCACTAAACTTACCTACAATTACAATATATGATCCAAACAGAAACGTTGTAGTAAGTGGTGCATCAATGACACAGACAGCAACAGGAACATACGAATATTCTTACGTGACAGCACCAAGTGCTACTGGTGGAGTATGGGAGAGTGTAGTGTCAGCTACAGTTGAAACAGGTAAAACATTACCTGGTAACGATTATTGGAACGTAACAACAGCACCGCCTCAAGTAATAATTCTTGGAATGAATTCCACAGTTACTCCAAACATTAGTGCAGATGTAAGAATAACAAACGAAGGTGATATCCCTTATGAATACCAATACGAGTGGTGTGTGGTGTCTAGCCAATTAAATCAATGCGGTGGTGGAGACGACACATATTATGCTTCAGCAGCGAAACTCATAACACCAGGAGACAACTTTGACACGACACTCACAGCAACAGTAACTAACCCAGGAACATACTATTTCAAAGTAGTCGTTTATTACGGAACAGAAAAATCAGGATCTTCTAGATTGTTCACAGCTACCAGTCCTTCATCTGACGGAGGGGGCGGTGGAGGAGGTGGGGGCGGAGGCGGCAACACCGATGTAGCCACTCCGATAATATCAGGAAGTTGTACAGGAGCAGACTTGAATCATGACAGAAAAGTGAACACAATAGACTTCTCAATACTTCTAGCATTTTGGAAAAAAAATCCACCATACGCTAACAAATGCGTAGACATAAATAAAGACAGTAAAGTAAACACGGTTGATTTTTCAATCATGCTTTCACAGTGGGGCACACAAGGCATGTTAATACCTTAAAAATATGATACAAAAAATAAAATCATCAATAATATTCTCGTTCATAATATTCTGTCTATTTCCCGTACTCACTCATGCATTAATAATAGATATAGAAAAGCCTAAATCAGATCTAGAAGTAGGGGACACGGTTATTTTAAAAGTATCAGTGGATACTGAAGAAAAAGAAATAAATGCGATCGACGGAAATATAAAAATAGATGGAGATTTTGTATTAGAAAAAATATATACAGGAAATTCAATATTTACACTATGGCCAAAATACCCGACTTATAGCAATGGCAGAATAGAATTCGTTGGAGGATTACCTGGTAGTGTATTTGGTAATAGACTCCATTTATTCAGTATCGCAATAAAAGCGACTGGCAATAAAAAAATTACATTTACCCCAGAAAATATAAACTTTTTTATAGACGATGGTAGAGGCACCTCAAATAAAGCAGTTGCTCAAAATTCTACATCTATACCAGTATCAGAATCTACAAGAAAGCCAATAAATGAGATGTTGAGTCTAATTTCAAAAGACAAGACATCTCCTCAATATATACAAATAGAATATGGTAGAGACCCGAGCATCTTTGATAACAAAACATTTCTTACATTCACCTCTAAAGATCAAGACTCGAACGTAGAAAAATACATAGTAGAAGAAGACGGTAATAGATACGAGACAACAGAAAATATATACGTATTAAAAAATCAAGATGCGAAAAACATAAAAGTTACATCTGTAGATTCAAATGGAAACACAAAGACAGAAAGTATTTCATTAGTAGAAACTCCAAATAAATATACAGGATACACGGTGCTCATCATAATAGTAATACTTGGACTAATGATATTTGTATTTCTAAAGAAAAGAAATAAGTACAAAAACGTAGAATGAAAAAGTATACACTCATATTTTTAATAGCAATAAATGTATTTTTGCTAAGCCCAAAAAATATAAATGCGGCTGATATATCTGTTCAACTAAATAAAAATGAAGCTTCTCTCCAAGACACAGTTACCGCGACTTTCTTTATTAATTCATCTGGTACAGCTATCAATAGCGCAGAGGGTGTATTAAATTTTCCAGCCGACATGCTATCTGTAGAATCACTCAGCCTGAGTGGTTCTATATTTTCTATATGGGTAGAACAACCTTCATATTCAAATCAAACAGGTAAAATATCTTTCAACGGAGGTTCCCCAAGTCCGGGGTTTAATGGGAGCAGTGGAGCAATACTTAGAGCAACTTTTAAGACGAAAAAATCAGGTACAGCGAGCCTCTCTTTCAATTCTGCGAGCATCTATGCAAACGACGGACTCGGTACTGACGTCACGTCCAAAAAACTAGGCGCAGTATTACAAATAGGTGCGACAGAACCAATAATCCAAACACCTGCAAATACACCAAAGGCTCCCATAATAACTTCTTCTGATATGCCAGATCCGGAAAAATGGTACAACAATACAAACGCTGTATTTTCATGGAATGTACCTTCTCAGATAAATTCTGTTCAACTTAATGTTACATCTTTTGCAAACTCAATACCAACAATTACTTACAGTCCACCAATAGGCAACAAGGAGATAAGCGACTTAAGCGAAGGAGTATCGTATTTACATGTCAGATTTGCAAACCAAAACGGTTGGGGAGAAACGGCTCATAGAAAAATAAAAATAGACAGAAGTGCTCCTACAGACATCAAAGCATCGGCATCTATCACAGAAGACGAATATATACTTCTCTCTCTTTCTGGAAAAGACAAACCTTCTGGAATAAGAGCATATAAAATAATAGAAAATGGAAAAGAAATAGCAGAAGCAGATACAGAATCAAGCAAAGAAGGTCTAGCGTCAATAACCCTCCCGGCACTCACAGCAGGTAGACATGATTTAACAATAAGAGCATATGACTATGCACAAAACTCTTCCGAGATATCTCTGAACGTAGAGTCACCAGAATTTGACGCTCCAACAATAACCAATTACACAAGAGAAATAACTAAAGGAGAGAGTATTTTGGTATCGGGTACCACATACAAAAACGGCAATGTATACGTATATATTCAAAATGAAAAATCTGAAGCCAAAAATTATTTAGTTACAGCAGACCAAAATGGTAATTTTGAATTCAAAAGTGACAACATAACAAAATCAGGATTAACAGGTATTTGGGCAGTAGCAACAAGAGGAGAAGTGTTTAGTAAAGAAAGTGAACGTCTATACACAAAAGTTAATAAAACAGCAGTAGAAAGAGGGGGTATATGGGCAATAGAAGCGCTTCTGGTCATAATACCTCTACTTATACTCCTTGTAATATTAGCCTCATTGCTCATATATATACATCGTAAATTTAGAACAATGAAAGACAAAATATTCTGGGCACTAGAAAAAACAGAGGATGACTCTCATAAAATATTCAGAATAATCAAAGATGATGTAAAGAGAAGTGTAGCTCTATTCAAAAAACATAGTGCAAGGAGAAGATTCACAGAAGATGAAGAAGAAATGATAGAAATATTAAACAGAGATATCGAAGAGGCAGAAAGATACTTCGATAACAGAATCGAAAAAATCGAAAAAGAGGATTTGTGATTTAGAGACAATTTACATCTATTGGACAAAATATAATAAACGTGATTAAATAAAAAAGGAGGTTAGATGCAAATCATTGCAATTTTGTGCACTTTCTTTACTGTTCTGGGTACGCTAAGTGCCCAATCAGCCACATATACGCAAGCCCAGGTAACGGAATTTGCCAACAAAGAACTGATTCCCGTGGTTCAAATGGTTATGGGCGCTACCACACCTTACCCAGAAGTGAACGATCGAGTCAACAAACAAACTATGCTTATATCGCGGAGGTTCAAGGGTAAGCCCACGAACAATGTGGTGATTCAAACGGTCTATACGCGGGTCAGTAAGTTTGTGGCTGGGTCATCGCGAATTAACGAAAAAGGCAACCCAGAACTCACGCTCTATGTTCCGGCCATCATGGACAATTGGGCCGGAAACCGCTCTCACATCATCTACATCATTATGCACGAGCGAGATCATCTAACTGAGCTCATTCCGAATAGGAAAGACGGGATCAGTCTGGAGATAGAGACACACATCCATGCCTTGACGACACAACATGTCGTGGTGCCTCTCAAAGAGAAGTACGGGGTAACTCTTTCTCAGGACGAACAGAGACATTACGACGCATGGGTTCGAGCAGGCAGGACAGAAAAAAGTCCTGTATGGAAGGAATCCATTAAAACACTCCTAACACGAGGGTTGCCAAGTTTTAAATGAAGAAAAGTTATCCTAGTGCCCGATCCAAATCACTGACCAGTGAGGAGGATTGGGCTTCCATCAAAGTTTTTTACAAGAAGAAAACTTTGATGGGAGTAAAACATCTAAATAAGTAGAAGCTTTTTCTTTTTCACAAACGACTTTATTTTTATAATTAATTAAGATAAATTAGTTATAGAGGTGATATAGATGAACGGAACCGTTCTACAAATTTGCATCTGCCCAGAAGCTGGTGCTCCAATGGAAGAAGTTGTTGAAGTAGAAGCCATAGCTTGCGAAGGCCTCAAAGGAGATCGTTATGCTACTGGAGAAGGGAGTTTCAATAGAGGGAGACGTGGTAACCGACAAATCACCCTGATGAACACCTTATTTTTCGAGGATAGCGGCTTCGAGTTCAAGGAAAGTCGTCGCAATATCTTTGTCGAGGGTGTCGAGCTGATGTGGCTCATCGGTCGAGAATTCAAAATAGGGTCAGCAACACTGTACGGAGTAAAATATTGCGACCCGTGCCAACGACCGAGTAAACTATCTAATAATTCAAGAAGCTTTCAGGAAGCGTTCTTCGATCGAGGAGGTATCATCGCGGAAGTGATAGAGAGTGGAATCATCAAGATCGGTGATCCGGTAATTCCTCCTCCAAAAGGATACTGATGTAGAGCGGAGTAGCGGTCGTGTGAAATATCACGACCGCTTTCTTTTTTATCAAATTTTTAATACACTGAGCACATGAGTTTATCAATCGGCATAGTCGGACTTCCAAATGTTGGCAAATCAACACTTTTCAACGCGCTTACAAAAAAGAGTGTACCGGCTGAAAATTACCCATTTTGTACCATAGACCCTTCTGTGGGTATTATCCCTGTACCGGATGAAAGATTAGAAAGATTAAATGATTTTTCAAAATCAAAGAAAAAAGTCCCAGCGGTAATAGAGTTTGTAGACATCGCGGGTCTTGTACGTGGCGCTTCTCAAGGAGAGGGCAAAGGAAATGCCTTTTTGCAACACATAAGAGAGACAGATGCGATAGCAGAAGTTGTGCGTCTTTTTGATGATACAAACATATTGCATGTAGATGGGAAAGTGGACCCTCTCTCTGACATAGAAACCATAAACCTGGAGCTCATTCTTGCAGACTTACAGACAGTAACAAAAAGACTAGGGAGCGTAGACAAAGATGTAAAAAGGGGAGATAAAGATGCAATAGTAGAAAAGAGTGGTCTACAAAAAGTATGCGTAGAGCTAGAAAATGGTAAATTTGCAAAAAGTGCAGACTTGGATGAAAAAGAATTGGTGATGATAAAAAATATGCAACTCCTCACCACAAAGCCAATACTTTATGTACTCAACAAAAAAGCAGGTGGAAAAAACATAGATGAAATAGGTGATGAGAGATGGCAAAAACTAAAAAACTTTTTTGAAACTACAGGCGCAAAATATGTGTATGTAGATGCAAACATAGAAAATGAACTAAAGGAAATCGAAGGGGAGGAAAAAGAAATGTTTAGAAAGGAATTGGGAGCAAAATCAGACGGTATAAACGACCTAATAATATCAAGCTACGATTTACTCGGACTCATGACATATTTTACAACAGGAGAAGACGAGACAAGAGGATGGACAATAAAAAAGGGAAGTACTGCTCCGATAGCAGGGACAGCAATACATACAGATTTTAAAGACAAATTTATACGTGCAGAAGTGGTGAACTGTGAAGACCTCCTATCATCCGGCTCATACGCTGCCGCTCGTGAAAAAGGTCTAGTTCGCACAGAAGGAAAAGAATACATCGTCAAAGACGGGGATGTGATTGAATTTAAGATCTGAAGCGACAAAGTCGCGAAGATTTAAATTCAATCACTTCGATCGAGCCCCACCAAGGCGAGAGCGAAGCAGATTGAGTTCAATGATCCAGCGACAGCCTCCCTATGGCTGGAGTTTGGGTATGTAGAGTCTAAATATCATGCTATAATAGACCCATTAAAGGCTAACCAAATCTAATGGAACAAAATCAAGAAAATATTGCGTCTTTAAGTAAAACAGGTGCAAAAGATTTCTTTCTCAATATAGGAGCTCTCATTTCTTTTTATACAGTTATAGGAAGTGTGATAGATATTTTATTTACAGCAATAAATACTAGATTTTCAAAAGTCTCTGATACCTACGACTATATATACTCGAGTTCAAGTTCTATAAGCTGGCCGGTTGCAATGGTTATAATATTATTTCCAATATTTCTAACTCTTATGTGGTTGTTGGGAAAAGAATACCGATCCGAAAATGGAGAAAGTAGGTATAGCACAATACACAAATGGATTGCTTATCTAACACTATTTTTATCTGGAGGTACAATAGCAGGAAGCCTCATTAGTGTAGTCTACTTCTTTATCGATGGACAAGATATCACAACAAGCTTTTTGCTAAAAATACTAGCAATGATAGTGATTGGTTCTAGTGTATTCCTATATTACATATCAGAAATAAGAAACAAACTCACAGCAAGAGAACGTACGATATGGAGGATATTTGCTTTAGTATTAGTAATCGGATCTATAGCTATTGGTTTTTTGGTTTTAGGTTCACCTAAAACACAAAGACTTTATAAATATGACAATCAAAAAATAAATGATCTTACTAGTATAAGATACTCAATAGAAAACTATGTTTACTCAAACAACATGTTGCCAACAAAATTAGAAGATATGACTGACTACAGTTACGGTGTTACATATGAAGACCCTCAAACAAAAGAAAAATACGAATATATAATAACTGGAGAAAATACTTACCAATTATGTGCAGTATTCAACAAAGCAACATCTGTACAGAGTAAATATTCATGGAATCATACGGAAGGTAGAAATTGTTTTGATCAAAGTGTAAGAATCGAAAAAAACATAGCAGGAGAAGCAAAACCTATACAAATACGATAAATATAAGATCATTCTAAAATTCATTTTGCAACAAGACATATTTTTATGTATTATTGCAATATGAACGAATACGACCATAAACAAATAGAAAAAAAGTGGCAGGAGAAGTGGCAGGAGAGTCAGATTTATAAAACCAAAGAAACCTCTAAAGACAATAAAAATTTCTACACATTAGTAGAATTCCCTTACCCATCAGGCAATTTACACATTGGACACTGGTATGCTTTTGCTGTGCCAGACATATACTCAAGATTAAAGCGCATGCAAGGGTACAACGTGCTTTTTCCAATAGGCTTTGATGCTTTTGGATTGCCGGCAGAAAACGCAGCAATAAAGAGAGGTTTGGATCCAAAAAAATGGACTTACGAAAATATTGCATACATGGAAGGACAGCTAGCGAGCATGGGCAACTCTTTTGATTGGTCTAGAAAAGTAATAACAGCAGACGAAGAATATTACAAATGGACACAATGGCTTTTTATAGAATTATACAAAAAAGGCTTAGCTTACAAAAATAAAGCGAGTGTCAACTGGTGCCCAAAAGACAATACTGTACTTGCAAACGAGCAGGTAGTAGGGGGTAAATGTGAAAGATGTGGAACAGAAGTCACTCAAAAAAACCTAGAACAATGGTTCTTCAAAATTACAGATTACGCCGAGAGATTGATTTCTGATTTAGATAATTTAGATTGGCCAGAAGCAATAAAAGATAGCCAAAGAAATTGGATAGGAAAATCAGAAGGTGCAGAAATAGAATTTAAGATAGAAAATTCTGAAGAAACAGTGACAATATTTACAACGAGGGCAGATACACTTTTCGGTGTCACATATATAGTCCTTGCTCCCGAGAATCCAAAACTTGATAACTTAAAATCAAAAATAGAAAATTGGAGCGAAGTAGAAAATTATATAAATGAAGTAAAAAAGAAAACAGAAATAGAAAGAACAGACGCAAAAAAAGAAAAAACTGGAGTAGAAATAAAAGGAATTAAAGCAATTAACCCTGCAACAGGAGAATCTATACCTGTATACGTAGCAGATTATGTACTTGTGAATTATGGCACAGGGGCAGTAATGGCAGTCCCTGCTCATGATGAAAGGGATTTTGATTTTGCACAAAAATACAATCTGGAAATAAAAGATGTGGTAATTCGAAGATCTCCAGATTTAAATAATCCTCACGTGGAAGGCAAGGAAGTAGTCTTTAGAGATGGAATACTCGCAATAGTATACAATCCAAATACAAAAAAATACCTTTGCCTGAAATGGAAAAGACAACCTTGGACAACATTTGTAATGGGTGGCATAGAAGAAGGTGAAAGTTCTATAGAAGCTGCAAAAAGAGAAGTAAGAGAAGAGACTGGTTATAAAAATGTAAAATTAGTAAAAGAATTATTAACTACTCAGTCAGAATTTTTTGCTGCACACAAAGATGTAAATAGAATAGCTCACACCAGAAGCATACTCTTCGAATTAATAGACGAAGAAAAAGAAGAAATATCTGCAGAAGAATCTGCTATCCATGAAATGGAGTGGCGGGACATGGAGGGTATAAAGTCAAAAGACATGACTCACAGTGAGATGCCTTTTATAATAGAAAATATAGAAAATGAAAAAAAACCATTTGTTGGTGATGGTATAATGTTTGATTCTGGTGAATTTACAAAACTAACCAACAAAGAAGCATGCGAAAAAATAACAGAAAAATTTGGTAAGAAAGTTACAAAATATAAATTAAGAGATTGGCTCCTTTCTCGTCAAAGATATTGGGGTTGCCCAATACCAGTAGTGTATGATCCGGAAGGCAAGCCTCATATTGTAAAAGAAGAACATCTACCATGGACACTTCCGGAAGACGTAGATTTTACACCAAAAGGAGAGTCACCACTTGCAACATCAACAGAATTAAAAAATCGAGTTGAGAAATTATATGGAAAAGGTTGGACTCCAGAATATGACACTATGGATACTTTTGTTGATTCATCTTGGTATTTCCTAAGATATACAGACAACAAAAACAAAGATAAATTTGCAGACAAAGAAAAATTAAAAGAATGGTTACCAATAGACAGATACTCAGGTGGAGCAGAGCACACAACAATGCATCTTTTATATTCTAGATTTTTTCATAAAGCTCTTTTTGATTTAGATTTAGTACCAGAGAATGAACCATTTAAATCAAGAATGAATAGAGGACTCATACTTGGTCCCGATGGGCAAAAGATGAGCAAGAGTAAAGGTAATGTTATAGACCCAGACGAATGGGTGAGTAGAGTAGGTGCCGACACCGTACGTCTTTATCTTGCATTCATAGGACCATTCAACGAAGTAGGACAATATCCTTGGGATCTTGGTGGTATAGCTGGTGTAAGAAGATTTTTAGAAAGAGTATGGAAACTAAAAAACAATATAAGTGATTCTACAGAAATAGAAAACATATTAAACAAAACAATAAAGAAAGTTACGGAGGACAATGAACAATATAAATTCAACACTGCCATCTCATCTCTCATGATACTCCTAAATGCTATGGAGAAACAGAAATTCACAAAGTCAGATTATGAAGTATTTTTGAGACTACTTGCACCATGTGCTCCTCACATTACAGAAGAGCTGTGGAGCATGCTTGGATACACAACATCAATACACACAGAAAAGTGGCAAGAGTACGATGAATCAAAGATGATAGATTCTTTCGTAAACATAGTTATACAAGTAAATGGTAAGGTGAGATCTAAATTGGAAACAGAAGCAAATATCGACGAAAAAACAGTCACAGAAAGAGTGAAGACGATGGAAGATGTTCAAAAATGGATAGCTGGGAAGACAGTCAAAAAGACCATATTTGTACCAAATAAGATACTAAATATAGTTTTAGAGGATTAAAAGCCTATATTTAAAGCCATATTATAATCCATTTGACATTATTCAGTATATTTGATACAAATATATACATAAACATTGCATAGTCAATTTATTAAAAAACAAATGAATAAAAAAGAAGGTCAAAAAAATAAAATTGTAACTCTTTCTTTCAACCCAAAACAGGTTGTAAAGAAACTTTTGAGTTCTCTGCCGGATAGAGCACAAGATGTGATATCAGGTAGATTTGGTATAAACCAAAGTGGAGAAGAGATGACTCTTGAAGCTATAGGAAAAAAATACGGAATCACAAGAGAAAGAGTGAGGCAAATAGAAAACTATGCAATAAATCACATTAGAAAATCTGACTCATACCAAAAAGAGCAACCAGTATTCACTGAGCTAAAAAAATTAATCACAGAGATGGGTGGAGTAGTGTCAGAAGAAGACTTGCTAGACTCACTAGCAAAAGACATATCAACAAAGAAATGTATACACTTCTTGCTAGTCGTTGGAGATGAATTCAATAAAATAAAAGAAGACGAACAATTTAAGCACAGATGGCACATTGATTCAGAACTATCACTTAAAATACACGAAGCTCTTCAAAAACTCTACACAAGATTAGGTGACGACGAAATAATACCTGAATCAGAAATGATATCTTCATTCCTTGAACATCTAAAGGAAGTATCCGATGATTATAAAAAAGACGAAATACTCACAAGATGGTTGTCTATATCTAAAAACATATCAAAAAATCCTTTAGGAGAATGGGGTAAAGCTCAATCTTCAAACATAAAAACTAAAGGTGTCAGAGATTATGCATACCTAATATTAAGAAAGCATGGTTCACCAATACACTTTAGAGAAGTAGCAAAATTAATCGGAGATGTTTTCAAAAAGAAAGCCCATGTAGCAACTACACACAACGAACTCATCAAAGACCCTAGATTCATACTAGTAGGGAGAGGTTTGTATGCACTAAAAGAATGGGGATATTCTACAGGAATCGTGCGTGATGTTATAAAAGAAATAATAAAAAAACACGGACCACTTTCTAAAGAAGATATTCTAGAAAAAGTGATGAAAGAAAGATATGTGAAAAGTAATACAGTGATGGTAAATCTACAAAATCCAAAATTCTTTAAGAAAAATAAACAAGGACTCTACATAATCGCTTAAATACAAAAAACAACCCGATCTGCATCGGGTTGTTTTTTGTATTTATACAGAAGTGATGATAAAATTTTGATATGTTCAGTTTCATACCACCCGAAATAATGGAGATACTTCTCTCGGCATGGAAGTATGTGTATATGCTCATGCCAATATGGCTACCTATAATTTTCTTAAACCTACTTTTTAAAGCATGGGTAGATCACGCTAGAGAAAAATTCTGGCAAAAAGAAGGTTCGTTGTTACTCGAAATAAAACTACCAAAAGAAATAACAAAATCTCCTCTTGCGATGGAAGTGGTCTTAAATGCCTTTTTTCAAGCAGGTGGAGAAGGTACTTGGGTGGATAGATTATGGAAAGGTCAAACAAGACCCTGGTTTTCTTTAGAATTAGTATCGATTGGAGGCAAAATACATTTTTATGTATGGACAAGACCAAAATGGAGAAATGTAATAGAGTCCCAAATGTATTCTCAATATCCTGGAATAGAAATATACGAAGTAGAAGATTATAGTAAAGATTTATATTACGAAAAAGGTAAAACCGAAGTATGGGGTTTTGATATAGCCCTTAGCAAACCAGACCCATACCCAATAAAAACATACATAGACTACAACTTAGACAGAGACCCTAAAGAAGAATTCAAAATCGACCCGATGACACCGATGATCGAATTTTTAGGATCACTCACACAGGGCCATATTATGTGTATCCAAATAATAATAAGGGCCCACAAAAAAGAACAACCTAAATCTCTTACATGGGCAGAAAGATTTGATAAATTAAAATGGGAAGACAAGACTGACGCTTGGCAAGACGAAGCAAAATCAGAGATAGAAAGAATTGTAGAACAATTCAGACCAGCAGATAAAGAAAAACAAAGTAGACAAGCGACAGAGGGAGAAAAAGACACAATAGCCGCACTTGAAAGGAGCGTATCTAAATTACCATTTGACTGTGGTATTAGATGTATATATGTCGCACCAAAAGATATATTTAATGGTGGATACAAAGGTGGGGCAACGGGATCATTCAAACAATATGGCTCACAGAATCTAAACGGCTTCAAGCCAACAGGATGGTTCACTATATTTGACTATCCTTGGCAAGATTATTTTGGTACACAACAAGAAAGTTTTAAAACAAAGATATTAGAAGAATATAAAAGCAGACAATATTTCTTTTCTAAAGATAAAGACGAGAAGTTTTATGGTAAACCAATAGTATTAAATACAGAAGAATTAGCTACCATATATCACTTCCCAGGTGCAGTAGCAAATACTCCAACATTTGATCGTATACCTTCTAAGAAATCAGAAGCTCCTGCAAACCTTCCTTTATAAAAAGAGAAAAATGATACAAAAACTATTAAATCTAAAAGAGAGACTTTTAATTTCTTATGAATACATAAGACAAAGTATATCGACACATCCAAAAATGGTCATATGGAGACTAAAAATATTTAACCTGTCTCCATTCGTAGGTAAAAATATATTTAAAATATTATCTTTTACATCAGCAATATTATTCGTATATATATTAATGTATACATTTTATTGGCGGGCACCTAGTCCTTTTCCAGAAAATATATTAGTAACGGTAGAAAAAGGTCAATCAATATCAGAAATAGCAAAAATATTTGAAGAAAAAAAAGTAGTACGCTCAGACTTTTGGTTAAAGACAATAGTGATAGGTCTAGGTGGCGAAAAACAATCCGTAGCGGGAGATTATTATTTTCCAAATAGTAAAAACGTATGGAAAGTGGCTCAGATGCTAAATAAGGGAGAATTCGGGCTTATACCATTTAGAACCACGATACATGAAGGTCTTTCTTCTTATCAAATAAGCGATCTGTTATCAAAACAATTGCCATCATTTGATTCAAAAAAATTCATAGACACAGTAGAATCTGAAAAACTAGAAGGATATCTTTTTCCTGATACATACTTTTTTATGCAAAACACAAAAGCAGAAGATGTGATACTTATGATGAGAGAAACTTTTGCAAGAGAAGTAAAAAGATACGAAGAAGATATTTTGAAATTTAAAAAGCCGATGCAAGATATATTAATAATGGCCTCTATTCTAGAAGGAGAAGCAAATACACTTGAATCAAAAAGAATCATATCTGGGATACTATGGAAAAGATTGAGGATAGGTATGCCACTTCAAGTGGACGCTGTGTTTAAATACTATAATGGCAAACATTCCTATACTCTCACAAGTAGCGACCTTAAGGATGATCATGAATATAATACTTACACAAACAAAGGCTTGCCTCCGACGCCAATAAACAACCCTGGTATAGATTCAATACGTGCAGCAATAACTCCGACACCTTCTGATTATTTATATTTCCTATCCGATCTACAAGGAAACATGTATTACTCTAAAACTTTTGATGAACATAAAGCGAAAAAAGAAATTTACATACCTTAGATAATATTTGAGAATTATCTATTTTCATATATGATTGGCGTATGAAAAATAAAGGCACTGTATTTGTAGGGCTGTCAGGTGGAGTGGACAGTTCTGTATCGGCAGCCTTGCTTAAAAAGCAAGGCTATGAAGTCGTGGGTGTTTTTATAAAAGCTTGGTCACCAGAAGGATTTCCATGTACATGGAAAGAAGACAGGAGAAGTGCAATGAAAGCGGCGGCAGTGCTTGATATACCTTTTAAAACGCTAGACTTAGAAAAAGAATATAAGAAGGATGTGGTTGACTATATGATAGAAGAATACAAGAAAGGAAGAACACCAAACCCAGATGTTATGTGTAATAAGGAAATAAAATTCGGGCATTTCCTAAAATGGGCAACGGATAATGGGGCAGATTTTGTAGCAACAGGGCATTATGCGATTTCTGCACCACAGAAACCCAATACAAAAGACTTAGAACAAAAATATTGTCTACTTGAAGGAAAAGACAAATCAAAAGATCAATCATATTTCCTTTGGACATTAACATCTAAACAACTAAGTAAAATAATATTTCCAATAGGACACCTAAACAAGACAGAAGTGAGAAAACTTGCAACAAAGTTTAATCTTCCACAAGCAACACGCAAAGATAGTCAGGGACTGTGTTTCTTGGGCAAAATAGATATGAAAGAATTTTTATCTATTTATACTGAAGAAATAAAACAGGGGGATGTCTTAGATATTTACGGAAATAAGATAGGCAAACACAACGGGTCAATATTATACACAATTGGAGAGAGGCATGGATTTACGATAGAAAAAAATAGTGTGGAAAATAAACCGATGTATGTAATAGAGAAAAATATAGAAAAAAATACAATTACAGTAGGTCAAAAGGGTGGTGAAGAAGAATTTAACAAAACTAAAATAAAAAAAGTCACTCTTGATAATCTAAATATCACGGTAGAAGGTTTGACGGATAATGAAGAATTGCTTTGCAGACTACGCTATAGACAAGAAAAAATAAAATGCAGATTAAGTATAGAAGACAAAACTGCAATAGTAGAATTTGAAGATCCGCAAGATCCTGTAGCAATAGGACAATCTTTAGTTTTATACAAAGGTGAAATTTGTATAGGAGGAGGTATAATAACAAAATGAATACATACATAACAAAAGCGAATGGAGAAAAAGAGTTATTTGATCCAGAAAAATTACGAGTATCTTTGCGCAGAACAAAAGCAAGTGAAAGCACAGTAGACAAAGTAGTCGATCATATATTGCAAGAAATAACAGAAAATATAACGACTACAGAATTATACAAACATGCATTTGAAGTATTAAAAAGAGAAGACAGAAAAGCTTCTGTGCACTACTCACTCAGAAAAGCAGTGATGGACCTTGGTCCGTCTGGGTTTCCTTTCGAACAATTCATAGCTCAGATTTTTGTAGCACAAGGGTTTCAAACAGAAACAGGAGTAGAAATGATGGGAGAGTGTGTATCTCACGAAGTCGATGTTGTAGCATGGAATGACGACAAGCTTATAATAGTAGAAGCAAAATTCCATAATCAGCTTGGAGTAAAATCTGATTTAAAGGTAGCTCTGTATATAAAAGCACGATTCGATGATTTATCTAATGTGACTTTCAACTATGGAAAAGAAAGAAAAATCGACGAAGGTTGGCTTGTAACAAATACAAAATTTTCAAAACAAGCAATACAATATGCTGAGTGTAAAAAAATGAAATTAGTTGGTTGGAATTATCCAGAACACGGAAACCTGCAAGACCTAATAGTAGACGCCAAATTACAACCGATAACATGTCTTACAGTTACAACACAAGCAGAAGAGAGAGCTCTCGCAGAAGCAGGAATAGTATTGTGTAAGCAAGCAAAAGAAAATCTAGATATTGTAAGACAAGTAGGGATAGGAGAAGAAAAAATAAAAATGATGTTACAAGAAATAGAAAGCATACAAATATAATATGTATACAAATACATACAAGAAAAAACTATACGATCCAAAGAGCAAAGAAGCATTCAAACTAAGTCGTTCAAAAATAGATTTATTTATAGAGTGTCCTAGGTGTTTTTATCTAGATAGAAAGACTGATACTAGCAGGCCACAAGGATTTCCTTTCACTCTAAACAGTGCAGTGGACTTATTGTTAAAAAAAGAGTTCGACCTTCACAGAGAACAGGGTACACCTCATCCTCTTATGGATTCTTATGGAATAGACGCGGTGCCATTTAACGACAAAAGAATGGATGTATGGCGTGAAAATTTTACAGGAGTACAGGCTCATCACAAAAAAACTAATTTTATAGTATTTGGTGCAGTTGATGATATATGGATAAATAAAAGCGGAGAATTAATAGTAGTCGACTATAAAGCAACAAGCAAAGACGAAGAGGTGACACTAGACTCAGACTGGCAAGATGGATACAAAAGACAAATGGAAGTCTACCAGTGGCTACTCAGACAAAATGATTTCAAAGTCAGTGACACAGGATACTTTGTCTACGCAAACGGCAAAAGAGATAGAGAAAATTTTGAAGGTAAATTAGAGTTTGATATAAAATTAATACCATACACAGGAAATGCAGATTGGGTGGATGATAAATTAGTAGAAATCAAAAAAACTCTAGATGAAGATACTGTGCCAAAGCAAAGCAACAATTGCGAATATTGTAAATATGTAGATTCGGTCAATAAAAATACAAAATGAAGACTTTCAAAGAAAAAGTTTTTGATGTAGTAAGGAAAATCCCGAAAGGCAAGACCATCACATACAAACAGGTTGCAGAAAAGGTAGGCAAACCAAAATCATACAGGGCAGTAGGGAACATTCTAAACACAAACTACGATCCCCGAATACCATGTCATAGAGTCATAAGATCAGACGGCAAAACAGGCGGATACAACCGAGGCGAAGAAAATAAAAAGAAAATATTAGAATCAGAAAAATCAACAACATGACAGATTCAAAAGAAATAGAAAAAAGAAAAGAGTTGATGCGTAAAGTAAGAGACGATGTAGTTGGACTTAAATCGTCTCCACTCTATAAATTTAGAATTGAAAACAAAAGCTTACCTGTCATAGGAGACGGGAGCCATTTTGCAAAAATAATGCTAATAGGCGAAGCGCCGGGAAAAAACGAAGCAAAAACCGGTAAACCTTTTTGTGGTTCATCTGGAAGAATATTAGATCAACTGCTCGAACATTCAGGAATGAAAAGGGAAGACGTGTACATCACAAACATAGTTAAAGACAGACCTCCAAAAAATAGAGACCCATTAAAAGAAGAAATAGAATTATATGGACCATTTCTTGATAGGCAAATAGAAATCATAAAACCAACAGTGATAGCGACTTTGGGCAGATATGCTATGGGCTACATAATGGCCAAGTTTGGTATGGATGATAAATTGGAAATAATAAGCAAAATGCATGGCAGAGTATTCGAGACCAACCTACCTTATGGAAAAGTACATGTGGTACCTCTCTATCATCCAGCAGTAGCCGTGTACAATTCTCATACAAAAGATTTATTGAAAGAAGATTTTAATTTATTAAAAACACTGATATAAATATTTGTCAAACTTTTAAATAGCTCAGAAAAAAGCTATTCTAATAGACATGGAATACAAAATAAACTGGGATTTAAATCATATATACGATAAAGATCCAAAAAACCAAATTAAGAAAGATTGTGCGTATACAAAAAAAATATATAAATCTTTTATTCTAAAATATAGGAAAAATAAAACCCATCTAAAATCTCCAAAGGCACTTCTAAGCGCCCTCTTAGAATACGAAGATATTTCTTCAAACAAAAAATCATCGAGCCCTGCGATGTACTATCATTATCGTCTAGCTTTAAATAGTGGCGACAAAGAAGCAGAACAAGGCTTGGCACAACTTCAAGATTTTTATGCAGAACTATCAAACCAAGTAGAGTTTTTTATGCTTGAAATTGGAAAAATAGATAAAAATACTCAAAAAAAGATGCTCTCGTCCAAAGAGCTAGTTCCTTTTAAATATATGTTGAGCAAAGTGTTTGAACACGCTCACCACACTTTATCTGAAGCGGAAGAAAAAATAATGACACTCAAAAGCAATCCAGCAAAAAGTATGTGGGTTTCTGGATTTGAAAAATTACTAAATAAACAAACAATAACTTGGGACGGTAAAGAATTGCCAATAGGAGAAGCTTCGTCAATAATTTCCAAACTAAAAACAAAAGAAAGACGAGAACTTCACAGTCTGCTCATGCTCAAATTAAAAGAAATAAGTGACTTTGCGGAGAGCGAAATAAACGCAATAGTCACAAACAAAAAAATAGACGATAAATTGAGAGGATTCAAAACTCCATACGAAGCCACAGTCAAGGGTTACGAAAACGAAGAAAAGACCGTAAAGGATTTGGTTGCTACTGTAACCAAAAATTTCGACATTGCCCACTCTTTCTTTAATTTAAAAGCAAAAATGTTGGGAGAGAAAAAACTTACCTACGCAGACAGAGGAGCAAAGATAGGAGAAGCAGAAGTTGCTACACCTTTTAAAACAGCGGTTGATACAGTAATAAAATCATTTAACAAAGCCGATCCAGAATTCGGAGATTTTGTAAAACATATGTTTGAAAATGGTTTTGTAGATGTATATCCTAAACAAGGCAAAAATTCTGGAGCATTTTGCTCTAGTGAAATAAACATTCCGACCTATGTACTACTCAATCAAACAGATGATTTTAAATCAATAATAACGATGGCTCACGAGATGGGTCACGCTCTGCATTCAAAATATTCAAAGACACAAAAACCAAGGTACCAAGATTACACAATAGCCACAGCAGAAGTAGCTAGTACTTTTTTTGAAAATTTAGTGTTCGAAGAAGCGAGCAAAAATATAGATCCAAAAGAAAGAATGATATTACTACACGACAAAATATCGGGAGACATATCTACCATTTTTAGACAAATAGCATGTTTTAATTTTGAAAACGAACTTCACGAATCTATAAGAAAACAAGGTTTCTTACAGAAAGAGCAAATTGCAGAACTAATGAATAAACACATGAGTGCATATATTGGACCTGTATGTGAATTTAACGAAAGTGACGGATACTTTTTTGCATTTTGGTCTCACATAAGAAACTTTTTCTATGTATATTCTTATGCATTTGGAAATATAATTTCCGACGCTCTGTATGAAAGATACAAAAAAGACAATACAAAAATAAAAGATATAATAGAATTCTTGAAAGCCGGAGGATCTGACACACCAGAAAACATTTTCAAAAAAATAGGAATAAATCCAAACAAAAAGCTTTTTGAAACTGGATTACAGAAAATAAAAAGAGAGATTGAGGAATTAGAAAGTTTATGGGATAAATATGGTAATAAGAAATAAAGTTATGACTTCACAAGAAATAAGAAAAAGGTTTTTAGATTTTTTTGAAAAAAGGGGACACAAAATAATCCCTTCGGCTTCTCTTGTGCCTGAAAACGATCCTTCTGTTTTGTTTAATACTGCAGGCATGCAACCTCTGGTACCATATCTACTCGGACAAGAACATCCAATGGGTAAGAGGATAGCTGACATTCAAAAATGTGTCCGCACAGGCGACCTAGAAGACATAGGAGACAATCGACATTTTTCTTTTTTTGAAATGATGGGAAATTGGTCTTTGGGTGATTATTTTAAAGAAGACGCAATAAAGTGGAGTTATGAATTTCTAACAAACAAAGAAGAGGGCTTAGGGCTCGATATAAAACGTCTATATTTTACAATATTTGAAGGGGATGAAAACGCACCATATGATGAAGAGTCCAAAAAAATCTGGATGAGCTTAGGTGTTCCAGAAAATCGCATATACGCTCTCCCTGCAGATGACAACTGGTGGAGTCCAGGGGACAATGGCCCATGTGGACCATGCAGTGAAATGTTTTATGATATGAAAGGCGAAATTGGCGATTTGAGTAAAGAAGAATTTTTACTCGCCCTAAAGAGAGAGGACGTTATAGAAATATGGAACGACGTATTCATGGAATATGAAAAGAAAGACGGCAAAGTAATTGGCAAATTAAAACAAAAAAATGTAGACACTGGCGCAGGACTAGAACGCATTACAGCGGTGATGCAAGGCAAACTTACAGCATATGACACGGATTTGTTTGAAGAAATAATAGAATCAATAAAGTCACAATCGGGAAATATAAACGAACAATCAATTCGTATTGTTGCTGATCACATAAGAACGAGCGTATTCATGATTGGAGACGGTGTATTGCCATCAAATAATGACAGAGGATATGTACTCAGAAGGTTATTGAGGCGCGCAATTAGACACGCAGATAATCTGCAACTCAAAATAGGTCTAGAACCAGTGTGTACTGCAGTCACAAATCAATACGAAAAAATCTACAAAAACATATCGGAAAATAGACAAAAAATATTTGATGAAATAAAGAAAGAGGAAGAAAAATTTAGAAAAACATTGGGATCTGGACTTAAAGAGTTTGAGAAAGGTGTTGATCCATTTATCCTTTTCACAACTTACGGATTTCCAATAGAACTCACAGTAGAGTTAGCAAAAGAAAAAAATATTGAAATAGATATAAATGATTTCAACAAAAAGATGTCCGAGCATCAAAAACTTTCTCAAACAGCATCATCTGGAATGTTCAAAGGAGGACTCGCAAATCACAACGAAAAAACAATTCGCTTGCACACCGCACATCACCTACTTTTGGCAGGACTTCAGAATGTGTTAGGTAAACAAGTGAAGCAAAGGGGTAGTAACATAACAGAAGAAAGATTGAGAATAGATTTTATCTGTGACCACAAACTAACGGAAGAAGAAAAAGAAAAGGTAGAAAATTTTGTAAATGAAAAAATAAATCAAGGACTAAGTGTGGTACGCAAAGAAATGAAACTTGAGGAAGCAGAAAAGCTTGGAGCAGAGATGGAATTCGGTGCAAAATATCCAGAAATAGTCTCTGTATATTTCATAGAAGACAAAGACGGCAATGTAATTTCAAAAGAATTTTGTGGTGGACCTCATGTTACAAACACAAAAGAACTGGCTAATACCCTCGGTACGCCTGTATCATTCAAAATACAGAAAGAAGAAGCTGTATCAGCTGGTGTCCGTCGCATAAAAGCGGTATTAGAATAATTTTACACTCCACTTATTTGATGTATTATTGTACACAGAAAGGTGGTGCGAGTGAAAATAATCATTCATCAACCAACAGAAAAAGAAGATAGATCCCTCTGTGGTCTCAACCTAGAGAGCATGCGAGATGGGCACATGTGGACACTATCTTTCAAAAAGACACTGGTCAAGCTGGAAGCCAACAACGCACTCTCTGCAGTAAGATGCACCGTGTGCGAAAAATATTGTCCACACGAAACTGAGCTCGCAAATTAACTCTAGATTTGCGAGCTCATAAACTTTTTATAAACAGATTTCCACATTTTATTTTTAAATTATCAAACTATCTTGTGCTATAATACTTAAATATGGCAAAGATACCTTTTCAAGATGTTGTTCCTCCAGAACAAAAAAGAAGTATTAGAAATATTTCTATACAAAAAAACACCAGTCGCACAACACAGAATACTCAACCTATTTCAACTCATGCGGAAGAAATAGTACCGAATCAATCTTCAATAAAAATAAATACGATGGATCAATTTAAAGAACCGTCACCAACAATAAAAGAAGAATACAAACCCAAAGAGGCTTACGAATACTATTATCCAAACAAAGAAGTCCTCTCACAAAAAATAAAAAAGGATTCGTCACTAAAGACATCAAATAAAAAATACATATTTGGTGGAATGGCACTCCTTGCAATAATAGCTTTTATCGCAACAATGATGACAGTGTTTACATCTGCAAATGTTTTAGTTGTAAAAAAACAACAAAGTATTGATGTAAATATAGATACAGAAGCCACAAAAACACTCATAGACCAGAAAATCAGATACGAGGTAATAAAACTATCAAAAACAACATCAATGAGTGTCGAGGCAAAAGGTGAGGAGCTGGTAGAAAAAAAGGCTAGCGGTAAAATAGTTATATACAACAACGTATCAGCAGAGCCACAAAGACTTATAGCAAGGACTCGCTTTGAATCTCCAAAAGGTCTTATTTATAGAATTTCAGAATCAGTTGTAGTTCCGGGTAAAACAACCAAAAATGGGGAGGAAATTCCTGGAAGTATAGAAGTAGAAGTATTCGCAGATGAAGCTGGAGAATCCTACAATTCGAAAAAAGTTGATTTTACTATACCAGGATTCAAGAATGATTCACTTAGATATAGCAAATTTTATGCAAGATCATCTACCGACATAGAAGGAGGATTTGTTGGAAAACAAAAAACAGTTGTTCAGTCAGAAAAAGATAGTGCCTTAAAAGAAATGGAATCAAAGCTACAACAAGAAATAGCAAAGGATATACAATCACAGATTCCAGAAGGATTGGTCCTACTAAACGACTCAATAATATATTCATCTAAAAATTTACCACAAAAAGAAGATGGTAGCTCCATAATATTAAACAAAGAAGTAACGGCTCATGTTATCTTATTAGACAAAAATCCTTTATCTAAACTAATTGTAGAAAAATATGTAAAAGATAATCCAGAATGGAAGAATATAACATCAGATGTTTCAGATTTTAGTAAGCTAAACATCACTAAAAAACCAGAAGAAATAACAGCAAACAACAATATTTCTCTAACGATAAGCGGACAAGCTACAGTAATGGCATCAATAGATGCAAATGACCTAGCAGAAAAATTGGCTGGAAAAGAGAGGAAAAACCTTGAATACATAATGTCTAATTTCCCAGGAATTTCAAGCGTGAAAGCGACAATTAGACCCGTATGGAAACAATCTTTCCCAGAAAACCCTTTAAAAATAACGGTCGAACAAATTGAATAATACTCTGCTTGACACAAAGAGTGTTTATATGATAGCCTTTTTCATTGTTGTTGTTTTATTTTAAATGATAGATAAACCGAAGCAGGACACAAGTGTTGGTGTTATTACGGAAGCGCTCCCAAACGCTCTTTTCCGTGTAAGACTAAACGGTGGTGAAAACGAGATCCTTGCTTATCTATCAGGAAAGATGAGACTCAACAGAATAAAAGTCCTCATTGGTGACTCTGTTGAGATGGTAATAGATCCATATGGAGGAAGAGGTAGGATAGTAAGAAGAGTAGATAATAGACAACAAACAAATATTTAAATATATGAAGGTTAAAGCTTCAATAAAAACAATGTGTACTAAATGCAAAATGGTCCGTAGAGGAGGTATTTTGTTTGTAGTATGCAAAAGCAATCCAAAACACAAACAAAGACAAGGATAATTTATATACAAAAAAATGAGAATTTTAGGAATCACAATACCAGAAAATAAAAGATTAGAAATTGGACTTACCACATTGTTTGGTATAGGACGTTCATCTGCTAAAAGAATATTGGATGAAGTAGGTGTTGAATGGGGAACAAAATCAAAAGACCTATCAGTAGAAAAAGAGAACGAGATCAGAAAAATAATAGAGAACATGAAGATAGAAGGTGATCTAAAGCGTGAAATATCTTCAAACATAAAAAGATTAAAAGATATCAAAGCTTACAGAGGAGTAAGACACACAAGGGGTCTTCCTGCTCATGGTCAGAGAACAAAAACAAACTCACGTACTCGCAGAGGTAACGTAAGAAAGACTATGGGTACTGGACGCCGTGCTGTAGATAAAAAATAATTAATTAAAATAGGTTATGGGTAAAAAAAGAATTGTAAAAACAGAAGAAGAAAATAAAGAAAACACTGCACCGGAAGTGAAAGAGGTTTCACTTAAGAAAAGAGTGGAATCAGGTATTCTGCATGTACAATCAACATACAACAATACACAACTTATTTTGACAGATAGAAAGGGAAACGTTATAGCAACATCTTCTAGTGGTAGCTTAGGATTCAAGGGCGCTAAAAAAGGTACACCTTTTGCAGCCGCAAAAGTAGGTGAGACTCTAGCACTAAAAGCTCAAACACTTGGAATGAAAGAAATATCAGTTGTTGTGAAAGGTGTCGGATCTGGTCGTGAGTCTGGTATCAGAGGTTTTATTTCAAAAGGTATAACAATATCTGGAATCAAAGACATAACACCGGTTCCTCACAATGGTCCAAAACCTAAGAAACCAAGAAGAGTATAAACCATAATTCAACAAATTTAATTAGAATACATTTATGAAAATAGGTCCAAAATACAAAATAGCACGTAAACTAAGAGCTCCAATATTTGAGAAAACACAAACTCAAAAATACGCTCTTCGTGAAGGCAAAAAATCAAAAAACAAATCTGGCGGCAAACCTAAAACAGATTTTGGTATTCAATTAAACGAAAAACAAAAAGCGAGAATGTTTTACTGTGTTACAGAAAAACAATTTGCAAAATATGTAAAATTCGCTCTAGCAAACAAGAAAAACTCTCCTGTAGTAAACCTCCTTCAATCTCTAGAAAAAAGACTCGACAACACAGTATGGAGAGCAGGTTTTCTTCCTACACACCTAAATGCAAGACAAGCAGTAGCACACGGACACTTCTTGGTGAACGGCAAAAAAGTATACGTCCCATCTTTTACAGTTAAAAACGGTGACGTCATAACAATCAGAGAAGGAAGTAAGAACAGTAAACTCTTTACAGACGCATACAAAAAGGTAGAAGAGGCAAATATACCAAACTGGTTGTCTTGGGACAGTAACAAAAAAGCATTGGTGGTCAAAGACGGTGCTTTCACTGAAAAAGCAGAATTACTATTCGATCTTGGTCAAGTTATAGAGTATTACCAAAGATAATAATTTTACATTTAATATTTTAATCCTTATGACAATGGAAAATTTTGATAAAAAAATAGTTTTGCCTTCAAAACCTCGAATAGTAAGCGAGGAAGATAATCGTGGTGTGTATGAAATAGATGGATTTTATCCAGGCTACGGTTTTACTATAGGCAACAGTTTAAGAAGAATAATATTTTCTTCAATAGAAGGTGCAGCGGTAACTTCAATAAAAATAAAAGGAGTTGACCATGAATTTACATCAATAAAAGGTGTAAAAGAAGACGTGATAATGATAATGCTCAACATAAAGAGACTACGTATCAAAATGATCACAGACGAACCTCAAACAATTTCAATAAAAGCAAAAGGTTTGAAGACAGTAGAAGCAAAAGACATAGAAGTTCCAGGGCAAGTTGAGATAATGAATCCAGAACTTGTTATAGCAACTTTGACAGACAAAGATTCTGAACTAGAAATAGAAATGACAGTGGAAAAAGGTTTGGGATTTGTAACTAGAGATAGCCTTGGCAAAGACAAAACAGATATAGGTACAATCATGCTAGACGCAAACTTTACTCCAATAAGAAGAGTTAGCTACGAAGTAGAGAATATGCGCGTAGGTGATCGTACAGACTTCAACAGACTACGTATACTTCTAGAAACAGACGGAAGCATTTCTCCAAAAGAAGCACTTGAAAAATCTATCAACATTATGATAGAACAATTAAAGGCAATAACTGGCTTTGAAGACAAGCAAGTTGTTTCTTCTTACGAAGATACTTCTTCATCACAAGAAGAAGACAGTGAAGAAATGAAAAAACTTGACCCAGAATTCCTAAAGACACGCATAGAAAATCTTGATCTTAGCGCAAGAACATTGAACGCTCTTTCTAGTGCAAACATCCGCACAATAGGAGGTTTGGCTCGCAAGAAAGAAAAAGACATTCTAGAAGTAGAGGGTCTTGGAGCAAAAGGAGTAGCTGAGATAAAAAGAGTATTAGGAGATCACGGCATAACACTAAAGTAATATTCAATTTCAAATCTTTAATTTTAAATTAATTTATGAGACACCATAACGCAAACAGAAAATTCGGTAGAGTAACAAAAGTGAGAAAAGCACTCGTCAATTCACTTGCACGTTCTTTGGTGTTGCATGAAAAAATAGAGACAACAGAACCTAAAGCAAAGGAGCTCCGTCCTTTCATAGAAAAATTGATAACTAAAGGTAAAGCACAAACAGTAGAAGCGCGTCGTGCAATAACTACAAAAATAGGAAGAGAAGCTACAAAAATATTAGTAGACACTCTTTCTCCAAAATACAATGACAGAAAAGGAGGCTACACTCGTATTACAAAAATGAAAAGAAGATTGTCAGACGGTAGCCCGATGGCAGTGATAGAATTTGTAAAATAATTTAAAAGCAATGGAATACACACTTGACGCACAAAACAAAAAACTTGGAAGACTAGCTACTGAAGCAGCTACTATACTCATGGGCAAAAACAGAGCAGACTTTGTGCGCAACTCTTTTCCAGATGTAAAAATAACAATTACAAACGCATCAAAACTCTCAGTCACAACAAAGAAAATGGATGACAAAATATACAAAACATATTCTGGATACCCAGGAGGACTCAAAGAAAGGACTATGAAAAAAGTAGTGGGGGACAAAGGGATGAAAGAAGCTTTGCGTATCGCCATCAAAGGTATGCTTCCAAAAAATAAGCTTCGCGACCGCATGATGAAAAATCTAATTATCACAGAATAAATTTATAAAAATGGCTACAGAAAAAATGGACAAATACATAGAGGCAGTAGGAAGAAGAAAAACTTCAACAGCAAGAGTACGCATCACTCCTGCTTCTAAGACTGTATACAAAATAAATGAAAAAGATTTAGATACTTACTTTCCTACAGTAGAACTCCGAAAAGTAGTGGAAGAAGCATTAAAGACAAGCAAACTTGGTGACTTCAAAGTATCTGTTCACACAAAAGGTGGTGGAGTTCACTCTCAAGCAGAGGCGGTGCGTCATGGCATAGCAAGAGCTCTCGTAAAGCACGATTTACTTACAAAGACCCCTCTCAAAACTGCAGGTCTCTTAAAAAGAGATCCTAGAGCAAAAGAGCGCCGAAAATTCGGTCTCAAGAAAGCAAGAAAGAGTCCACAGTGGTCTAAACGCTAAGCCTTGCTTAGCGTCGCCCGAGCACCTTTGGTGCTTTAGGGGTCGAAGCGCTAGAAAAAAGCAAACTGCTTTGCTTTTTTCAGCTGCTTCGACGACCGCAACCATGTTTTGGTACCAACCAAAACAGGTGAGGTGGGGTCGCGACCGAATCCGAGCGACGGCGAGGATGAGAGTTGTGACCTAAACGTTAGGAAAAAATACTTAATATCAAAAAATCCCTTACGGGATTTTTTGATATTTGATATTTGATTTTAAATACATAAATGAGAATGTCCGCCTCCGTCGAAACGGAGGCGGGCATTTGAGGTTATTCCTTTCTATTCTTTCTTCTCCAAACGAAGTAGGCTTCAACGAAAGCCCAGAGCGACAGAACAAGGAAAATCCAAAAAGCTATCCCATTCTTAAATCCAGTCATAGCTTCAAAGCCCGCCATGACCAAAAAGAAAATTGCCACGAGTGGAAAGAAAGGTTCACAAACTCGAGTAAGTCCGTAAACCACCGAGTTGATTTTTTGTGCAAGTGACAAAAGTGACCCCCAGACACCTTTGAAATAGGACAGTTATAATTAATTTTTAGCAAAGATTTAATTTAATTGTCATGAAAAAGAAATATAATCATCTGTCATTTGAGGAAAGGTTTGCAATTGAAGTTATGTATAG
>JACCDR011076330.1_pt1 | contig 27678 bp, 24 predicted proteins | sample 7446431 | NCBI WGS metagenome assembly JACCDR01 (sample SAMN15323443, study PRJNA562643) | freshwater metagenome | isolation source: river surface water | place: USA:Blue River Watershed | collected 2017-08-17 | reverse complement strand
GATGGTGGGTTGCACGGGGGTCGGGTTGATGGCGCGGGCTTCGGCGAGGAGCTGGGCGATCGAGGCGTCTCGGCGGCGGCCGTAATGGGTCAAGACGATCCGACCGTGCGCTCTGGGCTTCAGGAGGTGGCCCCCGGCCGCGGTTTCGCGCCAGACCCGATGGTCGGTCGATAGGAGGTAGGCTGGGAAGCTGGGGTGACGGTGCCAGTGGGTCATGGGTGGGGCTCCTATCGCTTGGTGTCGAGAACGAGCGCGTATCCGACCCCCTTCCCGCCGCAAGTGCAAGGCAGCGCGGGGACTCCCTCGACCGGGGGCAAGCCTAAACACAGGGGGTCGTGCCGTTGAAACTGAACCACCCGCTCGCGGGGTTGCCTGATTCTCTGCATCTGTTGCTTCGTTCCGGTCATGGGGTCAATTCTCCTAAAGTGCACACGTTTTGAGAGATTTTCTTGAATGCGTGTGCGGTGTGGTGTGTAGTGAAGGGTCTATGGGTCGGGGGTCTATGGGTCGCGAGGGGTCGTAAGTGTCTGTTATCGTTCGGGTTTTCGGCTGAATGGGTCATGGTCTTGACTTTGATCGGGTTTAGGAGTATGCTCCAGGCGGGGACGGGTGGTTCGCAGAGCTACCCCCCCACCATACCAACCAAAGAGCATCCGATTCTACCACAAAACGCTAGAGCCGATCGGCAGGCCCCCACAAGGGCCAAAATTCGGCGCAGTTCGTTCCCCGGATTGCGTCCCCTACGATCGCATCCAGTTCGTGGCCGTCGATCCATTCCGTCGCGTCTTTGCCATCGATCGTGAGGTCGACAAGCCCGTTAGAGTCGACTCCAACATAGAGTCGATGCCCCCGAAGGGTCGAGCAGGGCCAGACGCTCCCCGGGCGGGTCGCCCAGTCTTCCACGTTCCGCTTGCTCAGATACAGGGCGTATCCGTTTCCCAGTCGCGTGAGTCGTCCGAAGGACATTGTGTTTGCTCCATTGGTGTCCGGCTTGATTGCCGCCGATACTCCGAGACCGGTTAGCCTCAGAGTATGGGTGGCCCCCAAGCATGGGGGCGTTTGAGGTTAGTCTTCGGCCGGCAAGTGTCCTTTCGTCCAGTGGTGGGGGTCGGCCGGGCCGCCTTGCTCGTCCAGCTCTTCCGGCTCGGAGTCTTCTAGGATCGAATAGGCCGCGCTCGCCCATAACTCGACGGCGTAGGAGAGATAGAAGCACGCCATGCCCGACCACGACTCGGTGTTATCGGGTGTCGGCAGTCCCCCGAGCGCGTCGGTGATGAAGTCGAGCACATCATCCCCATGCTTTGCCATCGCCTCGGCCGCGCGGTGATAGGTCACCGCAGGCATGTAGGCCCCGCTTGCGCATCCGCCTTGATAGATAGACATGACGGTGCTCGGGCTGATGTCGGGCTCGATCCAATCAGGCACGTCGATTCCGTCAAAGCGGTCAGCGATAGGCTCGTCATCATTCCAAAGCCGGTCGTCGGTCATCGTTAGTCCCTCCTCTGGTTTCGGTAGAATCTCACACACTCAATCCCCAAGTAGCCGCACCACGCGAGTCCGATCCAGGGGAATACACCGACCGCGATCAGGTAGTCGAGGAGTGTGGGTTCACTCATGGGCGTCGTCTCCGTTCTCATCCACTTCGTAAAACTCCATAACATAAGCGAGAGCTTCCTCGGCGGTGGGGAATGGTCCACTCCAATCGGTGCAATCCAGATACCCTGGCGCGGAGAGGCGGCCATACCAGCCAGCTGCGGGAGTATCGTACTCATCCCCACCGAAAGCTTCTCGCTGCCAGTCTGCCGCTTCTTCGGCCGTGAAGTAGTCTGCGGTCGGAATCATGAAGCCCATGGATCGCATCCTTTCCTTTGTTATTCCCAACAATCGTGATACTCGCACTCTGCGTGCGCTTTGCCGCTGATCGGGCAGACGTTGCTCGCGCAGCTGAGAGACAGTGCCGCGAGGAGCGCGGCGACGATGAGGGTGGGGCGCATTAGAAACGGCCCGATCGGGTGAGCGACCGATACAGGGCAGACCGCGCGGCATCTCGTCGTCGCTGCTGGATTGCCTCGGCCCCTACACAGGCGAGACCGACGATGATTACGCCGAGGGGCAGGCCGACACAGAAAGCCGCCAGAGTTTGTGTTGTGGTCATCGTTCTCTCCTCTCGCGCCTCGATCGGCGCCGGTTATGCCACCATGCTATTGCAACGCGCGTGCCAACCCTGAAACACGCTTAAAACGCCCTGCCTGCGGGGCGACTGTTCCAAACGGAACGCCCACTGTTCCAAACGGAACACATGGAAAGCCCTGAAACTCGAAAGCTCAATGAATCCGGTCGCTTAGCCGCAAAGCGGCAAGTGTTCCAAACGGAACACCACTGTTCCAAACGGAACACCCTCGGTGCAACACTAGGCTGCACCCTGCAACATAAAGTGGCACCCCTGGTGCCTAATAAATAGGCACATGCGAGAAAGGCCTCCGCCCGCGACATGTCGTGGGGAAACGAGACGCTAGCGTCTCGAAACTCCCGGTTACCCCTCCCCCCTGCACCCCAGCCGCCCACTACCCCTGCTGCCCGATACCCCGGTACACCGAAACCCGATTCCTTAGCGATTCCGCACACTTAGAACGTATAGCTCTAGTTGACATAATGCAGGTTATCGGTGGTATAGGGCAGGCTGGCGCCCTCATGCAAGGCCCGTGCCAAGCGCTAAGTAGCTGATTTCATTGGGTTTTTCGGCTCGCGGCTCGGCGGCGGGGTCGAAGCCCCCCGGCCTGGGGGTCCCGGGGGTCGCTGTGGCTGTGACAGACCCGTAATTGCGGCAGATGCCCCAAAAACTAAACGCCCGCGGGGGCGATGTCGCCAGACACTACAGCAAGCAACCAGCAAACAACGGCCGAGTACTATCTAGGACTGGTGCAAAATGCACCAGTAGTTATGCCCGATAGGCCACAGCCTATCGTGGGGTGGTGCAAAATGCGCCACAGCCTATTGCAAGTTCCGTGCCAACCAGCAAGACTCCCCTTGGGCAACCCTGCCCTCGATCGAAAGGACCCTTTTTGGCAGCAGTCACCAATTCGACGAGCACGACCATCCCGGAGAGTGGTCCCTCAGGTCGCCTCAACCGGCCGCGCGAGAACGCAGACCTGATCCGGTACTACCTGACCGCGATCGACTCGACCGACACCTTTACCCCGTTCCCCACGACCGGCGTCCAGCGTCAGATCTATGACTGGGCGATCCAGCCGGTCTCGGACGCAGACACGGTGGACAGCGTGGGAGATCTGGCCCCCGGAGTGAACGCCGGCAACGGCGCAGAGATGAAGGTGGTGTACACGAAGGCGACCTCCTCGGCCGCCGCATACTTCACCTTCACTTGCACAGCCGGCTCGGGTAAGTGTTATTTCTACCTCTGGGCCAAGTAGCACCCTGGCCGACCTAGCCCGAGCACGCTTCCGACAGGCAGTCTTCCAGTTGTACGGCTACAAGACGTATGACAGGGAGGTCGATCGCTTTCATCGATCGGAGGCGGTCACCAAGATCGCTTCCAGTCCTGCCCGAACGTCCAAGTCGTATGCGGCCTGGAAGGACGTGCTGCCGGACATCCTGTATCACGGCGCCCTGTTGAAGATCAACCCGGAACTCGAAACGCAGAGAGTCTGGATCGTCGCGCCGAACTATGACCTCGCCAAAGAGTTCGACTACGCCTTCGAGGATCTGGTCGAGCGGTACGAGGTGCTGGGCCACGACTACGAGATCGTGACGCAGGTGAAGAACCCGTCGCAGGGCAACATGAAGATCGCGATCCGCTGGGGCAAGAACCGCTTCGGTCGGAACGTCGACTCGATCATCACGGTGAAGTCGGCCGCGAACGAACGCCAGCTCCAGTCTGAGGAGGTGGACATCGCGATCCTCTCCGAGGCCGCTCGACTCGATGAGTCCGTCTGGGCCAAGTACCTGTCGCCCCGTACCCGCCGATCGATCTGGCCCACGACTCCCGACATCGAGGCGGCGTGGATCTTCAAGGAGATCGAGCGCGGCAAGGCGAACCCGGGCCTCAAGATCGAGAACTTCCAGTTCACCCCGCGCGCCAACCCCGATTTCAAGTACCCCCGGTACTGGATCGAGCACCAGAAGGCCGAGCTGCGATCTGCCCCGATGGCGGACCTGATCTGCCCGAAGGACGAGACCAAGCCGCCGAGCCAGGACAACGGGCACGACTGCTTCGAGCCGACCGTCGAATGCAACGCGATGAAAGACGCCGGGTTTGCCGAGCAGTTCGGCGGCCAGTGGACGTTTACACGCGGTCGGGTGGTTCCGTTGCGGACCGAGATCGGCGGCCGGGGAGAGCCTGCGCATGTCATCCACCGCGACGAGGACTGGTTCCGCTACGCGGATGTGAACATCTCGATCGACTACGGTTTCAACGATCCGACAGTGGTGATGTTCTGGCTGATCGGGCCGAATCAGGTGGTGCTCCGCAAGTCGATCTACGAGCGGGGCCTGACACCGGACGACGTAGCCGGCCGAGTCGACTTCATCCTGAAGCAGAACGACTGGAAGGCCCGGCTGACCCGCGTGGTGGGCGACCCCAAGCGACCCGAGGTAGTGGAGACGTTCCGCAAGCGGGGTCTCCCGATCTGGGACATCGACAAGCTGGCTCAGGCCGATCGCAAGGCCGGGCATCTGGAGCTGATGAACTTCCTGGCCCTCGATCCGAAGACCGGGCAGCCGCGGATGCTCGTCCATGCTGACAACCATGAAGTGATCGATGAGTGGTCGACGCTCCGGTACAACGATCGGGTGCGCGATCCGAACGTGCCTTCGTCACTGGTCGTGACGGACAAGCAGCGGGACGACGCCTACGACTGCGCGCGGTACTTCGTACAGAGTTCTCCCAACATCAAGACGTTCGACAAGGTAGTGCGCCTCGAAGACACGGACTTCGCCCGACTGCGGCGATCGATCCTGCGGCAGCGCAACAAGCCGGTCGTGACAGTGCCGTCGGGTAGCACCGGGCTAGCGAGGCTCGGCTGATGGGCCGTCCCAAGAAGGGCGTAGACGTTGCGGACCTGAAGGCCATGATGCTCATGGCCGACATGGAGTGGGCCAACGCCGGTCTGATCCCGAGCACCCGTGCGTCTTCTCTCGGAGGGACGAACGCCAACTACGCGGCCATGCGGTATCTCGACGCCTACCGGGGGAGCTATTCGCCCTCGATGCCTCGGGCGGTCGAGCAGGTCGACGAGTTCGTGGGCAACCTGATCTTCTCGATCATCAACACGCTGATGGCCCAGACGAGCGCGCAGGATCCCGAGCCGGTCTTGAGACCCCTGGGCGGGACCGCGGCAAACTCGGACGCTTGGCGCCGGGCGTGGTTGAACCAGAAGATCGTCTCGGCGCAGTTGAAGGAGAAGCAGTACCGCCGAGAAGTCGATCGGGCCCTCCAGAGTTCGGTTCTCCTGCCCTTTGGTGGAGTTCGGCACGGCTACACGCCGGACATCGAGGAGTACGAGGACGACAAGGGCAACGTGATCGCGCGGTTCAAGAACCAGACGCCAGACCTGCCTTGGATCCAGTTCATCCGACCGTGGCAGATGCGGATCGACCCGCTGGTCAACACCTTCGACATGGACGGCGAGGTGGGCTGGGTTGCGTTCCAGAACCTCTACCGATCGCGGAGCGAGATCGCCAAGAACCCGAAGCTCATCAACACGGCCGACTGGAACCCGACGTTCGACTACGACCTGCGGCCGTTGCATGAGCGATCGAAGCCCATCACGGCCCATCCCGGAACGATCGGTCGCGGCAAGAAGAACCAGCCCGACTCGATCAGCATGTACGAGGAGTGGGTGATCTACGACGCTTCTCGTCGGACGTTCTTCGGATTCTCGCCGGGCTGTGAGAAGCTCGTCCGCGCGGAGGAGGAGTGGCCGCTCGACTGGGGGCAGCTCCCGTTTTCGATCCTGACGCTCAACGAGCAGCTCGACAGCCCGTTCGGGATCCCGTTCCCGCAGATGGTCTGGGCCGAGCAGCGGATGTACAACAAGGTCTGGACGCTCATCAACGCGCTCATCAATCGGATGCGGCGAGTGGTGTTCGTCAACAAGGCGGCCTTCCAGAGTTCCCAGACGCAGTTGGAGAACCTGCTCAACGCCGAGTCCTTTGCCGAGTTCATCGAGGCCGACGGCGACGTTTCCCAGATCGCGAACGAGATCCCGCTGTTCCAGCTCGACGGCCAGCTTGTCGGACTGCTCTACCAGTTGAAGGAGCAGATCCGCGAGGTGCTGGGCGTCTCGTCCTTCGATCGCGGGCAGCGGGCCAACGTCCAGTCGGCAGCCGAGGCGGATGCGATCTCCGCGGGCGGGCAGATGGCGAAGAGCCGCATCCAGGGCAAGTTCGAGGCGTTCTGGACGAACATCATCAAGGTTTCCCATCGGGCGCTGCTCAACACCGGCGACGGACGTGAGTTCATCATCCCGATCGTCGGAGAAGAGAACGCCCTGTTCCTGATGGAGAGCGAGGTTCAGCAGGGCTTCGTCAAGGCCACGACCAAGGACCTGTTTGGCGAGTTCGACTACGGCGTGAAGCTCAACAGCACGACGCCCATCGACCCCGGTGCCGAGTTCGTGAAGGTGACCCAGCTCAATCAGGCCCTCAACGGGATGCAGAACCCGATCATCGACCCGATCCACGCAGCCCAGCGTATGACGACGCTCGCGGGCGAGGACTCCCAGAAGTGGGTGGTGGACAAGAAGATCGCCCAGCAGATGGGCCAGGATCCTGCCATGGCCGGGCTTGAACAAGGCGCTCCGGGTCAGGCCCCGACCGCGGACACGATGCCTTCGGGTGCCGAGAGTGCCGGGGAGGCCGTTCGATGAGCGCAGTCATCCACGACTACTACTGCAAGCTCTGCGACGCCGAGGCATATGACAAGTGGTCGGACGACGTTCCGCGCTGCTGCGGTCGCAAGATGAAGATCATGATCTCGTCCGTCAGGACGAACGAGTGGGGCGGTCCCAGGCAATACCTGCACCTGAGAGACGAGCCCTTCAGCTCCCGATCGGAGTTGAACAGTTGGACCAAGAAGAAGGGGCTTTCGCTCGCTGAGTCGTCCGAGAAGGTCGGCGGCGCGCGGAATGAGATGTACGCCGGACTAGGCAAGATTTACTCCATCCCCGGCGTTTCGAGAGGAGGACGACGTGGCTGACGAAGTGATCGTGACGGAGGAGGCAGCTCCGCAGGAGACTGCCCCGGTCAACGAGTATCAAGAGAAGTACGAGCGGCTTGCCGCCCTGGAGCGTTATGTGGACGCCCTCGGTAGCCCGGACGCCCTGATCGAGCTGGCGCAGGCGGGACACCAGTTCCGCACCGACCCGCAGATCCAGGCTGCCCTGCAAGCCGCGAGAGAGAAGCCGGTTGAGAAAGAGCCCGAAATGGAGTTCTACGACCCCGAGGTGAAGAGCCTCAAGAGTCAGTACGACCCCGTGATCGAGGAGCTGCGGACGCAGAATGCCCAGCTTCAGGAGCGGCTCAACCGGACCGAGGTGGCGAGCCTCAAGAGTGTCGTCGAGGAGAATGTGAAGTCGGCGTTGTCCAAGTTCGAGGGAGACCCCGAGCTGTCGACCCAGGCCCGGACGGAGATCGAGAGGGCCATCGCTGGACTCGAACAGCGGGCCTCCCGTGGAGATCAGGGCGCGATCGCGCAGCTTGAGTCCCTCGGCGGACCGGGCGGCGCCAAGACGTTCCGCATGATGACGATCGAGACCTACGACAAGCTGGTCGACAAGAAGCTCGCTGGTCAGGTCAACAACACGAAAACGAGCGGTACGGAGGGTCTTCTCAACAAGGCCACCGACGCTAGACACACGACGAGGGCGGCGCTTCCGACTAGCTCGGTTGCACTCAAACCCGGAGTGAAGGTTACTGCTGAGATCACTCGGCAGATTCTCGAACGAGCGACTGAGATGGCCGGGAAAGACCCGAACAAGCTCTGGAGCTAGTTCAATGTACAAGGATGAACAGTAATGGCGATTGCAGACCTTACTGAGTCGCGAGTACAGAACGAGATCCTTTCCACGACCACGGAGGCCATCCATCCCGGCATTCGTGAGAACGCGCTTGATGCCCATCCCGGTGTCTCGATCGTCTATGGAAAGATCGGCTCTGTGCTTTCGGGTCAGATTGGCGCGGACGGTTCCCCGTCCGGTACTGCCGCGAAGTCGCGGCAGGGCGAATCCATCAAAGTCCGAGTGAAGCTCGACTCGAACGGCTCGGCTCGTCGCATGGCGAGTGGCTATTCGGAGTTCTCGACCGATACCTCCGACACGATCCGCGGAACGCGGGCGAACTGGAAGCTCTACGGCGCTACGGCGCTCATGAGCAACTTCGAGCGCCGCAACAACCGCGGTTCGGCTCAGCTTGCGGACCTCTGGACCCACAAGTACCAGGACGCGATGAGCGCCCTCGTCGACATGGTGGCTTCGGACCTCTTCAGCACGGCCAGCCCGGCCAACGCGATCACATCCCTCGACACGATCGTGGCTTCCAACGGTTCGAGCCTTCAGGGCGCTAGCCAGTCGACCTACACCAAGTGGGGCTCTCGTGGCCTTCTTGCGAAGGGCGCAACGGCTACCGCGACGATGTTCCAGGGCGGCTCGTTCGCGACGACCGGCATCGCCAACTGGCGCAAGGCGTTCCTCAATGCTGAGGAAGGCTCGGTTTGCCCGAACGTCATTCTGACGACCGACGACGTGTATCTGTACTACGAGGCGAGCCTCGTTCCGCAGGTGCGCTTCACGTCGGACCAGATGACCGGACAGCTCGGCTTCTCGAAGCTGACCTTCCGTGAGGCCCCGATTTTCCACGACCCCTACTGCCCGAGCGGCTACACCTACTTCGTCAATACGGACACCCTCTACGGTGCGTATGCGGAAGGAGCGCTGTTCGACATGGGCAGCGTCATGGAGCAGGCGTTCCAGGATGCCTTCAGCGTGAAGATCATCTTCCAGGGCAACCTCGTCTGCGACGGCCGTAAGTTCAACAACAAAGTCACGAGCCAGACGGCTTAAGGAGGGATTGAAAAATGTCTTATACCAATCCCGTTCTCACGACTGGTGGTACGTCCGCGCAGTCCGTCTACTCGGTGGTTACTACCCCCCTGCACCTGCCCGGCACCCGCGCCTGTCTTTCGGACGGTCGCGTGTTCGAGTACGTTCGCAGCAAGCACGCCACTGCGATTGGCAAGGGTAAGCTGGTCTCGTATGACCCGATTGTCGCGGCCATCGACAAGCTGACCGGCGTTGCCACCGATCTGGGTGCTACGTCCACGGTCGTCTCTGTTACTGCCACGCTGGCAGCGAATGAGTTGGCTGGCGGGTATCTTTCGGTCGATCTCGATCCCGGTCAGGGTGAGATGTACATGATCGTGGGCCACGCGGCTCATACGTCTGGCAACCTCACTCTCTATCTCGACCGCGGTATTGCAGGCGCAGCGATCACCACTACGAGCCGGTTGACCATTCAGCCGAACTCGACGGCGGTGAAAATCTCGGCGGGCGTTACGGCCCAGGCGCTGCCGGTTGAGGTTGCGGCTGGCGTTACTCTTGTCAACGTCGGCGCAGGCGACACGACCCCCCAGTACTTCTGGGTTCAGAAGCAGGGCCTTGCGAACGTTCTCTTCAGTGCCGCGGTGGGCGCGATTGGGCGTCCGATCTACCAGGGCGCGGATGCTGGTTCGTTCCAGGTCGCGAACCTCGATGTCAGCGCCGGTGCTGACCTTGTCCAGTTCCCGAGCCTCGGCACGATCGTTGCGCTTCTCCCGATCACGGCGGAGCATCACTCGGTTCGCCTGAATATCGCGTAGTTCCGAGAGGGGGGCCTCACGGCCCCCCTCGTTCTTCCCTTCAACAAGGAGACTATATGGCTGACTCGACCAATCGCGGCGATCGATCGATGCCGGACGCAATCCGGTGGCAGACGGCGGGACACGAGTACATCCCTGAGCGGAACCTCTACCGCCACCGGGCGTATCGCAAGGAGTTCGCTCCTGGCATCGCAGTCAAGCTCGATGGTGTGCCGCTGATCGTCGAGGGATGCCTCGTCAAGACGGAGGAGCTTCTCCCCGAGCGTGCAGATCTCGCGCTCGACATGGACGGCAACATCCTCCCGCAGCATGAGTTCGAGCGTCGGTACATCGACTGGCTCCAGTGGTTCACTTGGCATGAGGCCACGGATCTGACCGCTGAGCCGATCCCTAATGTGCTGGACTTCGTTCTCAAGGCCAAGGACGTTTTCAGCGAGTCGAACGGATTGATCCCAATTCACTACGACGCGCGCAAGCCGGCTGAAATCGCGACCCATCGATACGACCCGATGTCGGACAAGATGATCGAGATCGCCGAGACGCAGGCCACGATCGCAAAGGGGTTGGAGTTCCTTTTGGAGCAGAACCTCAACAAGCGCGGCCCCGGCCGGCCCCCGAAGGAGCTTGAGTAATTGTCGAGCGTCACTGGGCTCCAGTTGCTGAATCGGGTTCTTGCGTTCCGGCGCCAGCCGCCGGTCGCGGCCTATTCGGCCACGGACCCCGAGCACGTCGTCATTCTGAACGCGATCAACATGGCGAAGGAGGACATCCTCGGCACGCGCCGCTGGGAGTTCGATCTCCGCCATGACGGACAGATTGCGACCAAGGCAACCGCGCTCAGCCGGGACCTCGTGGTCTCGTTCACCTGGGTGCAGGGGCTGACGTCCTCTACGCTGACCGTTCCGACGACGATCCTCGAAGACGAGACGATCGGCGACCATGTTCTGCGTGTCGTGCCCAAGGACGACACGGACTACTCCGACACGGCTTTCCGTGTTCTGACGGTTTCGGGTGCAGGAGACTCGGGGACGGCCGTCCTCTCGATCAACTCGCCCAAGACGATTGTTTCTGCGGCAGCCGATCTGGTCTACGCCGAGTACCTCCTACCCGATACTGTAAGAGAAGTGGTCAGGGCGTCTTTCGACCAGAATGAGCTGTCGCTTGAGCAGTTGGACCCGACGGTGGAGTTCAGCGAGTGCATCCCGAGCCCGCATCTTGAGTCCGGGCAGCCGCGCGTGTTCAGCGTGGGGGGATACGATCGGGGGACGTATCAGGCGTCGGCATCTGTGCCGGACCCGAAGCTCCGCGCGATCGTGTGGCCTGTGCCGGACGACGAGTACGTCATCTCGTACAGCTACTACTACCGGCACGCGGACCTCGCGAGCGGCACGGACACTTGGACGGGGATCCCGACGGACGTCATCAACGACATCGTTTGGCAGGCCACCTCGATCGTGAAGATGGCGGTCGACGGGGACTACGCAGCGTCTCACTTTGCCGACATGGCGCAGAGTCAGGCTTCCGCGAAGCACATGGCCTACAGCGGCAGCTCGGGGCGTCGGCACACGGTTGGGAGCTGGGATACGGGCGGTTCGTTCAACTCACTTCGGGAGGGCTTCCCCGGGAAGCTGATCGGGTGATATGCCGATTCGTGGTTTTGCAAAGTCGGCTGCCTCGTCCCAGCAGCGCAAGCTCACGACTGAGAACGTCGCTGGGCTGGGCGGGCTCGTCGAAGAGGAGCACCCCCTCGGGCGGAAGTCGACCGATCTGGTCGAAGCGCGAAACTGTGCCCGCAAGGGCTACATGCTGGGGACCCGCCCCGGGCTCGAACAGAACGACGGGGACTATGACGCGGCTCTAGGTGGTGCCCCCGGCGTTCAGGCCATCTACGAGTACCGCTACTCCAAGGCGGCCAATCGGCAGCTTCTCGTCATCGCAGACGGCAGCGTCTACAAAGACGACGGCTCCGCCGTCGCTGAGACCGGCACCCCGGCGATCTCGGCTGGGGATGACTATCGCTGGTCGTTTACGACCTTCGCGGACAGGGTTTATGCGGTTGGTGGCAAGCCGACCGCCACCACGGACGATCTCTGGGTTCGTAACGGCACGGGCAACGTCACGAAGATCGACATGACGGCCTTCTCGGGCGCGATCACGGCCGGGGCCCAGTTCATCTTCAGCAAGTGGAATTTCATCTTTCTCGGAGGACTGAACGGCACGACCTACTACGACAATCCGATGGCGGGCCGCTATGCCAACTGGGGAACGGATCCAGCGACGACGACCAATTGGCCCGCCGCGAACGTGATCCCCGGCGTGACTCTCGGAGACAACTTCGGTCCGGGATCCTACGGCAACGAGTACAACACGGGCTTCGGATCGTACACGACGAACGACAACGACTTCCTGCTCTTCCTGACGAACCGGCGGATCGTGCCGTTCGTGCCCAATCTGACGCTGACCGGCAACGAAGACGCCTTCTCCATGAGTGACTCGATCGACGTGGGTTGTGTGTCGCAGCACGCTTTCGTGAACCTCGGACAGGATGTCGGCGACGCCATCTACATGAGTGACAACGGGATCCACTCCCTCGCGATCAGCAAGCAGCACGGCAACCGAGTCTCCGAGTACCTGTCTTGGCCGATCCGGCAGACGTTCGCGGGGCTCAACAAGAGCCGGCTCAAGTACACGACGGCCGCCTACTGGCCGGACGAGGGGCTTGTCCTGTTCCTCGTGGCGACCGGATCGAGCACGACCCAGAACCGGATCCTCTGCCTCGACATCCGCGGGGCCAACCCGATTACGTCCGAGACGGTCCGGTGGTATGTCTGGGACTGGGATTCGACAATCACCCTGAACGTGCTCGCGGCTGGACGCGGATCAGACGACAAGCCGTACATCTACGCAGGTGATCTCCAGGGGCGCGTCATGCGTTTCGAGCGGGACACCTACACGGACGTGGGCAAGGCGGTCAGTGTTTCGATCCAGACGGCCAACGAGGACTACGGCCTGCTCACGAAGACCAAGACGGTCGGCGACACGTTCGTTCTGATGCAGGGGGCGGGGACCTATCAAGTCCGGCACACATACATCCTCGAAGACGGAACCCGATCAGGCAAGAGCACGATGCTGAGCGTCCCGGCCGCGGGCGCACTCTGGGACACCGGCGTCTGGGATACGTCCGTCTGGGGCGGCACGAACGACACCCAGAGACAGAGGATCTATGGAGTGGGGGCCTCTCCCACGATCGGGCACAAGTTCTCTCATTCTGGTCTGGGACAGCCGTTCTGGATCGGGTCTCTTACTCAAGAAGCCTTCGTGTCTGGCCCCTCGCCTGACGCAGAATCGAACTCGACGGTTTAACTATGCCGACAGTATCCAAGCCGTACACTTACGTCTCCGGCGCGACCATTTCGCCCACGCAGGTCAACGCCAACGAGGACGCGCTCTACAACGCGATCAACGGCAACCTCGACGAAGACAACCTCTCGGGCAGCACGCAGATCCCCAACTCCATGTTGGAGACGATCGAGCCCTCGATCGTGGATGCCCACTCGGACGACGAGGCGGAGTTCCTGACGGCCACCTCCCCCGGTGATACGGGGACGACCTCCCTCCCGGACAAACTGTCTGACGAGCTGGAGCGTCTCCGGTATCGCTTCCTCGCGAACAATCACCTGATCTCGGCGGTGTTCACGGACAGCGCGGGGGTTCAACAGTCGATCGGTTGGATCGAGTCGGCCCCGGTTGGCCCCCAGCTCTTCGTCAATAACGGTTTTGAGGTCAAGACCTCCGCGGTCGCTGGAGACGCCCCGGACGGTTGGACGCTTGAGGGAACCCCTACCTCTTTTGTCATCACAGCGCCGGGGTTGGCTATTCCGGCAGCCGGTCTTAACAAAAAGGCTCTGCGGACCACTTACCGCACAACCGCGAACGAGGGGCTCAAGCAGGTTCTTAAGGGTCTAAAGGCCAGCACGAAGTATATCGTCGGAGCGACCTACGCTCGTGTGTCGGGATCTCCGTCGGTCAAGATTACTACTACGGGGGCTCTTGCCTCTGGGGACTATCAGAACTTAAACGTAGCGGCTAGCACGGTCGGTACGGCGGTCGCGCACTTCCAATCGGTGTTCCAGACGACGACTGCGGGTGGCGACGTTACGGTCAAGTTCATCAACGGGAATGCCGCCGCAGACGTTATCGACTACTACCAAGTTTGGGCCTATGAACTGAAGGACTCGACGAACCTCGGCTACGCGCACATCCCGATGCAGACCGCGACAGACGTGACGGCCTCGACGTTCCCCTCTACTTGGTCCGGCGGCGGGAGTTGGCGTACCGATACGCTGACGAGTCTGTCCTTGACGCAGTACGTCCCCGCTACGGGGTATCGCTTTATCTACGACGTGACCGTCCCGTACGCGGCGGAAGATGCCGCGGACTCCCGAGAGGGGTGCCGAGTGTACGGTGCGATTCTCTTGACGATCGATGCGGGCGCGACCAACGTCGTTAGTGGTCCGGTGTGCAAGCAGATCCGTAACGAAACAGCCGGGGCGGATACCGCCATCGCGGACACGTTCAACCTTCAATACATCGTCGAGAACCCGACGCCCGGATCAAGCTATGCCTTTGCTTTCCGGCTCGGCGTATACGACGACTCGGATTATGAGCAAGTGAGCGTTCCCCCGAGTCTGGGTGGACAACAGATGGAGGCCCGCGCGACGCTGCGGGTCGAGAGGCTTTAGTCATGCTCGGTGAACTAATCGGGGCCGGTGGACAGCTTGCTGGTGGCATCATCGCTGCTAACGGCGGCCTGAATAGCGGGGATGTCATCAATCCGGTCTTCGACCCCAACTTGGATCTGGCGACACAGGCGTCGCTGTTCAACGCTCTGAGTGGTCTGGGCTTCGGGACGGTGAACAACCTCCCCGATCCGGTTCAGGAACTGGCCGGTCGCCTCCAGCGCATGTCGATCGACGAGAAGACCAAACGTCGAGCCTTGGTCGCGCTCGAAGGCATCGCTCCCCGGATGCAGAACTGGGATCTGAGCTTCGATCAGGCGTTCAAGCGCACTCGGAACGGCGGCCGCCTTGAACAGGCTATGTCCCGGCTCGGGCTTTCCAAGGGCGGTCTGTCGGACATCTTCGAGCGGCAGGCGTCTCAGGCCGAGCAGGTCAGGAAGCTCAAGGAAGCCGGCCTCGGTGAGCTCAATCTCGAAACGATCCTCGCGCGGTACAAGGCAGCTAACGAAGCCTCCAAGATGCTCGGCGATGCGTCCAACTACGCCCGGACGGGGGAGACCAAAGGCATTTTCGGGGATCTCGTATCTCGTGATAACCGGATGCTAGAGGATTTCGCGACACGAGCGGGGCTTCAGGCCAACTTCGGCGGTGCAAGTCAGGCTGCGGCACAGAAGGCGATCAGCGATCAGCAACTCGATCAGAACCTCCGCGTTCTGGAGCAGGCCCTTGGCATTTCGAGCGGCATCCAGGCGGCCCTGAATCCTGCAACGGCTGCTTCCACGGCCGGGGCGGCGGGCGCCGCAAGCTCTGCTCAGATCGCCGCCCAACAGGCCGCCGCGGCCAATGCGTTGAGGAACCAGAGTTCCGCGGATCAGGCCTTGTCTCTTGGCAATGCGATCAGCGGGGCGGCTGGCTCGGTCGGTTCCGGTGTGTCGGACATCCACAACGTCCTCGGGATGCTTCTCGGCAGCAACTTCTCAGGGAACGCGGGTCTGGGTGGAGCTGGCATCGGTAGCGCAGTCAACGGGTTTGGCGCTGCGGGCGGTGCGGCAGGAGCAGCGGGCGGGTCATCTGGGCTTGTTGGCGGTGCAGGTGCGGCTGGTGGCGGTCTTAGCTCTCTCTCGTCCCTGTTTTTGCTTTAAGGAGTAAGGCGTGCCGTTTCAAGGTAATCCTCGTGCCGGAGCACCTACGACCGACCCCATGCGGGTTCTCGAAACCATCCTCGCTCAGAGAACCGCTCGCCAGAAGCAAGAGTTCGAGCAGCAACAGGCAGTTTTGGCGGCCGAGCGTCAGGCCCAGCTCGATGCGGCGGAGGAGGCTCGGAAAGAGCGAGCCCATCAGGCTGATATGGCGACCAAAATGCTGGATGCACAGCTCAAGGTTCGCAAGGAGTTGGCGGCTCTCGGCGAGTCCCAGGAGACGGCTCGGCAGCAGGTAGGCGCGGTTGAGAAGGCGGCTCCGGTAACGCCTCAGGCCGAACCGATCGTTCGGGGTGAAGCACTTCCGGCCGGGATCTTCCCGCTGATGCCGCAGGACGAGCAGAACGCCGCGATGCAGTTGCAGGCGCAGGAGCAGTACTACGGCCCGGTTGCGGCCCAGCAGGCCGCGCTCGCCAACTCGATCTCCCAGGTTCCTGAGCTTCAGTCTCTCCGAAGAAGGATCCCGGATCTGGCGGCTCAGCGGTTCGCAACCGGGGCACGGCAGACGGAGGAGAAGGCTGCTGCGGCTCGTACTGAGTGGGATCGACAGTTTGGGAAGAACCGCGGCGCGGCCATTGACGACCGAGAAGATCAGCAGAGGTTCACAGCACAGCAAGCTGCAGATGCAGAAGAACGAGCCATCAGGCGTCCGGTTGAGATTCCGAAAGAACGCGAACGTGAGCTTCAGAAACTCTCCAACATGATCGCGGATCCGAAGATCCAAGGCCCCGAGCGGGAACTTGCTGAGAACCAGTATCGGGCCATCCGAGCAGAGGCCAACGCTGACCTGACTCGATCGCAGGATTCCTCTGTCGTCACAGAGAATCGGCGCCGGGCAGAGGAGAACTTTGAATACGATCAGGTCTATGACCAGTCTCGGTCGGTTACGGAGCTGATCCGGCGTCTGGAGACGGGCGATACGCGAAGCATTGGTGTCGAGGCTTGGGCTTCTGAGGTTCTCGGGAACTTCAAGAACATCGTGCAGACGACCTCCTCGGTGCCGTTCATGGACAGGTATACGTCTTCCCTCGACTCAGTTCTCAACAACCCCGCCAACACGACTGCCGAGAAGCAGAAGATCATCGACACCTACTTCTCGCAGGAGAACCTCGATCGGGTTGCATCTGGGAACTTGACCGAACAGGAGATGCAGTGGTGGTTCATGTACTCACTGAACCCCGATGGCCGCGTCTCCAACATGCTCGCGAAGGATACGCAGAACAACGTCCAGATCATCGGACCGATGGTCGGGCCCAAACTAGCTTTGTCGCGGCTTCGCGCCATGTCGAACCGTCAAGGGCAATTCTTGCGCCGGCGCCGATCGTACATTAGGAAGGTGGACGAGACCGAGGCTTTCGACCCCGTTGATGGTAGGCGCGTGGCTTCCGAGAGTCTCCCGATGCCGCCCCCCGGAGTACCCTCTGTTCCTGCCGGAGCGGTTCCCAGAATGACCCCTGAAGAGCGAGCAAGAGCCATCTCTGGAGCCAGATAGATGAAAGACCCGGTCGGTGTAGCCGCAGACGTGATCTTCCGGGACCAGATGTCCAAAGCGGAAGACTTCATCGCCCAGAATGAGCCTGAGTTCTTTACGAAGGGCGATCCGGCACAGGTGCGCGATGAGATCAGGAAGACGGCAAAAGCTCTTTACCTCGAAGAGGCCAGACAGCGCGGCGGTCGAGTGGGCTATGCGTTGGAGCAGGTGGGTTCGAGAATGCCCACGAGCGCGATGGATGTCGGCCTCGGCATGATTAACCCGACCCTCCAGCCCATCAACGTGGGTAACGCGCTAGACCTTGTGGGCATGGGGCCGGACAGCATGTCTCGCAACCCTGCTGGGGCTCTCGCTTCTGGGGCCGCGCTGGCGGCGTCTACCCTTGTACCGCCTCTTCTACCGGTTGGCCTCGCTGCGCGAGTCGGGCCGAAGCTCGAACGGGGCCTTCGTCTGGGAGAGTCCGTCCTTCGGCCGGCGGCGGCAGCAGGGCTAGTGGGCGGAACGGCAGCAGGCATTCAGTCGGCCTGGAATCCCCCCGCCGCGATTACTGTCGAGTCTGATAACCCGGACGAAATGTCTGGGACTCGAGTTTTTGCTGACGCGCTTAACGAGGCCGGCAGGCAAGCGGCGTTCGAGACGTTGGGCGGGGTTGTTGGGATTGGCGGAAACACCGCTTGGCGCGGCCTCGCCCAGTATGCGCGCGGATCGGATAAGTTCTTCCGAGACTCTCTTGAGTCTCTGCGTCTTGCGGGTATCCGGCAGGAGTCAATCGCTCTCCAGGATGTGTCGGATCGGGCTTTGATCGCGTCTTCCGGGCGCATTCTCGGCGTCATGCCGGTCCCGGTGATCCCGGCTAGGTACTCTCGGGCGGTGAACCGGAAGTCGGACGCCCTTGGCGAAGCCCGAGACGAGATGCTCAGAACGGTCTCTCCGACGTTCTCTGTCGTCCGAGCAGCGAGAGATGTCGACCCGATTCAGCACGACCGGGCTATGCGTAGGGGCGCTCGGGGGGTGTTCCGAAAAGTCGAGCGGGCCGTTGAACGATACCGTGCTGTCCGACAGCCGATCGATGCGTCGGTCCAACGTGAGCTTCGGCTTGGGAACTACGACTCGGCTGCTGCAAGCACCCGGACGACCGCACTCAACGTGATGAACACGATCGGGGGACGAAGAAACCTGCCCCCCACTATCGACCAGGCCACTGGAGCGACTAGACCGATCGCGCAAACTGCCGGGACGGCCGGCCCCGTTGACGGCATCATGGGGGACATTACGAGAATGCCTCCGGGGGCTGTTCCGCTTACGCAGTTGATCAATCTACGGTCTGATATTCGAGCGACCCTGAGTGGTGTAAATCCTCAGAATCCGCTCCAGGCCTCCGATCGAGCCTACCTTCTTTCTATCGAATCCGCCCTAGACCGGGATATTGAGTCGGCCATCGCCAACTCCGGGAACAACCGCCTCATTCACGAATACCAGCAGCTCGTCGATCTCGACAGCAACTGGATCACCATGATCCGGGGGCCGGTGGGGCAGCGGGCATCTTTGGTCGACGAGACGTTCGGTAGGCAGGCTATGAGTGAGGCGTCTGGCGCTAGGGTTGGAGTCCCGCCGGGGGCGCGGGGCCTTCAGAGAAATCAGGGGGCGATGGATCAGGAACAGTTCCTCGATTCGATGCTGGAGAACGCTTCTCCTGAAGAGATACGTCAATTCGCAATCATGGCCCGCTCACTCGGGCCGTCTGGAGAACGTGCTCTCCGCTTCTCGACAGCTCGACAGCTCGACCGCGCGATCGAGGGGGCTACGACTCGGGAGATGGGTACTGCTCGCGCGGAAGTCATCAAGCCTGAGCGCATCGAAGCCTTCATGAAGGACAAGGACCCTCGCGGCGATGCCGCTCTCCGGTTCTGGACTCTCATTGATGAGTCTGGCGTCGATCGGCAAGACGTTCGGCGGTTTACTGCTGCGGCGAGGCTGCTCTGGCGTGAGATGCCACCGAACATGAGTTCCTTCGTGTCGAGAAGCATGTTGCTGTCTGGCGGGAAGGACGTTCCGAAAAAGCTTGCCCGTATGGTGACGGCGGGGCTCGTGGGGGCGTCTGCTGGGGCTGGGGCCGCTGCCGGGGCTCCGGTTGGCGTTGGGGCTGCTGTGTTCGGAGCGTTCCTGCTGGAGCGATACTCGGCGCTCGCGACCGATCCCCGAAAGCTCCAGTGGGTTCTCCGTGCGCTGGATCCGGCGTATGGGACCGGGCCGCGCGCTCAGGTCATCGAGCGGATCGTTGCAGACAACGTCTTCCGAGATTGGTTCAGTGGCAAATTCGGCGAGACGGTCAACGCAGCCACCGGGGCTCTCGATAGTGTGCAGTCTGCGATGGGGATGATCCCGCAGCAATGAACCGCCTCCTCCTCGTACTCCTGCTCCTCTGCATTCCGCTCATCGTGGCGGCAGGGGACCCGTATGGGGCAGAGGCGTATAGGCAGCTCAAGCTCCTCTTGACGGACCTGACCTGTGACGCGCAGGGGGACTGTGACCTCGCAGCGGGGACGACGATCGGGGGCGTGGCAATCGGTACGGGCAGTGGTGGGGCGCCGGATACAGTTGACTACCTCGTCGGCACGGCAGACGGTGGCCTGTCTGCGGAGATCGTCGTCGGAACGACTCCAGGCGGCGAGCTGGGCGGAACCTGGGCGAGTCCGACGGTCGACTCGAACGTCATCGAGGAGCTGAATCAGGCCGTTGGCGAAACGGATCTTCGATATGACGCAACGTCCGAAGCGTACTACTACGACGTCGACGGCGATTCGTCCCACGACGCGGATGGCACCGAGCCGAATCTCGATCTGCTCTCTGTTGAAGTTCCGGCCGATCACGCGACGGTCCAGGCCGCGATCGATTCCAACGACTGCAAGAAGGGCTCGACGACCGCACATCAGGGCTGCCGGATTGTCGTAGCGCCAGGGACCTACGCCGAGGTGTTCGAGATCGGCAGTACGGCGCTCGTCAGTGCGGATTACCAGAATTCGATCGTCGTCGAAGGTGCCGGGTTCGTGGGATCTCCGTGGACGGTAGGGGGTAACAACTCCTGCGCCGTGACGTTCACCGGAAACGACGCCGTGAACCACGACACGATCAGCGTGAACGGTTCGATCGGCTGGGCGATCCGCAATCTATGCATCGACATGGACGCATCCGCGACGAACGACACGCGCTTCGGCATTGCGATCGGCAACGGTGGCGCGGTCACGAAGCACGGCCTGGTAGAGAACGTATCGATCGTCGATCAAGGTGCCGCCGGCGGTGCTGGAATTCGGATCGGCGATGGAGCGGTTGCCGACGTGGCCTTCAACACCGTTCGGAACGTCTACATGAAGGGCGTTCGGAAGTGCGTCGAGTCGACTGGCACGCAGACGGTCAGTAACTCGATCGACAACGTGACGTGTTCGTCTCCCACAGACTCGATCGGCGGCATTTCGGTCGTGAGTGGGCAGCTTTCCATCCGACGCCCGTACATGCGATCCGGCGCGGATAGCCAGATCATGATCCAGATCGGGAGTGAGGCGTACAACTCGGACATCTACGATCCGACGTTCGAGATCTTCAACGACAACGTAACGTTCGTGAAATATCCGAACGACGCTTCGAGCGGGCAATACCGGGTCCACAACATTCTGGGTGGTCGGTTCCAGCCTCTATCGATTCCTACCGTCAAGCACATTTGCATCGATTGGAACCGCCGCGGTCAACTCAACGTGTCGGGCGTGTCGTTCGAGTCGACGACATCTGCCTCGAGGACGTGCGAAGTCAACGTGGCGAACCCGCACGCGACCCAGAAATCCGAAGTGAACTGGGTCTCGAACGATGTCGTCTGGGGTGCGGGGACTGGCGGCATCGTTCAGCCGGCAATGGTCTTCAACGAGTCGAGCGTCGGTGGTCAGCTTGCGATTCACAAGGTCGAGCAGGGATCGATCTCCGTCGGGCAGAGCGGGACTGTGGTGTTCGAGGGCTCTGGCCTCGACGGGAACGAAACGACGCTGACGGTCACGAACCCGACCGCCGACCGGACGTTCACGATCCCGAACGCCGACTCGAACCCGGTGCAGCCCACGACGTGCGGCGGGACTGACAAGGTCTCCGCGATCAGCTCGGCGGGTGTCGTGACGTGCTCGGCGGATTCTGGCGGCGGTGGCGGTGGCATCTCTTACGCGGACGCAGCAGCGGCCGTACTGGCTGGGTTCTGATATGCGGCATCTCTTTCTGTCTCTTCTTGCGCTTTTGTGGGCGGCTGCCGCCCCGGCCATGCTCGTGCTGGAGGGCTCCACCGACGCGCTGGAGGTCGTGACCTCCTCGACGGCGACGCTCGACTACCGGGTGTCCGCGAGCAACGTCACAGCTACCGCGCTCACGACCCCCGTCACGTCGACCGGAACGATCTCGTCGGCGACCACGACCACGGTCCTCGCCGCCCCGGCCGCATCGAACTGGCGATACGTTCGGCTGGTCACGCTCTCGAACGTCCACGCGAGCACGTCTCAGGACGTGACCGTGCAGGTCGATCGATCGGCGACGGACCGCAGGCACTGCAAGGTGACCCTCGCTGCGGGCGAGCGGCTCGAAGTGCTCGATGGGGTCTGCACCGCGTACGACACGCAGGGGCGCGCGAAGACGAGCGTCCAGAACGCCGGGCAGGTCGCCAACACGCTGAACGTGGTCGTGCTCTCGACCGATCAGGCCAACAGCAACGCAGTCGCCAACACGATCGAGGACGTGACCGGCCTCTCGTTCGCGGTGACCTCGGGCGAGACGTACTGGTGGCGATGCACGATCGCGTACACGTCGGCAGCGACCACGACCGGCTCCCGATGGACGATGAGCGGGCCGACGACGACTCTGCTCAACTACACGAGCAAGTACACGCTGACGGCGACGACCGAGACAACCAACTATGCGACGGCCTACGCGATCCCGGCCGCGTCGAACGCCACGAGCTTGACGGCGGGGAACGTGGCCGTCATCGAGGGCGTCGTGACGCCATCCGCGTCCGGCACGATGCAGGTCACGCACGCGAGCGAGGTCGCCGGATCGGCGGTCACGGCCAAGGCGGGGTCGCTCTGCCAGTGGATGAGAACATTGTAATGGCCGGCATCACGGCGACGTTCATTCAGGAGTAGCCTAGCTATGAAGCATTTTCTCTGGTCTCTCGTTCTGGTCTTTCTGGCGGCTGCTCCAGCGTGGAGCGCCCCGAACTACGTTCCCCTCAACAAGCCCCCGTCGACCACGGGCGGAACCCTCCTGTTCGGCATCTCGGACACGAGCGACTCCCCCGCGATCGGTGTGACCGGCTTCTGTTCCGTCCGGTTCCAGCAGGCGAGCGGGGATGACGTGTCCCTGTATGCGGTCACCTCGTCGACCGCGGCGGCTTCGAGCGGCACGCTGCTGAAGTCCTTCACCTCGTCGACCAGCCCCTCGAACCCCGCGTTCACCTTCACGGCGTCGACCCAGTGGGTTAAAGCCAAGGCGACCGACGCGACGGCCGGAGGCTCGACGCTCATCATCGAGTGCAACCCCACGTTCGGGAGTTCGGGAGGAGGCGGCGGTTCTTTCGACGCTTGCCGCTCGGGATCGACCCAGGGCGGCGGGTATTCGGCGACCGATGGCCGTTGGGCCTGGACCTGCGGGAACTACCCCTGGCGGGAGTGGCAGGACGCGACGGTGGCGAACTCGGCCTCCTACACCGTGGACTGTACGGGTGATGGGACTCCGCATACGAGCTGCTTTCGGAACGGGGAGACGCGGTACATCGGCTACGGGCTGAACGTGTCTGTGGCGGCAGCCTACACGCGGGACGGCGGGAAAGTGTACCTGCCTGAGGGCGTCTACGTTGACAACGGCGCCGGCGACAACGCAGCCGGCGAGAACACCGGATTCCCCCACCCTTATGACCCGGAGTGGGAGGCTCGATCGGACTTTGCGGTACTGGGCTACCCGACCGCGCTCCGCGTGATTCAACTGAACCGGGGCGTTCGTCTTGTGGGCGAGGGCGTTCCGTCAGCGATCACCTACAGCGAGTCCGATACGTCGGTCACAGAGCACCGCCCGAAGCTCTCTGGCACTTGGATCATGGACGATCGTGGCCTGCCTAACGGTACTGCATCATCCAACCCCAACACGACCGGTGGCACGAACGCGGACATCGAGCCTCCGTCCCATTACAGGTTACTCGTCGGGAACAACCCCCACCTGACATACTGTCACACGGACGACGCGGACGCTGATTCAGACGGTGTTCTGTCCGAGTGCATCGTCAATTCTACGTCCGACGCGCCGGAGAATGCCCAGGACTCCTACAGCACCATGAGCCCGTATGGAGCGAGCTTCCCGACGACGGTCAATTTCGCCACCTCGTCTGGCCTGTTGTGCGTTCCTGACGATCGGTACGTCGCGACCGGGGCCACGGCAGCAGATGGACTTGGCACGAACCAGAGCGACGCGATTGGGACATGCTCGCTGAACCGCAAGATCCGGTGTTGGGATGACTCGGACACGAGCGAGCCCAGGTCTTCCGGCGGATGCTTCTTCGACGCGGACGAGGATTACGGCGCCTGCCAGTCCCCCGCCACTGCACTCATCGCAGACTACGAGACGGCCGGTCAGGATCTCCAGATTGCGTGGGGGGTTGCCGAGTGCGACGACAATGCCTCGTCTGCGACCGGGTGCAACTCTCCTCGCGGTTGGGAGCTGTACATCATGGATTTCAGGGCGGCCCCTGGCTCCGACATGAACGCGAGCGGGAACTGCGGAACGGGTGGGACGAACACGGCCGGGCAGTATATGCAGGTCGGCAACGCCCACCCGTCGAACGATTACTCTCAGGTCATCCCCTTCGCCAATTTCTACGTTGGGGCATCTGTAGCGAACAACGCCTTGATCCCGATCAGACGAGGCGCCTTGGACGGCAAGGGGGCTGGCTTCGAGAACATCGGCCGGATGCCGGCCAACTGGCTGACCCGGAACTCGGCCACGGATGCTGCGGACTGTCTGAGCGGCGGCACTGTTGGGGCGAGCAACGACGAGTCTGTGTGCGATACCGACACGCTCAGCGGGTTTGCCATGTCCTACAACAACCTGATCGGTCCGAATAATTTCTACTTCAAAGTCTCTCAAGAGAACTCGAACAAGAGTGGAGTCGTCGAGACCTATCCGAGCGGCGGTCGGAATAACTTCATTGGCAACACGATCCGAACGCATTATCGACAAACGGTCGTCGACTGGGGGAATGGCATCCTCGGTTACAACCATTTTTCCGATCTAGGCGCATACCCTGGGACGGCCTACGACTGGGCTGCCTGTTACGGGGGGGAGTGTACGTTCGAGGGAAATACAATCGAAAACTCGGCGGTCGTTCAGCTCTACAACCTGTCCCCAACGGCTCCGCAAAGAGTCGTTTCATCGAACAACATTTTCAGAAACATCAGCACGACGGGTGGATACTTTCTTATTGGTAGTCCCAAAAATTTCCTGTCTGTTAACGATCAGGTCTATGGCCTGTATGGAGTCCCGCTTGCCGTTGTACAGCCCGGTCTTCAGGTTGGCGGCGTCGACTCTCTGCAGAAGCCGAGTGTCATCTTCAAAGACATGATCGTCTCAATGCAGAACGACGGGGGCGCGTCGAACAACACGTCTGGGGGAGGATCTCCGAAGGCTTTGTTTGTCCTCCAGGGTGATCCGACAGCAGACGCAGCAGTTGATGACTACAAGAGCTTCGTAATTGATGGTGGAGTGTTCGAGACTCAGAGCACGGACTCCTGCCTAGCGTGGTTTGAAGACGACTTTTACAACAGCGGCGGCGCAGGCGGAGCGGCCGATACTGCATCGATCAATCGAGAAGCGGCGGTTCGGGCGATCATTCGTGGTGTCAACTTCAAATCGGCCACCTCGTCTGGGGGTGCCAAGATCGCCTGCACGGGCAAGTACCGATTCACGAACACGGCTCCGGTCTCGGGTGCTGCGACTCCGCATGACGCGGACGACAGCGATTCTTGGGCGGCCGAGCGGTACGCGCCGACCTTGTTGAACAACAAGATCAACAATGCTCCTGTGCCCGACATGATGGCGACGATCAGCGTCTCGCAGGTCCCCGACGCAGGCACGCTGCCGGACGGTACGGTCGTCCGGGTTCACGACGCAGCGGCGGCCACCTGCACGGATACCGGCGCGGACGGAACCCTCGACTCGGGCACGACGGCGGCCACCTGCATCTCGGACAGCACCGGCACGGGTGCGTGGGCGGAATACTGATGCGGAAAACACTCCTCATCCTCCTGCTCATCGTTCTGGCAGCCGCGGCGGCCCACGCAGACATCCGCCGTCTGATGCAAGCCAAAGGCTACTCGCCCGCCAATGGTGGTCAGTGCGAGGGTGCTTGCGGCGGGTTTGTCTCGTCTCAAGACTCGATCTCGGAGCCCGTCCCGATCGATGACGGATGCACCTTCCCGGCCACAATGCCCTGTACGTTCGGAGGCTGATATGAGACTTCTCCTTCTTCTCTTTCTGCTCGTTGCCCCCATGAGCGCGAGCGCGTTCTCCTTCGAAACCGGCGGCTGTGCTTCGGGCGGCTGTGCTGCTGGAGAGCAGTTCGAGGCCACGAACGCCAACGAGATCGACGCGGCCCTCGATGCCCTCGAAACGACCAGCTCGAGCCACACGTCGAGCATCTCGACCATCAACGCGACCCTGACCTCGGACGTACTGCTGAAAACCGGCGGCACGATGGACAACGGCAGCTCGATCACGCTCCTCAACTCATACATCTTCGTTGAAGACGGCGGCATTATCGACCCAACTGGATCGGGCGTTGTTAGGGCGACTGCGATGAGCGCGACGGGTCAGATCGACGACAACGATCTCGCAGCGGGCTCGGTCGACGGCGGCACGGGTGGCGAGATTGCGGACGGGTCCATCACCGCGGCCGACCTTGCGACGAGCGCAGTCACCTCGACCGACATCCTCGACGACACGGTTGCGCTCACGACCGACACGAGTGGGGACTATGTAGCGACGGTGACGGGCGACTCGGAGATCACGGTCTCCGGGGCGGGTACAGAGGGCAGGGCGGCCACTCTGGCGATTGCGGCTGCCATTGCTCGGGACACTGAGGTGGCTGCGGTGTCGACCGCCTCCTCGACCGACAACGCGATCGTCCGATTCGATGGCACCTCGGGTGATGTGCAGGACTCCCTCGCCACCGTGGCCGACACGACGGGGAATATCACGACGCCTGGATCGATCAGCGCGGGCGGGGCCTCGGGGGCCTCGACGATCGTCATGCGCAACATGGCAGACTCGGGCTGGGTCGAGTGCGGCGTCAGCGGCACCACTTGGACTTGTGCAACCGATGCGGACGGGACGCCTGATGGCACACTCTAAATGGCTGCTTCTCCTGCTCCTCCCGCTGCTGTTCGGGTTCGACACGCGGAACCCGTTCAGGACTCGCGGCCCGTTCAAGGCGGCTGACTTCACGATCGGGGGTGGTAGCTCGGCGGTCGAGGCTCGATGTCAGGAACTCGGAACCGCGTGCCTCGTATCAGAGCCGCTCAATACCGACGACTATGTGTGCATTACTGGAGCGGAGAATACTGTCGACTTCGCCGACTCTGAGGGCGCTGGCTCCAAAGAGGCGACGGTCGGGATGGGCGGGTCTGATTCGGATCCATGCGCGACCAACGCCCCGATTGCCACATCTGTCTCGGACGTGGACCTGCCGACAGGCACATCACAAATCAGTTTCGTCATGCGGGCCGAGCTGGATCCCGTCAAAACGATAGACCAGACGTTCTTGCCGTTGACCAACATCAAACGGTACTGCATGCGGCACTATCGGAAGTTTTCGTCGACACCGGCGTTTGCCACGTTCCTGACTTGCGGAGGCGATAAGGGAATGGAGCTGTGGTCATCCAGCGTGACGCTATTCCAGTTCAACGAGCATGGAGATCCGGCGCACTTTTTCTTCAACGATCTCGGTGCGTGGAGCGCGGGGGACGGCGCAAATAAAGACATCCTGCCTGATCTTGAACTGGCGGACTGCACGAACAACTGGTGCCGATTCGAGCTTTGCCTGTCGACGACAGACGCAAACATCAAAGAGTTGACCAATGTGTCGATTACGGCGTACGGAGAGCAGGTGGGCGTGGGCAGTCCAATCGTTTCGTCGAGAGGCCCGATATTTCTTGGAAACTCTTCGTTCGGAACGCTCTCAGAGACGTGGCCTTACGTCACCTACCGCCACGACGTTGGGAATAACGAGACCTGCGAGAGTCACGACATCAATACCTGGGGATACAGCTACTACACCCACATCATGACCTCCGGCTGGACGACCGATTC
>JACCDR011895511.1_pt1 | contig 27679 bp, 36 predicted proteins | sample 7446431 | NCBI WGS metagenome assembly JACCDR01 (sample SAMN15323443, study PRJNA562643) | freshwater metagenome | isolation source: river surface water | place: USA:Blue River Watershed | collected 2017-08-17 | reverse complement strand
CGGGGGCCGGAGCGGGCTCTTCCGCCACGGGCTCTTCTGCTACGGCCGAGCCGTCGGGCTCGATGCCGTAGCTATGACGAAGGACGTCCTCCTCCGTCAGGATGTGCGGGAAGCTGGCCAGGCCCTTGAGGAGCGACTTCATGCCAAGGCCGGGCCGATAAACGCCTCATGGGCCTGGACCTCTCGGCCCAGGCCCCGACCAGCCACCCGATCATAAAGCCGGCGACCATGAAGGAAAATTCCGTACCTGACGCTCAGACCCAGACAGTCGGCGAAGGCAGGGCCCGTCATGCCAAAGAAGAAGGCCGCGGTGGTCCTGTCGCCGCCCGGGAGCATCAGTCGTCCATCTGGGCGAGGACGAGGAGGCCAGTCGCGACGGCGGTCATCGGGTCGCGGGCATGGCGGATCTCGGAGACCTGGACCGGGAACTGGGACCGATACTTTTCGAACCGGGCCTTGAAGATGTCCATGAAGCCGATGGCGAGGGAGGTGCCGCCGCTCACCACGATGGGGATCGCCTCGGGGACCATGATCTCGCGCTTCACCTTATGGAAGTGCTCGATGATGCCCTTGATGGAGTAATCGATGAGGTTCTGGACGTAGAAGCCGATGGCCTCCTGCTCGCTCCCGACAGGCTTGGCGATGTCGACGCCGCTCTCCTTGAGCGAGCAGATCTTGCCGCGGGTCGAGTTGACGGCCTTGGCCGCGCCGTCGTCGACCCAGTCCCCGCCCTTGCCGACGGAGAACTCGAGGGCCGACATGGCCTTGAAGGAGAGGCATACGTTCGTCATGCCGGACCCGTAGGAGACGCCGATGCCGGAGAAGCTCTCGGCCGCGCACTCGGAGAAGACGATGGCCTGGGCCTCGTTCGCCGGCTCGGCAGAATAGCCAAGCTCGGACAGGATCTTGCTCAGGACGGCCGAATGGTAGGAGACGTCGGACCCGACCACGTCGAGGGCGGGGGCCGGGATGGAGAAATAACACTTCTCGCCGTCCTTGGTCGGCGCGCCGAGGATCTGCTTAAGCATCAGGGCGATGACCTGCTGCGCGTCGGTCTCGCCAGGGTTCATGATGCCGCCGGCCATCGGCCGGCGCGCGTCGCGGTTGAAGAGATTGGCGCAAGTCAGGGCCTCGTCGCCCACGACGAGGAGCCTCCCGTTGAGCTCCACGAAGCTGGTGTTGCTCAGCTTCAGCATCTTCTTGTGGGAGGGCTCGAGGTCGAGGAAGGCGTCGCGTATCCTGGTGGTCTGGACCCCCTGCGCGGTCTTCCTGGCGGCCACCAGGTTCATCGTCCCGACGTCGAGCCCGGCCCCGGGGGCCGCGTTCCCTTTTTCGTTCTTCGCCATATCTTCTCCGTCTCAGGTTGCGGAGGAGAAAATACGCCGGCGCACGCAGCGCGGAGCCCGGGCGAAGACAAGCCGATGGCCGGCAACGCGGAGGTCGGGCGGGAAGCGGCCGACGTCGGCGAGGGTGGTGGCCAGGATGGCGGGACCGCCGTGCTCGGTGACGACAAAGCCGGCGAGGTTCGGGTCGGACACGGCGGCCAGGGAGTCGCAGACGTCGTGGACGGAGGCCTTGGCCGGCCGGGTGCGAAGGTCGTCGAAGACCGCGAGCATGCCCTCGAGGGCGGCCACCTCCTGACGGAGCCGGACGTTCACGAACTCCTCGAGCTCGGCGAGCGCGGCCGCCGCCTGGGCGGGGTCCGCGGAGGCCGCGCCGTCGCCGCCGGCCCCGGAGTAAACGTCGCCCTGCTCCAAGTACTGGTCCACGCGCTGGCGGACGGCGACAAGGAGGGCGGCGACGCGCTGCGCGAGCGCGTCGCCGCGGTCGGCCAGGTCCTGCCTGCCGCAAGCCTTCAGCCAAAGGCGGACAGGCTCACTCCAGAATCCGGGTCTGCTCATGTCTTCTTCCTCAGCTTCCTCAGCGCGGATATGCTGTCGTCCACCCCGACCGAGGACTCGGCCTGCTTGACCTTGATGTCGGCGGCGGACTCGGTCGGGACGATGGTCGACGGGATGAACTGGGGGTGCGCCGCGCCGGGGAGACCCTCGGGCACCGACGCGTGGGAGGCGATGGCCCTGACGTGGGCGGCGACGACCTCGGCCGGAGGAGGGGAGGGGCGACGGAGCAGGTCCCCGAGCTTCCCGCTAATGTCGGTCAGGACCCGGAGGAGGTCGGGGTCGGAGACGGCGGAGGCGGGAGACGAAGACGGCGCGGAGGCCGGGGGAGGGGACTCGAGGGCCGCGGGAGGGCGCGCGGGGCGGGCGACGGGCCAGACGCGCGCGGAGGGCTCCCTGGAGACGGAGACGAGGCGATCGGCGACCCTCCGCTTCAGGTCGGAGCTCGCGAGGGCGGACGACTCGAGGACGGAGGCGGTGCTCCCTCGGCCGCTCAGGCGGACGCCGAGATCCTCGACCGCGACCGAGCTCGGCGAGAGGCAGGTGATGACAAGACGCCTAGCCATATCGTCCGATGATCTCGGAGAGGCCGGGAGCGAACTTCGCAGAAATGAGCGTTGAGATTTCACTCAGGAAAACGCCTATGATGCCCTGGAACTCCCCCTGGGGCATAACAATTCCCTCACCGTCTACCTTCGCTGTCCTCTTGAGGGCGACGGAAAGGCGGCCGTCGCGGTCGACGCGGGCGGACCTCGGCGTGATGTTGGCGACCTCCTTCTCTATCAGGCGGTCGCGGGCGGTCTTGCGGGCGTCGCGGGCGGGGCGGCGGGCGTCCCTGGCCGGGGAGCGAGCGTCGCGGAGGGCGTTGGTCTTCCCGACGATGCGCTGGGGTCCGTTCGGGCCCATGGCGTAGGTGGACGACGCCTGGGCCTCCGACTCGTCGCCCTCCTCGGCGGAGGCTTCCATGGCGTCCTGCGTCGCCTGGTCCGCGGCCACGACCGCCTCGACGTCGAGCAGGATCTCGAAGGCGACGACGTCCCCGATGACGTGGGCGTAGACCTCATAGTCCTTCAGGTAGGGGGACTTGGCGAAGCCGGCCTGATCGAGGATGCGCTTGAGCAGGACGAGGCCGTCCTTCGCGATGGCGTCCACCATCTCGTCCACGAGGCGGTCGAGGTACGCCGTCAGGGAGGTCGTGATGTCGAGCCTCATGACTCCATGACCTCGTAGACGGTCTGGAGCTCGGGGGAGGCCTTGGAGAGGTGGATGTCCCACCTCTGGGTCCCGTAGGCGGAGTCGGCCTTGCGCACGCAGGACTGGACCACGTAGAGGCCGTCCGTCTCGCGGAAGACGGTCCCGACCGGGTACTGGACGTACGCGTTCTTCCTGGTCCTGTGGCCCGTCATGACTCCATGACCTCGTAGACTGCGGCCTCGGCCGGGCTCAGCCTCTTGCAGAAGACGTCGGAGTAGGCGGTCCCGTCGGCTGGGACGAAGTCCGAGGTCGTGGGGCGGACGTGGACGACCCTGTACCACTCGCCGTCGTCACGGTAGACGTCCCCGGCGGCGTAGTACTTGTTGGTCCTTCGGAGTATCCGGTCGTACCTCATCGGGAACACCAGGAGGACCAGCAGGATCGTCAGGGCCAGGAAGAGGGCCAGGAGGTTCCGGATGGTCAGCAAGGGGAGGGTCCCGTCAGTAGACGATGTTCTCCCACGTTACAGTGGCGCCGCGGACCTGCCTCGAGTCCGGGATTGTCACCTTGTCGGTCATCATGGGGGTCGACGTCCCGGCGCCGGGCTGGATCCAGCGCGTCTCCGGGGAGCGCATGAAGCGTGGGTCCGGGACGGGGACCTTGTAGCGGATGTCGTTCTCCTCGATGCGGGCGAGGGAGAAGAACTGCTGGAGCTGCTGCCCGCGGTTGCTCGGCATGCGGACGGGGCCAACGCCGTAGCGGTCGCCGTTGAGCTTGAGGACGAAGTCGCGCTGCGAGAGCAGGGGGACGGGCCCGGTCCAGCTCTCGTACGCGTGGAGGCCCGCGAGGCCGCGGTTCTGGCGGGTTATGTACTTCTCGCCGTCGTCGGGGGCCACGATAATGTCGTAGGGGCCGTCGTAGCCGCCGATGACGCCCGTGGCGTAGCAGGTCTCGCAGTCGCCGGCCGGGTGCCGGTGGGTGGAGGTCACGCACCCGCAGGGGAGCCCGACCGACTTCTTGATGAAGACCTTCACCCGCTCGCCGCCCTGGTTGAGGATCCAGCGGTTGCGGCGGACGGCCTCCTTCCAGATCCAGTCAAGCTTCTCCACCTCGTCACGGTTCCCCTCCGTCGCGCGGGCGAGCGGGGTCTCGATGAGCCGGCGCGCCTCCTGGTCGAAGGCGACGGTCGTGACGCGGTAGAAGACCCTCTGGAAGAGGTCGGTCTTGACCTCCTTGGCCCGGTAGCGGTAGGTCGCCAGGACGACGTCGGACTCGCTCAGGGGGAGGACCACGGGGTTCACCCTCTGGTTCGCGACGTCGAAGGTCGGGTGATGGCGGAGCTCGACGATCCCCTCGTCGGCGTAGATGTTCTCGACGTAGGCCGGGACGCCGTTGACCGTCACCTGGACGTTCAGGTTCGTCAGGTTCGCCGCGCCCGGGGACGGGTGGATGACGATGTTCTTGTGGCGGGTCCGGAAAGCCCAGCGCACGGCGACGTCGTCCACGGCCCCGCGGAGGGTGAAGGACCTCGACACGTCCTCGTTCACGGCCAGGACGACCTCCGTCTGGTCTCGCCAGAAGGTCGCCCCGACGGGGACGGGGTTCATGCGGTAGAAGGGGCCGTACGCGGAGTCAAAGCTCCGGTACACGTTCACGCCGACGACGTTGAAGCAGGAGTTCTGCTCCAGCTCGTTCGGGCTCGACCAGCGGATGTCCAGGGCCTGGGGGACGAGCGCGGAGGAGACCTGGACGTTGAGCGGCGGGAGGGGCCAGGGGGCGCCCGATATCTCCCGGAGGTCGGGAACCTGTCGGTCCGGCGGTGAAGGCATCTATTCCTCCGGAGGACCGGGGATAGAAGCCTCAGGCCGGGGCGCCGGGCTCCCGGAGCTCGACCTCGAGGAGGTTCGACCGGGGGTCGACGCGCGCGCTGACGACGAGGGCCGGGTCCAGGCCCGCCTTCTCGATGGCGGCGCTCAGGTGCTTGGCGCGGGACTGGTAGAGGGTCCGGAGAGTCCCCTTGATGGAGTCGGCCTGGAGCTCCACCTTGCCGAGCTCGGTGGACCACTGGAGGATACTGCCGTCGACGTCGGCGAAGTAGTGCGACTGCTCGGGCGTCAGCTCGTGCTTTGATGCCATGCGACGACGTTACTCAGACGTCGTTCAGGTCGCACTCGAGGCGGACGGGGGAGACCTTCACGCCGCCGGAGCGAAGGTTCATCGAGCGGGCGACGTCGGTCATGGCGGCCTTGACCGAGGCGAGGAGCGAGGACTTGATCTTCCGGATCAGGGCGGACTTGTCGGCCTGACCCTCGAAGAGGGCGGTGATGCTCAGCTCGATGTTGCAGGCATACTCCGGGCCGGAGCTCAGGATGTCCTCGGACACCGTCTCCAGGGCGTCGGCCGGGTCGCGGCGGGGGGCCGCCTTGCGCGGCCTCTTCGGGCGCTTCTTTCCGCGCTTCGCGGCCGTCACGCTCGTGGACGCGACGCGGGACGCCATGGCTCGTACGTCGTAGGTCGACACGCAAGGACGGTACATAGAGAGGTGAAGACCCCGATCGAAGAGGCGATCCGGAGATGCCTGGAGATGAAGGTCTCAGGCCTCACGGCCCGGCACAGGCCGGTAAAGGGGAGCATCAACATCGTCCTGACCTTCGACCTCGAGTGCGGAGACCGGAAGGTCTCCAGGCGCGTCGAGGTGAAGGAGGAGGGCCCGCAGCTCTCCATGAACCCGGGGGAAAAGTGGAGGATCCCGTACGGGGACGCGAAGGACTCGGTCCTCATCCTGGTGTTCGGGACCTCGAACGTGAAGGTTGAGAGGAAGACCAGCCTCGACCGCCATATCGAGTGGGCGGCGGAGCAGCTCCGGAAGCGGCTACGCCAGAGGGTGCGCCAGGCTCTCCGGACGAAGGCGATGACCGAGAGGGTTGAGAAGAGGAAGTCAAAGGAGGAGCGGGCGGAGATGATGAGGGCCTTGCACAAAGACCTTCTGGAGCTCATCCGCCGCTACCCGCGGATCCGCAAGCAGGACGTGACCGACGCCTTCGACCGGGCGAGGAACATGGACACGGTCTGCCGGGTGATGGAGGACTAGCGGGAGAGGCCGGCGACCCTGGCGGCCATGGCGGCGAGGACGACGTCGGAGCGACGAACGGGCTCTATCACGACGTCGTCAGGGGACACCACGGCGCCGTCGATCTTCTTCCAGCTATACCCTCCCCCGGTCTCGTAGACGCCGGGAGGGACGTCCACGGCGAAGGCCTCAGAGTCGTCGTAGACGACTATCCAGGCGTGGTCGTCCCCGTCCTGGCCGCCGTCGACGACCTCCACGCCCGGGAGGGCGGACACCACCCCCGAGAGGGCCCTCGCCACGTCGTCGCAGACGCCGCCGCCACCGTAGTCGTCCTCCCCGTCCTCGTCGACGACCCAGCTGTCGACCACCGCCTGGGCCGCCGCGGCGAGCTCCGGACGGAGCCTGTCCAGGTCGTCGAGGAGGGACATCAGACCCCTAGGAAGCGGCGGGGAGTCAGGGCGCCGCGCCCGACGGAGGGGCCGAAGGAGCTTCTGATCCCGACCCCGAACTTCGACTGCTTGAGGCCGACGAAGATCTTGACGGTCTCCTTGGCGGCCTGGACGTCCGTCTCGAAGCGGGCCTGGATGTCGGAGGCCATGGACTGGTACTTCCCGCTCTTGTCGATGGAGAGCGAGACCCCGCCGATGGAGTAGTCGAACTCGTCGGCGATCCAGTTCATGGAGATGGCCGTTATCGCGTGGATCATGGCCCCCTCGAGCAGGACGGCCCTCCAGGGCCGGTTCCTGGAGATCAGGTCGTCCAGGGTCCGGTAGAAGGTCATGGGCGGCTTGGAGTTGATGGCGTCGAGCGAGACGCGCAGGAACTCAAGGAGCTCGTAGTCCTCCCAGAGGTAGCCGAAGACGCGGGTGAACTGGTTGATGGACTCCTCGCCCGTCGGAGGGGCGAAGTGGTAGTTCCGGTCCGGGTTGTTGTCCCGGAGCATGATGCGCAGGGCGCGCACGAGGTCGAACTCCACGGGCGTTATGCCGGGGATGGTGATGACCTGCGTCGAGTCCCCGACGACGTCGAAGTCCTGCTCCACCTCCACCTGCGGCGAGCCGGTCTTCTGCCTGAAGAACCAGCGGAGGCGGTACTTCCCGAGGTTCGCGTCCTGGGGGATGAAGAAGCTCGCGTAGTAGACGCCCACGGAGGCGTTGACGGGGGCGCGGTCCGTCGGAGGCAGGAGGACCTCGACGCCGGTGGTGAAGTCGTAGAGGTTGTAGTAGATCTCCGCCACGTTCTTCAGGGTCCCGCCCTGGGTCTTCATGGTGATGGTGAGGCCGTCGCTCGGCCCCACCTCCTGTCCTCTTCGGAGAGTGGGCATCCTGTGGGAACCCTACATAAGAGGTCCGGGGGACGTCAGGACCACTCGAAGCCGAGGGTCTGGAGGACGGCGCCGGCCGCGTAGAGGCCGGGACCCTCCCTCAGGCCCTTGAGGACGGACCAGAGCTCGTCCGCCGAATAGTCGCCGTCCGGGATCGGGTACGGGGACTCCCCGCGGGGGCCGCGGACGGAGTAAAGGCCGCCGGGGACCTCGAGCTCGAAGGCCATGTTGAACTCTGAGCGCGGAGGGAGTCTCCCGCGCTTGAGGCGGGAGACGGCGGACTGGACGGAGCACCCCTGGTGCTTAAAGTATTGGATGCGCTTCTCCTCCTTGCGCACTCGGTCGTCGCTCGGCTTCTCCGGCCCAAACCACCGCAAGACTTTCTTCCCCTCGCTGTCCATGAGGGCCCACTCCGAGCGGTCCTTGTCGTCCCGGAACTTCTTCCGGAGGACGGAATGGCGCCCCGCGGGCGATCCGCACAGGGACTCGACGACGGAGGGGGAGACCATGCAGGAGAAAGGAATCAAAAGTCCACGGACATCATGGAAAGAGTCGGGTCGTACGAAGGGGGAGAGGCGGGGCGGGAGGGGAGTCCGAGGACGCGAGGGCGAGGGCCATATTCATTCCAAAAACGCCGATCCGGATCGTCAGGAAGTTCCCTCCAGGACCCGGAGCTGAGGATGATCGCGGTTTCGCCAAGAAGGCTCCCGGCATAGTGTGGGACGAGGCAATTTTTACTCGTCATGTCTGCACGCTCGCGCCGTAGTAGGCGGTCACCCAAGCGTCGAGCGCGGCCTTCTCGGCCGGCGTGGGCTCGCCCGCCCAGGCGCCGAAGCAGACGATCTCGACGTTGCTGGGGTTACTCCCAGAGTTGCCGGAGCCGAGAAGGAAGGAGCCGGCCCCGGCGAGGTTCCCGAGGCTGATACCAGTATTGCTGGAGGCCCCGATCTTCTTGTAGTCGGTCGTCGCGTTGTTGAAGAAGAGCTCGGCGCGGTACCACTGCCCGGCGGTCACTGCGATGCCGGTGCCGGCGACCCCAGCGTTGGCGTTCATCAAGGACGCGTTCTGCCAGTAGAACCGAGGCCGGCTGTTGCCGGACGAAAAGGAGTTGGACCCGGTGACGGCCGTGATCGGCCGGAACACCATCCAGTACCAGGCGGGGGTCGTGCCCGGCGCCGGCGGGACGTAGGCGATCTGCAGGAAGTCGTCGGTCCCGTCGAAGAGGACGGAGCCCCTCCCGTTGACGGCCGCGGGCTGGAGCGCGGGCTGGCTCGCCGTCGTCGCCTGGACGGCGTTCCTCCCGTTGCCCGACTGGTCCGCCCACGACGACACGCCGGTCGCGACGGTGACGCCGACGTCCGCGCTAAGGAAGAAGAAGGGCGCCACCGACGTGACGATGGAGAGCGGATCCGTCGGCGACGGCCCGGATGCGCTCGGCTGCGGGGAGGCCTGCATGGCGAAGCGCGGCCCGAGCCTGGTGCCTGGTCCGAAGGCGGGCATCAGGCGGCCCTAACGTCCCGCAGGATCTCGGCCGAGGTCGGGGGCGGGACGATCCGGAGGGGGACGGCGCGAGGGTCGTCGACCACGGAGTGCGGGACGCGGCCATGATAGTCGGAGCTCACGCCGTCGCCGGACAGCGCACGGCGGGAGATCGCAGGCCCTGCCTCCTGCACCCTCGGTCCCGGGACGGATCGGTCGTAGCAATAGTTGTGGCGCTCGAAGGCAGCGAGCACCTCCGGCGCGCGCCAGGGGCGCGACAGCGCGGCGATGACGGTCACCGGAGGGAGGCCCGTCACTTGGCCCCGAAGACCTCGATCTTCCCGTATACGGTCCGGCTCTCGCCGGAGGCGTCGCCGACGACGCACAGCGCCACGATGGAGCCGGTCGCCGCGATGGTGAAGGACGGCATGTACGTGGGCGTCGCGCTCGCGATGACGTCCCGCGTGTAGCCGGTGACGCCGTTCACGACGCCTCCCGGGCCTGGCTGGCTCGCCCACCCGGCGGACCCCTCGTAGACGTAGTTGTAGGCAGAGTCGCCGGAGAAGTAGACCGCGTGGGCCCTGACATGCATGCACGCCGGCTTTGCCGCGGGCCCCGCTCCTCCCATGGCGGCCGTGTCGATATAGGCGAGGACGGACCTCACGCGCGGCGCGGGGTTCCGGGACTCTCCGTCGGCGGAGTAACTGAATATCTTCCGCTGGACCCCGGTGAACTCCGAGTGCGGCCTGTTCGGGCCGAGCTCGGGGCCGACGTTGAGCTCCGACCGAGCGGTCGTCTTGAGCATCAGGCCCCCGGTCGGGTGCTGCCACACTACGACGCCGTATCCGGAGGGGGCGCCGGTCATCTCCTGAGGCCCGCTCACCGTGGGGCCTACGTACACGGGCCCCACACCAAGCCCGCGCGCTGTGGCCGGCAGCATGTTGCCGGTCAAGAACGTCCCGACGTTCACTCCCACGTTCGCTGACCCGGAGCCGAGGACGGTGATGTCGAGCATCACGGGCGCGGATCCACCCACGTTCGTCAGCGCGCCCGTCGGGCCCTGTGGGCCGACGGCCCCCGTGGGTCCCTGGGGGCCCGTGGGGCCCGTCGCTCCGGCAGCCCCAGTCGGACCCGTCGCTCCGGCGGCCGCCGCGGAGGCAACATATTGCTGCATCTGGCCGACATTGACAGCGTCGAAGAGGTTGAGTCCGCTCGCCACGCCGCCGAGAGGGACGGGAGAAGATCCCTGCCAAAAGCGGGTGCCGGTCGTGACGTTGCCGATCACGAGCCGATCGACACCACCATGCTCATACTGGAGCGCCTGGACACCACGGTACACCCTGACGGTAGCCGAGGTGGAACCGAGTATGACTGTGTCCTCGCCGTCGACCGAGAGCGCGCGGACCGAACCGGTGTTACCGATGTTGCGGAAGTTGATGCCATTTCCCGCGCCAGTTCCGCTGTTCGGGAGACGAAGATCGCCTCGATCGGCGGGGGCCGTGCCCACGGCGATATACCCGGACCGGACGAACACGTAAATGTCAAAGAAGCCGGGGCTCGCGCCCTGATATGTGAGGGGGACGCCGCCAGTCGACGCAGCAGGAAGAGAGGAGCCAGGTCCGGCAGGGCCAGTGACACCCTGAACACCTTGCGGGCCGGTCGGACCGGGAGGTCCCTGGACACCCACAGGTCCAGTAGCTCCGACGGGGCCGATGACCCCAGGTGAGCCTTGAGGGCCCTGCGTGCCCTGCGTGCCGGTGAGACCGGGAGAACCCTGAATACCCTGGACCCCGGTCGGACCAGGAGATCCTTGATCACCCATAAGGCCGGCGGGACCCTGAGATCCTGTCGGCCCGGGCGAGCCTTGTTGACCTTGAAGACCGATCGGACCCGGAGATCCTTGAAGACCTTGCAGACCGATCGGACCCGTAAACCCGGGCGATCCCTGGGAGCCCTGCGGGCCGGTGGGGCCGGGAACACCCTGAGGGCCCGTGAACCCGAGAGAACCTTGCTGCCCAGGGGAACCTTGGATACCCTGGAGACCGGTGACGCCTTGGAGGCCTTGCGGGCCGGTGGGGCCGGGGGAACCCTGAATACCGGGTATACCCGATATACCGGTCGGACCGGGGGAGCCCTGGGCGCCGGCAGGGCCGGTGTAACCACGCAAACCTGTGGGTCCGGCAGGGCCGATGACGCCGGGGGAACCCTGGACGCCCTGCGGGCCCGTGACGCCCGCGCTGCCAGGAGACCCTTGCAGACCCTGCGGGCCGGCAGGGCCCGTGGCGCCCTGCGGGCCCGTGACGCCAGATCCGATACCGGCAGGGCCCTGAGGTCCAGTGACGCCGGGAGATCCCTGAATACCCTGCGGGCCGGTGACGCCGGCGCCCGTAGTACCGGGGGAACCCTGGAGGCCGGGGGAACCCTGGAGGCCGGCGTCCCCGCGGGGGCCCGTGATGCCCGCAGGGCCGGTCAGCCCGACGGGGCCGGGGGATCCCTGAGGGCCCGCGGATCCAGTCGGACCTTGGGTCCCGACAGTTCCGGGGGAGCCCTGAGGGCCCTGAGGGCCGGCAGGGCCCGTGGCGCCGGCGAGGCCGGGGGCGCCCGTTGGGCCAAGAGAACCCTGGGGGCCGGCAGGTCCCGTGGAGCCGACGCCGATAGGGCCCTGAGCGCCGGCGGCGCCCGGGGAGCCCTGAGGGCCCTGAGGGCCGGTCGGTCCCGGAGGGCCGGTTATGCTGTCGAAGCCAGTGAAGCCGCTCGGAAGGACAAAAGATGCGCCGGGGCCGGGGGGTCCCTGAGGACCCGTCGGGCCAGGAGGCCCCACGGGCCCGGTCACGCCATCCCTGGTAATACCGTTCGGATTCTCGTAGGCCATATCTTCTCAGGAACCAGTGAGTGAGATCTCTGCCGTCCCGGGGAGGCCGATCTGGCCTCCCTCGGCAATCAGAAGCCTCACGGTCGAAGAACCACCAGGAACGGTGCTCTCTAGCATGAAGGAAATAGGGTCATCGCTCTCAGGAGACGGACCTATGAGGTCGTTGAGGCGAACCTGGTTCGTGGCGAAGGTGGAGTTGAAGGAGGCGAAGACGCTGTTTATGATCGATGACTGCGTCTCCTCAACCCCGTTCCCCCACATCAGGCGGACGACAGGGAAGCCGCCCGAGACCACCCTGGTGTAGCTAACGTAGAAAGAGACCCGGCGGATCCCGGAAGGGACGGCGAAGGGCGTCTGGTGGGTAAAGGCTCCCCCGGGAGGGAGCACTGTCCTGCCGAGGACGACAGTCCGAGGGATGACAGGATCGTCGCAAAAACCGACGACGATGACCTGAGGAGGAGGGCTTGGGGGGCAGCGGCTCCGGAAGTTGGACAATTCTCCCTCGCACATCGAAAAAAGAGCTGGAGGACTGACGGCAAAGAAATCGCGACACTCCGCCTGAAAGGGCGAGTCCGCGTCCGTCATCCATTCCCACTTGATTAACACATTACCAATCCCCGAGACGATCCAAGGGGCATAGTATTCGCCGAGAAACTGGCCAGGGGCGGCTTGGGTCCTCGGGTGGAGAACGTTCCCGCAACGGTCGAAGATGGTCCAGAAGACGAGGAAGGCCTGCGCGGGAAGGCCGTCGTCGTCCAGAACCTGGAAGCACAGGTCGCCAGGGCCCAGGACCTGGCCCGAGTAGTAGGCGCCGCAGGCCGTGGCGTCGGCAGCGGAGACCGGAGAGGCACACGGGGCGCAGCAGCCGGACCCGTCGAGGACGAAGAAGTCCTGGGAGATGGTCTGCCGGACCCCGCCCGGGGAGTCCGAGTAATCCCACTTCACGTAGTAGCAGCCGCCGACGCGCGCGCAGCCCCAGGGGGCGTAGTACTCCCCCGTCCCCGCCCGGGTCGCCGGGATCCGCAGGCCCGAGGCCGCGATCCCGTCCTTCCTGTACACGGTCCACCTGACGTCGTACCCGTCCTGAGGACGGTCTGCCCCGTTCCTGAGGAAGAGGGTCAGGTCACCGCGAGAGAGGCTCCTGTTGACGAAGAAGGAGGGCATGTCAGCATCTCGATCCCGAGGTGGACGCGATGACGCCCCCTGTCGACGGGCGGAGGACGCCGGCCGGGACGACGTCGAACGACCTCTCGAGCTCGATCCCGTAGATCGGGTGGAGGAAGGAGAAGCGGTAGTAGCCGATCCGGTCTGGGAAAAACCTTATGGAGTAATAGCCGCCCGGGGCCGCGGAGATCTCGTTGAAGTAGATCTTCCCGGAGGAGATGGAGGAGTCCGCGACCATGGTTCCGTCCTGTAGCGGCCAGGACAGGAGCGCATTGTTCACGAAGGCCGTGAGGACGAGGTCGGACGAGATGATCCCGGTGGCTCGGCTGACGCTTCCCGGGGGAAAGAAGAAGTCGAGCTGCTCGTAGGCGAGCGCGCCGGCCGATATGAGTCTGCCCATTCCCCGAGGAGGCGATTAGCGACCTAGCGCACGAGCCCGATCGGCCGCCAGTATCGTGTCCCCTAGACATGGCTCAAGAAGACCAGTACGAATGCCACGACATATACCTGGCGGCGTACCTGTCCGAGGCAGGGTGCGAGCTCAAGGGAAGGCGCCGACAGGGGCACAGGGTCTTCTTCCAGTTCACGAACGCGGCGGGGCCGATCGAGGGACTCAGGGAGGACTTCTACTCCGGGCGCGGGAAGGTGGTCGCGTGCAAGTACGCGGACGCCGTGAAGAAGTTCAAAGAGCTCTGCCACATCGACGCCTGAGGGAGAAATGTCGGAAAAGCTTGCTCGGGCAATAGGCGCGGCGGCGAAGGAGGCACCTGAGGACCTGAGCGCCGAGGAGGCGCTAGCGCTCCTGCGGACCCTGTGGAAGCAACTCCTCCTTCACGACGAGGTGGTGCTGGCAAGGAACCTCCTCGATTCGGCCCCGTGGAAGATCCGGGACGGGGAGGAGGTCGCCGAGATGCGGCGCATAACCGAGGCTGCCTGCTCTCACATGGGGGACCTCGGGAGCTACAGGTCTATGTACTCGGACTACGCGTCCGGCCTGAACGGGGTGGAGGCCATCCCCATGCCGAACCCGGTGATCCACGAGTACAGCCAGTGGCCGCGCTACAACCTGCTCGACGGAGAGCTCGTGCGCGCCGAGAGGGCAGGAAAGACCCTGTCGTATCTCGACGTCGGCAGCCACGACGGCTGGCTCACGAACCGGGCCGGGCTCCGGGGCCACAGGTCCTACGGGATCGAGGCGTGCCTCGCCTACGTCGGGCTGGCGAACCGGAGGGCGGCGGAGTTCCGGACCGGGGCACAGCACGCCTCGTGCTTCTTCATGCTCGACCCGCACCCGGAGGTGTTCCCCGGCACGTACGACCTCGTGTCGTGTTTCGAGGTCTACGAGCACGTCCCGGACCCGCGGAGGCTCATGGCCTCCCTGCGCGATATGTTGAACCCAGGGGGAAGGCTGGTCCTGTCGACCCCGAGAGGGTCGTGGCTTCAGGGCCTGCACGTCTCCTATCATGAGGCGTGGGACCTCCCGTCGCCCCGCGAACACGTCAGAGCCCCGACCGTCGGCGACGTCCGGAAGGACGCGGAGGCGGTGGGGCTCCAGGTGGTGTCTATAACGACGTCGGACGGGACGTGGGCCAGCCCGAACGTCCCCGGTCAGGCCTTCATCTTGCTGACGGCCGAGCTCCCGGCCTAGGCTTACGTCGATAGTATCCCTCCAGCTTCTGTATCCGTAGACAAGTCCGACACTCTCGAGACCCTCTTCGGTTGAGGCGGGTGTTTTCGGTCGTGAACTCGTGGCCGTGCTTACAGTGAGTCTTCGCCGCGTTGATGGTGGCTCCTGCGCGGAGGCCTGACTCGCACTTCTCACGGAACACGGGATCAGACCACATGGCTGCGTTCGCCTGCCGAAAGAAAGGGTCCTCCCACATCCTTCGTGACACTTCGGAAGCTCTGGCCTTCACCCCCGGACGAGCCTTCGTAGCTTTCATGGCGGAGACGGCCTTAAGCCTCACGGACGGGTCCGTGGCCATTGCCCGAATATGGGGCTCTACCTTCTGTCGAAAAGCGGGGTCTTCCCAGAGCTTTTTAGTGCGCGCAGACCGATCTTCTGAGGTCAAGCTGTCATTATGAGCTTTCAGATAAGCCGTGGCCTTCTCGCGGAATCCGGGACGATCCCACGGATTCTTGATCGGATGGGGGACGTGCTGCCCTCCCTTCGCTAGGTTGAAGCCTTTCGCCGGGTCTCGAGTGCAGAGCTTCTCGATCCACCTTTCCTCGGCCGCGTTCGCGAGATCGACGGTCTCGCAGACCTCGAGGACCTCGTGAGAGAAGGCGTCCTTCCCGTAGAGGCGGATTGCGGCCCAGAAGTGGGCACATCCTTTACCGCGCTTAGCCTTCGCGTTTGCGACGTGCTGGTTCCAGCGCGCCAGCATCGTCTTCTTCGTCAGGCCAACATAGCGTCGGCCCGAGGCGACGTGCGTATGCGAGTAGACGGTCCAGCGGGGCTCCATGAAGGAACCCTACCGGACCAATCTTCGTGAAGGCGCTACAGTACGAAGGGAGTGCTGCCGTCGTCTGCGAGGACGTAGGCGGCCTGAAGGGCCTTGAGACCGGCGCGGGCACCGCCGGGCTGAAAGTTCGGGTTCCTCAGGCCGGCGATGACGCCGTACGAGAAGGAGCGGAGGACCAGCGAGGTCTCGACCAGGCGAGGGGCCACGAGGTCTTGAATAGCGGCGACCAAGGCCGCCTTGGCGGCGGTGGTCAGATTCGAGTAGGTCCCGAGAGCCAGGATCGTCGCCGAGGCAACGTTCGCCGTTGTGGCGGTCGGATAGATGGCGGCCTTGAGGGTCGAGAGGGAGACGCCAGTCACCCCGGTAATCACGAGACCGAGGACGGTCTGAAGAGTGCCGGCGGACGGGGAGGAGGCCGAGATCTCGAGGTAGGCATTCGGGCCTCCAGCGAGAGTGTCGAGAACGATGGCGTTCGAGGCCACGCGAGCCGCGACCTGGACGCCCGCGTTCTTGAACGCGAGGTTTAGGTCGGAGGCGACCTGGTCGGCCGTCACGGCGCCACCGGAGCGGACGGCGACCTGGACATAAGCGCCGGTCGCGGAGGTCCGAACGTTCAGCTTCGTGTTATTGCCGCCAGTCGTGTCGAAGGGACCAGTGTTGGACCCGACCTTCGTGACGGGGCCAGCGGCCGCGAGGACAGCGGTGAGCTGCGCGTCCGTCGGATGGACGAAGTAGCGGCTCTGACCCTTCGGCTCGCTCGAGAAGTCGCGCTGAGACGAGTTCTCGATGTCCGAAAGGTAGATCTTCTGAATGTCAGTCCTGACGATCGCTACGCGCATAACGCTTCTCCCTTATCGAAAGTTCATGGGCCGATCTTGATGACCCGAAGGCTTCCGCCAACAGCACTGAGGGACGAGCTAGTCCCGCTGTTGCTCCTGACACGAAGATCAATGATGTCATTTGCCGAGAGGCGCAAAATAGCGGAACCGCTGGCGCTAACCCCCATGTCAACGGCAACGATGGAGGCATTCGCCATCGACGAATATATTTGTCCACCGTTCTTGAACATACTGACCAAGAACTGATGGAGAGGAGTGGAAGACTCGGTAAGAGATACGTCAAAAGAACAGGAATAGACCCCAGGTTCCTGGATGGTGAGATCGTAGTTGGAAATAACATCAGCCGAAACGCCGGAGGTAAGTCCGGCCGTCGCGAAGATCATTTTCAACCAGCTGACACCAACTGATCCGGTCGGTTGACCGACAGTAGAAAGCTCACCATAGGCAACACCGAAGGGGGCCGGACCAGTCGGACCGAAGGGGCCGGTAACGCCTTGGATACCTGTGGGACCCATGGTGCCTTGCTGACCAGTTGGTCCTTGAGGACCAGTGGCGCCTTGCACACCTGTTGGACCTGCTGGACCTGTTGGACCTATGGCCCCGGGGACAATAAGGATCCCGGCCACGCCAGAAACGGTCGGTCCTGTCGAACCGCAGTCTTCTGTTACCGTGACCTTCAAGCCTGACATGGAATCACGGGTAGGTGTACGGCGTAACGCCGTCGTCCAGGGTGGCGTAGAGAGCGGCGCCCGTCACCCCGTGGAAGACGTAGTTGGGGCTGCGGAGCTCGGACATCACGCCCTTGGCGAAGGAAAGCTGGACGTCGCCGCCGTCGACGAACTTCGGGGCGACGAGGTCGGCGACCTTCTCCTTGAAGGGGACGAAGCCCGTGCCGAGGAGGCCATAGTTGATGGCCGCGCCGGTGTTGACGGTCACGCCGGCGGCGGAGAGGGCGCCGGAGCCGACGTCGAACCTCTGGCCCGTGTAGACGGACGACTTGAGCGCCGTGAGGAGCGCCTTCGAGGTCGGGGCGGCGAAGACGCCGGGAGCGATGCCGAGGACGTAGTTCAGGGCGCCGGTGTAGCCGGCCGAACCCTGGCTGTAGATCTCGACGTAGGCCTCTTCGCCCGTGCGGGTGGAGTTGATGCGGAGCTGGTTCGTCCCGACGACCGTGGCCGAAAGGGGGAGGGCGGCCGAGGCGAAGCCGGAGTTCAGCTGCGCCGCGATCGTCGTCTTCAGGGCCGCGCCGGTGCCGCCGACGGGGATGGTGGAGAAGGTGCCGCCGCGGGAGGCCTTGATGCTGAGGCCGGTCGCCAGGCGGGAGTCGACGGCGGTGGAGGTGTTCAGGCCGGTGATGGCGACGGGGAGCGGGTTCGCCTTGACGAGGGACAGGAGCTCATCGTCCGTCGGCCTCCGGAGCGTGCGGGCTTGCCCGGGGACCACGGAGGCGTACGGGTACTGGCTCCGGCTGTCGAGGTCAGAGACGTAGACGCCTTTTCCGAGATCCGATCGAACGATTCCTGCGCGCATTTCTTTGGCTCCTGTGAACTTTCGGTCTCAGACGGAGATCAGGTGAGCGTGAACTGGTTGGACCACTTCGAGTTGGCGAAGATGCGGATCTTCCAGCCAGCGATCGGAGTCCCGTTGATGGCCGAGTCCGGAATGCGGATCTGGACCGCCGAGTCCGGGGCTCCGCCGGTGAAGGCGCTCGAGGGGATGAGCTGCTTCACGCCGCCGGCGTTCGTGATCTCGGCGTAGGTGATGTCGGGGGCGACGGAGAGGAACGTGGTGCCCGCGACGACGATCGGATCGGCGTGGTTCGCCGCGGTGACGGTCGGGGCAGCGACGAGGTTCGACGCCACGACGGCGACGGCGACTCGGCCGGCCGCGACGAGCCCGCCGATGGTCCCGTCCGCCTCGGCGGCGAGCTTGACGTCGTCCGTCTGGACGAGGTCCACGTAGCCCTTGACCGCGGGGTTCAGCGGGTTCTTGTAGGGGACGTAGACCTGCTGCTTCGCCAGCTGGGCGTAGGGAGGGCTCGAGGAGTTCCCCTGAGAGCGGTCGATCTTGTCGAGCAAGATCGACCCGTCCCGCGAAAGGCCCTGCGGCAGCGTCTGCTGATTGATGACCCTTACCAGTTGAATCGTCATTCTTGCTCTCTCCGGTCGTTATGCGATTAAAGGGTCACTGGTTGGGCTGCGTCTTGCGCGTGAAGACGGCCTCGACGTCGGCCGAGCCGCCGGTCCCGCCGCGGAGGAACACCCTCGCGGCGTAGGCATAGTCCAGGCTCACCTCGGCGCCAGGCCCGATCTGGTACTCGGGCCCGCCCGGGCCGGTCGACGTCCCGCGGTCGAAGGCCAGGAAGAGCTGCGAGCCCGTGCTCTGGTTCCGGACGACGAAGTCGGAGCAGAGGCCCGGGAGGCCGATCTCGAGGGAGCCGGTCACCACGCCGCCGGTGTATCCGAGGCCGGCCGGGGCGACGCCGCGGAGGATCACGGCCGGGTTCGGGACAGAGCTGTACGGAAGGACTATCTGCATCGACTCCGGGGCCCCGAAGGCGCCTCCCGGGAGCTGGGCCTCAATGCGGACGTAGAACGGGACGTCGTCGCGGACGGCGGGGACGGTCGCCGAGTAGTCGGCAGGACTGAAGACGAACACGCACTCGTCGCGGAAGGGCGCGCCGATGGGGGCGTTGGCGTTCCTGACGCTCAGGGAGCGGAAGCCGTAGTTCGGGACGGTCTGGAAGGCCGTGAAGGCCCCGTCGAAGTTCTGGGCGGCGCTGAAGCGGAAGCCCGTCACGCCAGGGCGCCGGCGGACGGTCAGGACGACCAGGCCTGTCCTACGCCTGAAGACGGATACGGAGCTCGGCATCAAGTCGAGCCGAGATAAAAGGCCGACTCAGACCAGGCTACTTGCTGACGATCTTGGCGTCGCCCTTCGTCTCCGTGGCGATCTTGTCGTTGAAGGTCGAGGCCACGGCGATGGAGTCCGTCTGCCGGGCCTCCTGGAACTCCTTGTCCTTCATGGCCATAGACTGGGCCTCCCGCCAGCTCTCGGCCAGGACGGGCTTCCCGTTCGATCCGACCCAGTTGGGGACGGCGTCCCGCCTCAGGTGCCCGTAGCGGTCCCTCTGCCTCCGGCCGATCTTCTCATGCTTCTCCTGCATGTGCTTCTTGACGCGGATAGCCTTGGACGGGGAGGTGCCGCTCGGGCCGTCCTTGATCGCGAACTGGATGACGGTCGGGTTGAACTCGTAGGTGCAGGGGCTCCCGCAGTGCGGGCAAGGCGGCCTGAACTCCTTGAATCCGTTCACCGAGTGGCTGAACTCGGTCACCTTGGAGCACACGGGGCTCTCGCAACGGTAGTCGTACTGCACTTGGGTCCTCAGGTAGACACTACTGAGGAGGGCGGGAGGTCGTCCTGTCAGGTGGCGACGAGGCCGCCGAAGTAGTCGAAGACCCACTGGTCAAGGGCAGACTTCTCAGAGTTCGTCGGCTGGCCAGCCCAGGCGCCGAAGGCCGCCACGGAGACGTTCGCGGGGTTCGCGAGGGAAGAGTTGTTGGCGCCGAGCGTGAAGTTCACGGCGCCGGGATTGTTCCCGGAGTTCGAGCCCGTGACGGTGTTCGGACCGACCTTCCGGTAGTCGGCCGTGTCGTTGATGAACAAGACCTCGCCGCGATACCACTGGTTGGACGTCACGACCCCCGAGTTCGTGCCGAGGCCGCAGCTCATCGACATGAGCGAGGAGTTGCCCCAGTAGAAGCGGTGGCGGTTCGTGTTGTTCGAAGCGAATATCGTGTTCCCGTTCCCGCCGATGATCGGGTTGAACACGATCCAGTACCAGCTCGGAGTCGTCCCGGGGGCCGGCGGGATGTACGACATCGCCAGGAAGTCGTCGACGCCGTCAAAGGTGATGATGCCCTTCCCGTTCAGCCCCGTCGCGTTGTAGACGGGCTGGCTCCCGGTCGTCGCCTGCTGGAAGGTGCGGGAGTTCCCGGACTGGTCGGTCCAGGTCGACACGCCCGTCACGGTCGTCACGCCGAGGTCGGCGGTGTGGTAGAAAATGGACGGGACGGAGGAGACTATCGAAAGGGGGTCCTTGGGGTTGATGACCCGCCACTTCGCGCGAAGGTAAGCCCGGATCTGCGAACGCTCGAGGGCCGACAGCTCTCGGTTGAAAACGATGACCTCGCCGACCGGGCCGTTCCAGAACTGATCGGGGACGGAGTCCGGACGGCAGAGGAGGGCGCACCGGGAGGGCGTCAGGGTCCCGGGGGCGTAGGCGAGGTTGTCAGCCCCGCAGGAGAGACCGTCGACGAGGATGGTCCCCGTCCCGCCGCTGTGGAAGAACTCCAGGACGTGGGGGAGCGTGTCCGTCACCGAGGCCGTGGAGGTAAGGGTCGCGGCGCCGCCGGCGTCGTCGACCGCGAGGAGCCCCCACTGTCCGAGGCCGCCGGTGTTGAGGCCGTAGCGCTTCGTGCGGGCGCTCGAGAACCCCGAGTTGCCGACGCCCCAGGCGGCGGTGGCGTCGTCCGGGGTCGGGGTCTGCGCGACCACGAACACCGTGCCGGGGTTGGCGTCCGCCATCGCGGCGGTGATGACGGCCTCCGAGGAGATGATCTTCGTGCTCCCCGCCTGGTTTCCGACCATGCAGGGGAAGCCGTTCAGGCCGGTCGCCGAGTAGGGAGGAGGGGCGGTGGCCTCGGTCCAGAGGACGCCGGACGCCTTGTTCGTAATCGCGGTGACCGTCCCCGCCTGCGCGTAGGAGGACGGGTCCTGCATGTCGAACCAGCCGACAAGGCCCTGGTAGTTCGCCGGGGAAAAGGGTCCGGTCACTCCTATGCGGGTGCCGTATCCGAAGATCACTTACCGCCCCTTGTCTTTATCGTCCTCGCCGTCGATGTCCGGATAGTCCTCGTCGGACTCGGACTCCTCGGGCTCGTCTTCTTCAGCCTCTTCCTCGGGCTCCTCGGGCTCCTCGGGCTCCTCGGGCTCGGGCTCGTCCTCTTCAGCCTCTTCCTCGGCCTCGGGCTCCTCGGGCTCGGGCTCGACATCCAGCTCTTCGCCGTCGGTCTCGGCGTCCTCCTCGGCCTCGTCCGCGGGGACGATCTCGTCCGAGTCCAGGTCGCCAGGGTCGGCGTCCTCGACGTCCCCTTCCTCGCCGGGCTCGTCCCAGTCCACGACCACGTCGTCCTCGAACTCGTCGATCGGGACCTCGGCGACGCCCGCCATCTCCTCCCAGTCCTCGTCGACCTTCTTGAGGAGCTCTTCCTCGTCCTCGACGTCCCAGTTCTCCTCCGTCACCTGGCTGACGAACTCGTCGAGGCGCTTCAGCACCGCGTACGTGTGCTTGCAGAGGTAGTACTGGCGGTCGGGGTCGCGGACGTCGGGCGGGGCGGCCGTCCCGTGCGGAAGGCCGAGCATGTAGCCGCCCTGCTTCGCGGCGTACTCCGGGCCGTTGTAGCGCCAAAACGGGCAGTCGCAGGTCATGGCGACGTGGTCGAGGTCGGTCAGGGAGGCGCGGACGTTCTTGGCGCCGTTCCCGCAGTCGACGTCGAAGGTGAAGACCCGGCCGCGCTTGTCGTAGGAGACGAGCGAGACGGAGCAAGACTCGGCGTTGTCCTTGACCTTCCCGGGGGCCTTCGGCTCGAGCTCCTCGGGCTTCAGGGCGACGCGGAAGGCGCCTCGCGCGGCGATGACCAGAGCGGGGACCTCGAGCTGGCCGAGGGCGCGCTTCAGGCCGTAGTGGAAGAGGCCAGCGTCCCTCTGCGAGGAGTGGCGCAGAGGCCTCTCGTCGGTCCTGTAGGGATAGGACATGTCGGACTCGGTCACGTCCACGTCCGTCATGTAGGACGTCTCCGACGGCACCTGGACGTTGATGTCCTGGTCGGACGGGAACTCCTGATGGTGCGTCATCTCGTCCGCGCCGTCGATGTCGAAGATCGAGCCGGGCTCGGAGGAGGGGATGGTAGACTCGCCGTCGAGGTAGTTGACGGTCTTGTAGCTGAAGAGGTCGCCCTCCGGGGTGTCCCCGGTCGGGATGACCTCGCCCGCGAGGCGGGAGGCGACGGAGGCGACCAGCGCCTGGGCGCTCGGGTCCACCGCGGGCTCGAGCCGGACGGGGATGAGGAAGAGCTGCTTCAGGTGGTCCGGGATGGCGGAGCAGAAGCTGAAGACGTCAGGGTAGACGTCCTGGGCGAAGAACGAGTACAGGGCGGCCTCGCTCAGCAGGAACCCTTGCGGGGTGAGGTCGAGCGGGCGGTCCGCGGACGGCGCGGCGATCCGTAGCCTTCGGTTCATGACTCCTCCGGGAGGCGGCCGGTGCGGCGCGGGATGTTGAGGCGTACCTCTTCGAGGATGGCCTCGAGCTCGTCGACCTTGTCGGGCCGAATGACCTGTCGGAGCTCCTCGTAGTCGATCTTGTTGATCGCCATGGCGCAGGTCTCCAGGGCGCGCTCCAGGTCCTGGATGGCCTTCGGCGTGTCGTACATGACGTCGCCGGCGATGGCGAAGAGCTGGTCCCGGTAGGCGCTCCCGCGCACCAGGTTCATGGCCTGGGCCACGTTCCGCTTGAGGCGGTCCGTCGAGGTGCGGGCCTTCGCCAGCTCTTCCTGGACGTAAGCTATGGCTGCTGACGCGGTCCTGACCGTCGACATTCGGTCGGGAGCAGGCATCAAAGCTCTGGGATGCAAAGAATAGCCTTCCTCAAGTGGATGCGGTCCTGGACCAAGAAGTACGGACACCGCTGGAGGTCCATGCGGAGGAACGGGCCGGACCAGGTCCAGTCAGTCCGGTGCACCCAGTGCGACGTCCGGGTCCAGGACAACGGGAGGGTCGTCACGGCGGCCCGGGGGTTCGGGAACGGGGAAAGGTGCAGGGGAGGGGACCTGCGAGAGTGGATCGAGGCCTCCCTCCCCGTGTGCCGGTCGATGGAGAAGATCGTCTACGACGTGATGCTGGAGTGATCAGCTGAAGTGCGACTTGAACTTCTGCTCCAGGACCTTCTTCATGGCCGGGCTCTCCACGGCATAGAGGGCGTCCAGGAGCGAGGCGTCAGAGCCGAGCTTCTTGATGCGGTCGAGCTTGTCCTCCGACTTCGCGAAGAAGTTCCAGTCGACAGGGAAGTTCGGGCAGACGCGGATGGCGTACTTCAGCTTCTGCGGGGCGTCGTCCGGGATCCGCGGCTTGGGCACCGCCTTGGGGGCGGGCTTGGAGGCCTTCGCCGGGGCGGCCTTCGCAGCCGGCTTGGCCGGGGCGGCCTTCGAGGGCTTCTGGGTGCGGTCCCCGCTCGTGTCCTCCACGGAGATGCCCTCGACCGTGCGGCCCTTCGAGGAGTGGCGGACGGTCCCGACCTGACGGCCGCCGTCGACCGAGTCCGAGACCTCGACGGCCGCGGATCGGTCCATGTTGCCGACGCTGGTCCTGATGGTCACGCCCTCGCGCTCGACGATGTTCGGACGGGTCCGGCGCTCGCCCGCGAAGCGGCCGACGCCCTTCTCGTGGTCCATGCTAAGCTCGATGTCGCGGGCCGCGTTCGGCCTCTTGGTGAGGTCCACCTTGAGCTTCGCGGGGGTCCGGATGGAGGAGATCTCCACCCCGTCCTGCTCGTCGAGCTCGCTAGCGCTGACGGCCATACGGTCCTCGGGCGCCGGCTGGAGGCCGCGCTCGTGGGAGGCCGTGCGGCGGTTGTGGTTCGAGGTGAGGTGGCCGGCCCCGGAGCGGCTGTCGCGCACGTTCTTGCGGTCGGCGACCTCGATGACGGTCTCCTCGTCCAAGGAGTCGCTCTCGAAGCGCTGGCGCACGTTGCGCTGGACGCGGCTGAGGTCCGTCGTCTTCGACTGGGACTTGGCGACGTCGCGGCTCGACACGAAGGGGGCCGGCGACGCGCCGTCGTCCTCGCCCATGGTGGCCCAGCCGTCGCGGATGGCGGCGCGCATGTTGGGCTGCGGGAACTCGCGCCCGGCGTAGCGGACGATCATGCCGTCGTACTCGAACTCGTCCCCTCCGGGGATCTCGATGGACTCGTTCCCGTTGTGGCCCCCAACGCGGATCTTCATCTTGGCGTAGAAGGTCAGGTACTCGCCCCTCTTCCAGGGGACGTTGTTCGGGGCGGTCTGCGGGCGTGCGGGTGATGGCGGCATGTTGGTCTAGATCCTCCGTGCCGACCCTACGGACAGGTCGGACATTCGGTTATAAAAAGATAACCGAATGTCCGCCAAATGCGGAAGTCCGGGGGACGAGAGGGTAAGATGGCCGGCATGAGAATCACCTGGAGGAAGGCGGTCCTGGCGCTCACGCTGGGCGCCGTCGGGACGGCGCCGTGGACGGCGGCCGCGGTCGCGGAGCGCGTGGCAAAGGCCGAGGCCGAGAAGGCGGGGGTGACGCTGGACGTCGCGGCGACGAGGGTCCGCCCCTGGCGGGTGGAGCTCGACGGAGTGACGGCCGAGGGGAGAGGCATAACGCTGAAGGCCCGGAGGACGACGATCGAGCTCGACGGGCTGAGGCCGAAGCACGTCCTCGTCTCCGGGGCGACCGTGAGGGCGGTGATGGAGGAGGGGAAGGCGAAGGAGGGGGCCGGGAGGACGCGGGAGAGACCGCTCCTCGAGCTCGAGGACTCGACGGTGTCCGTGCTCACGGAGAGGGCCGAGGCCAGCCTGAGGGTGAGGACGGCGGCCCTGAGGCCCGACGGAAGAGCATCTTTCTTCGGCGACGTGACGGCAAAGGCCGGAAGGTATGAGATGTCCGCGACGGGAGTGATGGCGAAAGACCTGAAGGCCAGGGAGAGGATCGAGGCGACGGCCGAGTCCGTCCACATAAAGGTCGCGGAGAGAGTCCCCGGGACGAATGCCGAGAGGACGGAGGCGACGGGGTCGATCCCGGAGGTCGCCGTGAAGGCCGAGAGGGCGAGCGTCGAGGCCTACGGGCGGGCGGCGACCGCCGAGAGGGTGAGCCTCGAGCTCTCGTCGAAGTCAGGGAGGACGACGGTCAACGTCGAGGCCAAGAGGACGAGCGCGGAGGGGACGACGGCGGAAGGACTGGCCCTGACCGTGTCCCGGATCGCAGGGAGCGAGGGAGAGACCGAGGTCGACCTGGCGGCGGAGCGGCTGGAGACCGCGGACGAAAAGCTCTCGAAGGGCGAGTTCTCCATCGAGAAGCTCCGAGTCCGGGCGGACGTGAAGAGGATCCCGCACGAGGCCGGGGAAAGGCTGTCGCTGGAGCGGGCGAACGTCCGGATCGGGGGAGCCGAGGTGAGCCTGACGGCCTGGCTATCCCCGACAGAGTTCCGCGTCGACGCCGAGATGCCGGAGGTCGACTGCCAGCAGCTGCTGGACTCCCTTCCCGCCAACCTGGTGCCGAAGCTGCACGGAGGGACGGACGTCGCGGGGACCATCGCGTGGAGGGCGAGCGTGGAGGTGGACCTGCCGGCGAAGAAGAAGCCGGGGGTCTCGATATGGCTAAAGAACCGCTGCGTCGTGAAGGAGGTCCCGGAGCCCCTGAGGGTCTCAAGGCTCAAGAAGGTCTTCACGTACCAGGTCTACTCCTCGAGCGGGAAGAAGACGAGCGAGAGCACCGGCCCGGGCGGCCCGGACTGGGTGCCGCTGAGCAGGATCTCGCCCTACATGCCGCTGGCCGTCATGGCGACGGAGGACCCGGCGTTCATGTCACACCGGGGCATCCTCATCCAGGCCATCGAGAACTCGATGGAACAGAACATCACCGCCGGGAAATTCGTGCGAGGAGGAAGCACCATCTCCATGCAGCTGGCCAAGAACCTATGGCTGGCGCGGGAGAAGACGATCTCCCGAAAGCTACAGGAGGCGTTCCTGGTGACGTACCTCGAGCAGAAGATGACGAAGACGGAGATACTGGAGTACTACCTGAACGTCGTGGAGTTCGGCCCGGACCTCTACGGCATAGGGCCGGCCGCGAGGCGCTACTTCTCCAAGGACCCGATGTCGCTCACGCTCAGCCAGTCCCTGTACCTGGCGTCCCTGCTCCCGAGCCCCAGGGCGGCGGGGTACGAGGAGGGGAAGAAGATCTCGCAGGGGAGGCTCGACTTCCTGAGGAAGGTCATGAAGCAGATGCTGGACCGGGGGACCATCGACCAGGGCCAGTACGAGCAGGGGGTGAGGGAGACGCCCGTGTTCGGGGACCCGTCGGCGACGGGCGAGGAGTATGTCGGGGTCAGGGCCCCGGGAGGAATCGATCCGTCCGAATGGAGGTGACGTGGTCGGCGAGGTCGAGGACGCGGGCCGTCTCCAGCGTCAGGCTCGGGTCCCACCTCCAGTCCCGAGGGCCGCCGTCGACCACGGACACGAACGACTCGAGCATGACCTGGAGGGGTGGAGGGGACATGTCGATGCTGCCGGGCGAGTCGTCGTAGACGAGCTCGTCCCCGCCCCGCAAGACCTCGAACCTGCGGACCTTCGCCCCCATGCCGTTCCCGAACCTGAGGACGGCCCGCGAGTCCGCAAAGCCGAGGGTCAGGATGTCAACGACGCCGTTCCCCGTCCCGTCGTCGTGGCGTACGGCCTCGACGTCGTCAGGGGCGCGGTCGAACAGGGAGAGGCACATGGAGACGTCATGGGGACCCCAGTCCCAGAGAGAGGGATAGTCGCGGAACGGGCCCCGGTTCCCGGCGGTCGAGAGGACTTTCGCCGGCCCTGATCGCCTGCGGACCCGGTCCCGGAGCAGGGAGAAGCGCGGGTGGAATAGGTGAATGTGACCGACCAGGAGGGGGACGCCGTGCGCGTCGGCCGCGGAGAGCATGCGGTCGACGGACGTCGCGGAGAGGGCGGCCGGCTTCTCGAGCAGCACAGGCTTCCCGGCGTCGATGGCGCGCATGACGGCGGACTCGTGGGAGGCAGGAGGGGTGGCCACCACCACGGCGTCACACGAGCGAAAGAGCTGTCCGAGGTCGTCCGTCACCGGTATTTCGGCAAAGCCGTCGACCGGGGCGGCGGTCGCCCTGCAGACGCACGAGACGTGGAGGCCGTCCGCGGCGGCGGTCCTGAGATAGTTCCGCCCCCACGCGCCGGCGCCGATGAGCCCGAGTCTGACCGATGATGCCACGAGGGGACAGTACGGTCAGGACGATGCAGGTCCACCAGTGGAGGCCGGCCACGAAAGAGGACGCCGCGCTGCTCATGAAGCAGCCGACCGTCAACGGGGGAGTACGCCTGCCGTCGGACCCGGACCTGCCGGAAGACCCCGGGAACAGCCGTGCGGCCCTGATACTCGGAAGGACGCGGACCTGGGAGGAGCCCACGAAGTGGATGGTGTGCCGGGCCTGCGGCATAGCCGTCCACAGGGTCTACAGGCGGAGCGTCCCGGCAGAGGTGGCCGACTGCCGGGACGTCATAATGCGGGACGT
>JACCDR010639307.1_pt1 | contig 27679 bp, 32 predicted proteins | sample 7446431 | NCBI WGS metagenome assembly JACCDR01 (sample SAMN15323443, study PRJNA562643) | freshwater metagenome | isolation source: river surface water | place: USA:Blue River Watershed | collected 2017-08-17 | reverse complement strand
GCTAGAAGTCTGTTCATCACGGCACCGTGGTCACCGGGTTGGGGCTGGCCCCGCCCTTGTCTTCGATCAGGACGGCGCACATGTCGTAGGTGTTCTGGTTGCCGTTGAACCACACGGGGTCGGTGCCGTTGGTCTCGGCGGTGAGCACCAGGGTCCGGGATGCGGTGGAGCCGGGGATGTACTCGGCCACCATGTACTGGTCGAAGTCTTCATCGCCGTCCGGCACCAGGAAGAACCCGGTCCACACCACGGTCCCGGAGATGTTCGTTTCCCGCAGCCGCAGCTTCACCCCGAACTCCGCGATGTGGGCACCGGGGCGCATGAACAGGTGAATCCAGTAGCGCCGGTTCGCCTGGAAGGTGTAGGCGCCGGTGTCCATGTTGGTCAGCGCCTCGGTGTTGGTGATCGGCCCGGCCCGGTCAGCGGAGTTGGTGTACTTCTTGCCGCCGACGATGCCCTTGGGCAGCGACACCCCGGCCAGTTGCAGGTCGGTGGTGGCGTTGATGGTGGTGCCGGTGATCGCAGCCATGGTGGCCGCACCCGTCACCCCCAACGTGCCACCTACGGTGGCGTTGCCAGTCACCCCTGCCGATGCCGCGGTGAGGGCACCCAGTGTGCTGGCCCCGGTCACGCCGAGGGTTCCACCCACGGTTTCGTTGCCGGTGACGGAGGCGTTGCCGTTGACCGTGGCACCGGTGGCTGTCACGGCGGCCAGGGTGGTGGCGCCGGTGACCCCGAGGGTGCCGCCCACCGTCGTGTTGCCGGTGACCCCGAGGGTTCCCGACGCGGTCACGTTGGTGGCGTTGACGGTGGCTGCGGTGGTGGTGCCGGTGACCCCCAAGGTCCCGCCGACCGTGGCGTTACCGGTGGCGGCCAGGGTTCCCGTCGACAGCGCGGTGAACGGCTGCGTCACCTTGGACGCGGCGATGTCCACCAGTGCCGAGTTGGGGATGTTGGAGAAAGTGTTGGCCGCCCCCGACATCGTCTTGTTGGTCAGCGTCTGCGCGGTGGTGGTGCCCACCAGGGCCGCCCCACCGGACAGGCCGTGGATGTTGGTGGACGCCGCGATGTGATCCTGCGGTTCCTTCAGGTCTGCCGCCACCACGGCGTGCACCACGGAGGCGCCCGCGTTGTGGGTCTGGGCGGTGGTGCCGTCCTGGCCACGGGTGACGTTGAGACTGGTGCCGCCCCCGGCGCTGCCGACCAGGACCACTTCGACCTGGGCGGTGCCGTTGTCCAGCACCAGGAAGTACGGGTAGGTCACCGGCAGCCCGGCCGTGGTGGTCAGGCTGATCGCGGTCACCGACGAGTTGATCCCCGAGGACAGCGTGGTCGCGGTGTGCGTGTTGGTGTAGTTGCGGGCCGCCATCGCCTACCTCGTGGAGTGTGGTTGAGTCGGGTACCGGTTGAGCAGCTGCATCCGTTCGGAGGCCACCCGTTCCTCGAAGCGGGCGAACATGACGCGCGAGAGCGCGGCAGCCGAACCCACCTGCACGCTTTCGGCCCGGCCGTGGGATTCCATCGACTGGGTCTGGATGCGTGACGTTTCGGTGTAGGCCATCAGCTGGGCGACCGACCCGAGTACCACCAGGTCCCGGACCTGGTAGTCGTAGCCGTAGTCGGCCAAGTTGTCGGTGTCGCCGAAGCTGGTGACCGGTGTCTTGATGTACTGCACCCGCACCCGGTCGGAGCCCACCACCACCGGCCCGATCAGTTCCAGTTCCACCGTGGTCGGCTGCTTGTTCTGCCGCCACCGGCCCACCGGCTGCCACGTCAGGGACGGACCCATCAGCTTGGTCTCCACCCGCAGGATGTGGTAGCAGTCGGACGGCATGACGAAGTTGGTCTGCGTCGCGGAGCCGTCCAGGGTGTAGGTGCCCACGGCGAACACGTCCGGGAAGATCTGGCGCAGGATGCCGTAGATGGTGTTGCGGACCCGTTGGCGGGGATACAGCGGGGAGATGCTGACCCTGGCCCCGGCGCTGTGCGCCGCCGCTGTGCTGCCACCCAGGCCCCGGCCCCACGGTTCGACCGTGGCCACCCCGGACGAGTCGACGGCCGCCACCTGGATCAGTTCGTCATCGATCTCCACCGGACCCTGCGCCATGCGGGTGCCATCGGTGACGGTGAAGGTCAGGGCGGAATCGGTGATGCTGTTCAGCAGCGAGGTGCGGATGTCCTGCCCGCGCACATAGCCCTGGGCCGCATCCTGCACCTCATCCACCAGGGACTGGATGGTCAGTGGAGACTCAGCCATTACGTGATCCTTGACAGTGCGTCGATGGCGGACAGCCCGCTGGTGCCGGCGATGACATTGAGTGCCCCGGCCACCCCGAGCCCGGTGGTGCCGGCCTTGGCGTTGACCGCAGAGCGCAGCGTCCGCCCGGTGGTGCCGGCCCACACGTTGGCCGCGTACGTGGCGGTGCGCCCAGACAGGCCGCTGAGCCGGTTGAGATGGCCGGTGACGGTGGCTCCCGCCACGGGCGTGGTTCCGCCCCCGGCGCCGCCGTCGGCCAGCAACTGAAGCATTGACATGGGGCGAACTCCGTTACACTGGCTGCATGGACGACGACTGCCTGACCCCGTTCGGGAAGGTGGCGCACAGGTTGGCTGGCCTGACCCTGTTGGAGGTGGGCGACCTGATGCGCACCGACCCGGAGGTCAGTGCTGCCGTGGACTGGCTGCTTGAGCAGGCACGCGAACAGCTGCCCGAGAACGGCTGCTGCTAGATGACGTTCCACAGCGACGCGCCGTCGCACACCAGCAGGGCCGACTGCCCGGCCGTCAGGGTCAGCGAGGTGGCACCGTCGATGGTGTCCGACCCGGCACGGGCCACCGTCACATCGTTGGCCGAGCCCACCTTGTTCTTGATGTAGTACATCTTTCCGTTGTTCACCCCCGTGGCGGCCGGCAGTGTGACGGTGCGCGCGGCGGCGTTGGCGTCGACCACGTTGACCAGGTCCGCCTGGTTGAGGGTGAAGCTGGACGAACGGGCCTGCGAGTCGTTGGTCAGACCCTTGTTGTTGCGCCCGATCACCGAGGCCGTGGCCGAGGACGAGATGCTGTAGTTGCCGCCCGTGTTGGTCTGGCAGAAGTTGTTCTCCATCTTCGTCCGCACCGCAGTGGCCTTGATCGTGATCCCGAACCCGGTCTGGTTGGTGGAGTAGTTGTTGCGGATGATGCAGTCCGCCGCGTTGGTGACGATGCCGTCAGCGGTCACCGAGGTCACGATGTTGTCGGAGATCTGCGTGTTGATGGAGTTGGCGTAGATGCCGTTGGCTGCGCCACCCTCGATGCGGTTGTTCTGCACGATGTGCTGGCTGCCGGTGGTCAGGTTGATGCCGCCGCTGTTGGACGCGCTACCGCGCGGGGAGATGATGCGGTTGCGCATCAGGAACGCACCATCGGCGTTGATGCGGATGCCGTCCCGGATCGGGTTGTTGATGGTGCACTGCACCACCCGCAGCCTCGGACTGTTGGAGTCGAAGCTGATCCCATCCACCCCGTTGGACGACTGGGCACCGGTCTGGGCCGAGCAGTCCAGGTAGATGTCATGCAGGCTGGTGTCCGGGGAGTACGTGCCGAAGATGCCGGCCAGGTCGCGGGGCTGCGCCCCACCCGATGGGGCGGTGACCAGGCCCTTGCAGAAGCCGTTGGAGAACTTCAGGTCCGCGCAGGCCCGGCTGGTTCCCAGCGTCTGGTCGTATTCGGTGTAGATGTACCCGCCGCCGTTGGTGACCATGGTGAAGTTGGTCAGGCTCACCCGCTGCGCGCCGGTCCAGTTGATGCAGTAGTCGTCCTGCCCACCGGTGGCCGTCAGGTTGGTGATGGTCACGTCGTCACACAGGTACACCGCCACGGAATGCTCAGGCGTGTGCGTGGTGATGTTGGTCAGGGTGTGATACCCGCTGTACCCGCGTGCGCCGGCACCCTTGTTGAAGCAGGTCATCTCGATGCCGTACCAGCCACCGGTGGTGCCCCTGGTGCCCGGCAGGACGGAGATGTCGGAGACCACGTTGTGTTCGCAGTCGTCCATCTTCAGGGCGGCGAACGTGCAGTCGTGGGCGTAGATGTCGGAGATCTTCATCCAGTCCGACCACTGGCAGAAGATGCCGTGCCGGGACGCGGTGACCCCGGCGTTGTCGCCGTAGCCCTGGACCCGGAACCCGGCCAGCTGCACCCCCTTGATCGGGGTACCGGAGGTGCCGTGCACCCACAGGACGTGGTTGTTCGCCGGTGCCGAGGACACCGTGAGCAGGCTGGAGTAGCCCTGGCCCACCAGGGCCACACCGTCACTGGTGATCTGAAGGGTGTTGTCCAGCTTCAGGGTGCCCGAGGGCAGAATGACCGTGCCGCCACCTGCGGCGGCAGCCGCGTCGATGGCGCCCTGGATGGCGGCCCGCGAGGACGCGGTACCGGTGGGGTCGACAGTGCCATAGCTACTGGGGTAGTACGCCATTGCAGTTCCTAGGTGATGTAGGCGCCGTAACCGGCAGCAGTCAACGTGTCAGCCTCGGCCTGGGTGATCGGGTAGATGTGTCCGCCGAGGTAGGCGAAGTCGGCAGCCTGCACCGCCTCCTGGTCCGGGTACTGCACCTGCGTGACGGTCGACCCGGTCACCAGCACCGACACACCCCGCTCGATGCGGTAGTAGCGGAACAGCGGATGGTCGGTGGCCATGCCCTCGCTGACCCTGGGCGGGGTGAACGTCTGCGTGTATCCCTGGCCGTAAGGTCCCAGCCCGTACCGGCCATCGCCGTAGCTCATGTCACCGCCACCGCCGTGGGTCGGAAGAACACAGCCGGGCACGCAACACCGGTGACCCCGGTCATCGCAATCGTCGGCAGGGTGGTCGGCAGGCCGGCCGAGTAGTCGTTGCCGGCCACGTAGTAGAACAGGGTGGAGTTTGCGGCGATGGTTTCCGCGCCGGTGGCAGCGGTCATCATGGTCGTGCCGCAGGACTGGTAGCCGACCGCCACCGAGGTCCACAGTCCCCACCAGGACAGCCCGGCCGGGATCGTGTTGGTGGTGGAGATGATGTGATCACCGATGGAGTCCAGCGGGGCGGTGCCCGCGTCCCACAGCAGTGTGGACGGCTTTCGGTAGGACCCGTTGGGCGAGTACAGCCCGATGCGGACCACGCCACCCGCGCCGCTGAGGTTGGTGTGCTTGCACGCCACGGCGTCCACCGTCGTGGTGAACGGCAGCCACTGCGGGAACAGGTACAGCCGGTTGGCGGTAGCCGTGGTGGTCGCGTACCCGACCTGCCCGGTGAGGGCGTTGGAATACCACAGCCCCGGCTCGATCACGGCCTGGCCCGGATGGCGGGTGCGTAGCTGCCCGTCCGTGGTGTGGCCCACGCCGAGGAAGTCGTTGAGGACGGTGCCCCATCCGCCCGAGTCACCGCCGTCAGTCGGAAGTCTCGACACTGCCCACCTCACCTGCCTGCCAGGCGCGGCCTGACTTCTCGGACTGCTCCATGGCGAAGCGAGTCTGGTTCGTGCGGGTGCCGGCCGGCTGCACGCCCTGGTTGCGGGCGGCCTTGTACTCGTCCAGTTCCCGGTTCTTGCCCTTCTCGGCCGTGGCGTCCAGGCCCACACTGCTGCGGCACCATCCGACGCGAATGTTCTTCGCTCGCATACATGCCCCGAAAGTGGGATGTCCCGCGCCACAGGTGCATCTGGTGCCCACATCGCCCCCGTTGTTGTGTATGTTGTGTGAGTCCGACGCCGGACATTCGGCCGTGGGGGGACCATCGCCTGGTGCACGTCAACTCCCCACGGCCACCAATGACCACCACCCAATGCGGCGGGTGGGGCCAGGCCCGTGCCCTGTGGGGACACGGGCCGGGGGGTGAGGGCAGCCCCCTGGGTTTACCGTTCATTCCCAGGGGGCTGTTCACTCACTACAGGGTGCTGGAGTGCTCGATCCGCCACAGTGCGGCCTGGCGGTAGATCGCCCAACCCGCCACGCCGTACCATCCGACGGGCCGGAAACGCATGAGCTTGTCGACCACCGGGCCGATGACGGTGGAGAATTCCTGACCCACGGCCTCGGCCAGAGCCTGCTTGCCACAGATCAGGGTGCGCTGCACCTTGGCGCTGGAAGCACCATCGGTCGCGTTGTATGCGCGCGGGGTCTCGATCCAGAGAACACCTTCGTATTCCCCGACCGTGCCGCCCCAAATGTTCTCCACGCCCGAGTACACGTGCGGCGAACGCCAGTCAGCGCCCGAGGTTTCCGAGCGCAGGTCGTAGCTGGAGTCCGGGTGCATGTAGCCCACGAACGAGCTACCCTCGCGCGGAACCACCGAGGCGCCCCGCAGCTTGGACACCGCAGCGCGGATGTCGCGGGACTTCAGGGTGTCGGTCGCGGTCACCGTTGCGGTGCTGCCGCCGTTGATGGTCATCGTGCCCGAGATCTCCCGGATCACGTTGGTGCCCACCCGCAGCACGTCCCGCACGATGGCGTCGATGCTGTCGACCATGTTGTAGGCGATGATGTCCGCAATCGCGGGGTCCACATCGGACAGTGCGAACATGCGCAGCTTCCGAGTCACCAGCGCCGCGTTGCCGTACTCGGCAAGCGTGACGTTGACGGTGCTGGTTGCCGGCAGCGCCACAGCGTCCGGGTCGGTCGTCTCACCGAGCGCCGAGGTGGCGGTCGCGAGGTCGTTGTACAGCTGGAACTGTACGGTGGTGCCGGGCTGCGTCTGGTTGACCGGCCGCTTGTCCGCAACGAGGCGGTACCACGGCATCGGCCGCAGGGCGAACTCGACGAGACGGTCATACGCCGTCTTCACCAGGTTCGTGCCCAGCGACGTACCCGACAGAATGTCGGTGTATGCGTTGGCCATTGCTGAGTCCTAAATGGGTGGGGGACCTAGCCCGACCCGTAGCCACCCCCGGCAGCGTTGATCAGTTCGATGAGGCTCTTGCGGTCCAGGTCCGGGGACTGAAGCTTGCGCAGCATGTCCTCGTCCTTGACCGGTGCGGCAGCCTGACCGGTGACCATGCCCATGGCCCGCAGCTTGTCTGCGAACGCGGCATTGGACAGGTCATCGTCGGCATTGGGTTCCACCGCGGCCTTCACAGGCTCCACCGGTGTTTCCTTCAGGTTGTCGGTTCCGAAGACATCGCCCCACTCTTCGAGCCACTTGGAGATGGCTTCGTCGGTTGGGTCGACATCACCGGGAATGAGCTTGGCAACCTTCGCCTTGTAGCCCTTGCCCTGAATGACGCGGGCGACCGCCTCCTTGCGGAGTTGGCCCTTGGTTTCCGTCAGCTGGGTTTCCAGTTCCTTGTTGCGCTTCAAGGCTGCTTCCAGCTGCTGGCGTAAACCCTTACCCTGCGTCTGCTGCTGAGGTTCGGTTTCGTCGTCGTCGTAGTCCCACTGGTTCGGCACGTACACACCCATCTCGTAGACGCGCACAGCCAACCTTCGCCCTGGGGACGGCGTCGGCGCTCTGTACGACTCCCGGCATTAGTTACGCGACACACCCACAGCCGGTGTTGTGGTGGTCGGACGTGGCGGGGGCGGGATTTGAACCCGCGAGTTTCAGATTATGAGTCTGACGTGATACCTGGCTTCACTACCCCGCTAAGACCCGCCCGAAGGCGGGGTGCTGCTAATACAGGCCACTGTCGCGGGACAGGGAACCACGCCCTATCCCGGCCTGTGCGTTGAAATCTGCTGCCTGTGCGTCGGTCAGCTTGCGTCGCCGTCGCTCCGCGTCGGTGCTGGCGAAGAAGACTTCCTCGGCGGCGGTGCTGGTGTCGTAACTGCGGTCACCGTAGAGCTGACCCAGGAAACCAGCGTCGCGGCCAATGCCCGCAGCTGTGCCCACAGCTGAATCGATGTCACCGTCACTCACAATCGTGGAGGTGGCCAGGTGTTCGGCGATGTCACGGCCGAAGGTGGCCCCGTCGTTGTAGCCGATCCCGCCGATGCGTGCCGCACGGGCCTGCTTCTGCACCAGCGGCAGCGCCCTGTCCTGGTCCAGGAAGAACGCCGCCAGGTCACCCATGCCGACGTTGTAGAACTCCTGAAAGGCGCGCTTGGTGCCCTCATCGAGGCGCTGCGCGGCGTCCACCGCGAAACCCACCCGCTGCTGCACCTCGGTCGGTGCCACGTCCTTGCCGATCCAGTCGGCGAAGTCAGACGGCGAATCGTAGAAGCCGGTGGGCATGCCGTTGGCGGACAGGATCTGCCGGTAGGACCGCTCCACACTGAGGTATTCGGCCGGGGACAGGGCAGCCAGCCCGTTCTTGATGCGGGTGGCGTTCGCGGAGAACCGCTTCTTGTACGCCTCGGTCTGCTGCAACAGCACCGGGATCTGATCCTCGGTCTTGCCGTCCTGCAACAGGGCCAGCACATCGGGGGCCAGTTCTTCCAGCCCCCACATCCGCAGCGTGTTGACCAGCAGGTCGTATGCGGACTGCTGCGCCGTGGTTGGCAGAGTCATCTAGCCCCCCTAGCCCACGATGCCGAAGTCGCGCAGGATCTGCGAGGTGGCCTGCTGCATCGACCGGTGCGCGTTGGCGGTGTACTGCCAGCGCGGGTCGGCCCGCAGCTGGCGCTCGAAGTCGTACAGGGTCATCGCCTGTGTCGGCTGCTGCCCGCCCGTGCCCTGCTGGCCCTGCAACGCCCGCTGCACCAGGGAATCGTTGAGATCGATGGTGTCGGCGTTGCGTTCCAGGATCTGCGAGTACGACTGGAGATACGGCTGCGCCACCTGCCGCACCGTCATCCCCATGTCCAGCCACTGCCCGATGCCGGGGTACTTGGAGCGGGCCATGTCACGGGCGTAGTCGGCGAAGTGGTCCTCCGTCATGGCCCCGGAGATGACCCCGGACAGGTACTGCGTCAGCTGGCTGTCCGAGACGGTCACCCCGTAGTCGGAGGCCAGCTGGCGCATGTGGTTCTCCAGCGTGGCCATCGTGCCGGTGGTGGACCCCGGCCCACCCCACGACCATTCGGCCGCGATCAGTTCCTTGATCTTCTCGTCCGGGAAACCCAGCATCAGCGAGTCGCGGGCGATGGTGCGCAGCCGTGCATCGGTGATGGTGACGCCCAGCTGGTTGGCCTGCTGCTTCAGCTTGGTCATCTGGTTGGTGATGCGGGTTTCCGCTTCCTGCGGGTCGCGGGCTTCCAGTTCGATCCAGACCCGCTGTGCCGCACTGTGGTCCCGGTACCAGTCCGATGCCATCAGTTCGGCGCGGAACTTGTCCGCCGACCACTGCCCGGCCACGGCCTGGCTGATCAGATCCTGTAGCTCGGGGTCGGAGTTGAAGAACGCAGCCGCGTAGCCGTAGCTGGCGGCCAGGGTTTCCAGGTCCAGCTTCGGCGCCGGTGATGTCATTTACGCACCCCCGAGCGTGGCAAGAAGAACCTGGTAGTAGTTCGTGGCGGCCTGGTACTCCCCGGCCTCCTGCGGCACCAGCCCCCGCACGTAGGACAGGGTGAACTGCTGGGCGTCGAAGTTGTCCGGGTTGGTCGCGGCGGACTTGATGGCCGGCAGGAACGCGGCGAACTCCGCATCGGTGGCCTCACGGCCCGCCACTTCGAGCATGGCCCGGTTCAGCAGCGCCTTGGCGGTGTCGTCAGGAATGGCCGTAGAACCGCCCCCACCGCCGCCGTAGCCGCCGTAACCGTAGCGGCGGTAGTAGCCGCCACCCCCGCCGTCGTTCTGCTTGGCACGGGCCGCTGCGATGGCCGGCAGGTCCATCTTGACGCCGGCCTGGGAGTAGCGCACCGCCGTGTCGGTGATCTCCTTCCACCGGTCGGCGGTCTTCTTGTCGTACACCCCCGTGACCGGCAGCCCCTGCTGGCGCTGGAAGTTGGCGATCCATCCAGGCTGCTGCTGTTCGGCGTACAGCGGGTACCTCAGCGCCTGGTTCTGGTCCATGTACATGTCCCGGCCGTAGGTGCGCCCACCCTGCTTGTAGGGCACATTGCCGAACCACACGAACTGGCCGTTCTGGACGACCTCCTTCGGGTCAACCGGGTCGTCCGGACCCTGCGCGGACTCCCACCCGGTGGTGAGGACTTCCCTGCCCGTCTGCTTGGCGGACTTGCGGTTGAACCCGTCCTCCGACCGGATGAGGGTGCCGTCGTTGCGGTACCACGCCTTCTTGCCGTTGGCGTCGGTCCATACCTGGGCATCCTCCTGAAGAGGGTGGCCGGGGCCGTCGCCTCCCGGCATCATCGGGATCTCGTTGCCCTGCGCGTCGTAGACCAGCGGGTACTGGTCGAACTTCTGCTGGCGCTCCTTGTCCACGGCCCGCTGCTTGAGATCCTTGACCTCAGGGTCGAACCCGTGGGCTGCCCCGACCCCGGTCGGGTCGGCTACCCCTGTCGGGGCAACGATCGGGGTGTTTATCTTGGCGGTGCCACCACCGGACCCGCCCAGTCGGTTCTTCTCCAGCGCGTCCTGGTGGGCGTCGTCCTGACGCCTCTTGCGGGCGGCCTCGACCTGCGCCTTGAGAGTGCGCAGCCGGGTGTTGTACGCCGAATCTCCCGGCCGCTCCGGTAGGCCCAGGATGGCGTCTTCGGCACCCTGGGGCACCTGGTAGACGTACTTGCCGCCACCCGGCTCTGGGACGAACGGGTCCGCGTTGTTGCCGCCTCCCGCACCCAGAAACGGGTTGGGTGTGCCGTTGACGGCACCGCCAGTGGCGTGGCGGACATCCATGTCCAGCAACGCTTCGCCGGACACGCCGGGGGTCGGGTCCTCCAGCGGGCCGAGCCCGGCCGGACGTGCCGCCGTACTCTGCACCGGCTTACCGTCGGGGCCGATCTTCTGTGAGGCGGGGGTCTTGCCCAGGAACTGGGCGACGATACCCGGATTGTTGTTGAGCAGGTAGGTCAGCGGCCCCTGCTTGGCTGCGGTGTTGACGGCTGTCCCGGATACTAGGGACGTCCACGGGATTGCCACGCGACACCTCCCGTCAGGCGGTCACGAACTCGAACGGGGATTCATCGGCCACCCCGGCGATTTCACGGCCTGACAGGTCAAACGTCAGGTTGTCGCGTTCCAGGTACCGGTTGTACAGATCAGCAAAGGCAAGGTTGGTCCGCTTGAGCCGCAGGATGTTCTGGTTCCAGCGGTTGTCCAGCCAGGCCACCTTCTTGTTCGTCAGGGTCTTGGCCCCGAAGTGGGCCATCATCTGTCGGGTCGACTCCCGCAGCCGCAGGTACTGCATCAGCCCACGCACGTCGTCACGGCCTTGCAGCCGTGGGTCCTGCGCCGCCTGTGCCAGCCCGTTGAGAACCCGCAGCGTCTTGGACAGGTCGGTGGACTGGTAGTCCTCGTACCACGGTGAGACGACACGCAGCCCGTCCTGCTCGGTGAACCGGTGCTCCTGCACCCACTTGTCCTTGACCTTCTTCAGGTCGGCCGCAGCCTTCTGGGTGTAGGCGTGCAAACCCCGGCGCCGTAGCCGCATGTCCAGGTCGTCCATCAGCCGGCTGTACTCCAGCCAGCCCTGCCGGCGCTGTACGTCCTCAATGGACTCTTCCAGCGACAGTGCCTTGCGGATGGTGTTGTCCGAGCCCGGTCCCAGCTTCTGCTTGAACTGTGCTTCGTACACCGCCCGGTTGAACTCCCCGCCACCCTCGGCGCCCACCAGCCACCCGGCGATCTCCGGGTAGGTGGCCACCAGATCCTGCATCTCCTTCCACTGCTTGTTCGCCTCCAATGTGGCCGGGATACCGGCGCGGGTGGAGGAAACACGGGCGGCGAAGATGAAGAACTCCGGACCCATCTCGTTGTAGAACTGCTCATCCACGGTGGGGTCGTCGGGTCCACGCTTGATCGATTGCAGCTGCCGGTAGTAGTCGGCGAACGGCTGGTACGGGGTTTCGATCTGCCCCGACACGCCCATGAAGTACGACAGGAACCGCATCTGCCGCATGCCGGCCGCCTTCTCCCGCACCTCCGCGTAGGTGGGCGGTGCGGCGCGGCGGCCCTGCGACCACTCGATCATCTCGGCCTGGTAGATGGCCAACGCCTGACTGGTGGCGGTGTCCTGGTCCTGCTCCTTGAACGCCTCCCACGCGCTGCGGGTGGTGCCGGGGATGGCCAGGCGGTACCAGTCCCTGCTTGGCCCGTAGGGCAGCACGAACTTCTTGACCGCCCAGTTGTCGGCGAACTCCGGGTGGTTCAGGGTGAACTGGTTGACCGGAACGGTCACCAGTGGCCCCGTCGATGCCCAGTTGAGGAAGGTGTTGAGCCCTTCCTTGGGGATGGACTCGGTGTACTGCATGCCCTCGGGCAGCGGCCCGAACCCTTCCGGCAGCCGGAACACGATGAACTCACTGGTCGGCGCGTAGTCGGCCGGCAGCCGGGTCTGCTGCCCCGTCTTGGGGTTCTCCGAGTACCACACCCGGTGCCCGTTCTCCCAGGCCAGGTGGTTGCCGTTCTGGTCCTGCACCAGCCCGGCCCGGTCCGGTGCGGTGTACGCCTTCCAGATGTTGTAGCCGATCCACGGCTTCTCCCGGATCAGCGTGCCCCACTTGAGGTAGGAATCCGCAATCGCCGAACCGAACGGCAGGGCCAGGCGGCCCGCCTTGGCCATGTCCAACATGGACGTCGACTCGTACAGGTACTTCTGCACGTCGGCCAGGGCGCGTTCACGCGCCTGCGAGGTCAACCGGTCCACCTCGGCCTGCGTCACGCGCCGGCCAGGGTTGCCGGCCAGGTAGGCACGGCCCAGTTCGTTGATGTTGCGCCGGTAGGACTCCGCGAAGAACGGGTACCGGGCCGCCTTGTCGGCCGGCAACGAACCGAGGTAGTTGAACATCTTGTCGACCTGGCGACGGAACCACTGGAAGGCCCCGTTGCCCAGTGCCGCATCAGCCTCGGCACCCATGACGGCCGGCATCCGGTCGGCGTGCCCCGCCGCCGCGTTCAGGTCGCGGGTGGTGGCGGTGCGGCTGAGCGCGGCCCGACGCAGCGCCGCCCCCTCGGCCTCACGGCCCACGAACACGGGAACGTAACGCTCCACCAGGGCGGCCAGGGTGTACAGCTGCTCCATGTAGCGGGGCTGCATCACCCCCATGTTGGCCAGGTAGGTGCGACCCTGCCGGGTGTTGCGCACCCACTGGATCACGTCATCGACCGACCGGCCTTGCAGCAGCATCCGCGCGGCCGGGTCCACCGCGATCTCGTCGTTGACGATGCGTGCCCAGTTCTCCGCGTACTCCGGGTCGTTGTGGTGGTAGGTGCGAAGCCTCGGCCGGTTGGCGATGGCCAGCCGCTCGTACTCCACCGAGGACAGGTTGTCGACGTAGGCGTTGCCGCCCCCGGTGGACACCCGGCCCCGCATCGCGGCACCCTCGGGTCCGTCCCACGCAGCCGCGTAGTTGTAGCGCCGGCCGGTGGCCGGGTCCACCAGGTAGCCGGGGCTGTTCCAGCCGGTCTCCCGCACGTAGCGGATCTTGTTGCCGGTCAGCACCCGAGGCACGAACGGCACCTTCACCGCCAGCCGCCGTGGCCCCGTGGCCGGGATGCCCTCGGCCGGTGCCCGGTTGCGGCCCACCGACAGCATCATGTTGTCGGCGTTGTCCAGCTGCGCCACCAGCGTGGAGCCCGGCACCGTCAACTCGTCCATGTGCCGGTGGATGTAGTCGTAGATGACCTGCCCCGGCAGATCGCCGGGATCACCGGTCTGCCCCCAATGGCGCACCGGCAGCCGCTCCGTGCCGCGCAGGTCCACATCATCGAGGGCGTCAACCACCCGCCGCTGCCCGGTGAACGGGTCGGCGGTGACGATGCGGTCCCTGGCGGCCTGGCCCCGAGCCAGTACCTCGGCACGGGTGGGGCGGCGGGTCCGCGAGGCACCCGGCGAGATCGGAGACCGGGGCAGCAGGTCATCGGCCACCGCAGCCTGCCACGACGGGGACCGGAACGCGCCCCGCCCGGCCCGGTTCAGGGCGTAGTCGGTGAGGTCGCGCTCCAGGTCGGCCCGGCTGTAGTTGACGTGCGGGCTGCGGAAGTTGTTGATGTAGGGCACCACGGCGGGCGGGACGGGTACCCCGTCGTCGACCTGCCGCAGCACCAGATCGGTCCAGTCGCGAAAGCCGATGTTGCCGTTGGCGGCCATGGCCTGCAACGACGGGTACTCGTCCACGGCTGCGCGCACGTCGAACGTGCCCGCCTGCGGCAGAGCACCGGCAGGGGCGTTCGGGTCGTAGTTGGGGCCACGCCGCGCGGCGGCGGCGCTGCGGCGCGAGGGCACCAGGGCGTTGCCCAGTTCCTCGGCGACGATGCCACCCCGGCCCCACATGTTGGCTGCCGCCCGGCCCACCCCTCGGGCCGAACCGAGCATGACGGTGTGCACCCCGAAGTGGGCGATGTTGCGCAGCACCTCATCGGAGAGCACCCGCCACATGTAGCCCGGCCGCAGCAGGGTGCCGACCTTCCAGGCGTAGGACACCGCGTCGGCCAGGGCCAGGGCGCTGTTCATCGTGCGGTAGCTGGACTGGGCGAAGTTGCCCCGGCTGTGCCACCACAGCGCCGACTCCAGCGCGCGGGCGTCCATCATCGGGATCACCCGCCCGGCGTGGGGCACCTGCAACGCAGGTGTGTCCACACTGGGGAACCGGTAGTCGTTGGCGATGTAGGCCGGGTTGCCGTCCCCGTCCAGCAGGTGGATCACTTCGCGCGGCTGAACCCCCTGCGCGATCGCCTGTTCGGCTGCTCTGGCACTCGTGCCCAGTGCCTGCGCCCGGTCCGGGCGGCCATCGCGCAGGGACTGTTCGGCCAGGCGCCGGATCTCGGCCGGCATGTGGCGCCGGCTGCGGTTCAGGAACTCGTGCTGACGGGTCAGCATCTGTGACATCTGCGGCAGGAACCGCTGCACCTGCTCCGGGGTCATGCCGTAGTGCGCGGCGGTGTCGGCCACCGCCCGCTGCTGCGCCCGGATCATCACCGCTTCGCGGGACTCGGCCGAACTGGCGCGGGCATACTCTTCCAGGTACTGGGCACGCGAGGCCGGGTTGAGGTAGGTGAAGCGCTCCAGCGAGGCGGCGAAGTCGGGGGCCGACGCGTAGTGCTCCACCGCAATCAGCGGCGTGTACCGCGCTGAGGGCATGAAGTCACGCAGCCGCACCCCGAGCAGCTGCCGGCGTGGCGCCAGCGTCGCCATCGACTCGTGCACCCCGGCCCGCCAGCGTCCGGAGAACGACACACGCGGCTGGTAGCGCCCGATCAGGGAGTCCGCGTTGGAACCCCACAGGCCCTGCCCGCGCTCGATCTGCCCGGCCAGGGTGCCCCACACGTTGTCAGCGATCGCGGCTTCCATGTCGCCCCGCAGGGCGCCGTAGTACAACTCGTCCAGGTCGGCCCGGCGCGATGCCCCGGCCCACTGCCGGGCGGCGGCCACCCGCACCTCCTGCGCGGTGTGCGACATGGCGATGTCCTGGGCGATGTTCGGGGCGTCGGCACGCAGCCGGGCACCGGCCGCGGTGTCCCCCATCGCCTGTGCCATCGCATCGTTGAACACGGTGCGAGCCCGCGTCGGGTCCACGATGTTGGCGGCCGTCCACTGGATCACACCGGCGTTCCAGCCCTCACGGCTGCCGCCGTAGACGGTGCGGATGTAGTTCTCCAGCGAGTTGGCACGGGCGTGGTTGAACAACGTGTCGGCCCGCTCGGACTGGGAGAACGCCTCCCCGTAGCTGACGCCGCGCGAGGCGGCCCGCTCGATGGCGTTCGCGGTGACCGGCTTAGACACCAGCCCCACCTTGGCCAGCTTGCCGGCCTTGCCGAGGAAGATCGTCGGGTCCAGGAACAGGTCCACCATGGCGTCCACGCCACCGGAGAGCATCTTGTAGCGCGTCCACTCTTTGGAGGTGTAGACGCCGTAGCCCTCGTTGACGCGGGGGTCCGGGGACCAGAAGCCCTCATCTTCCCCGTCGTCGGACCACAAGCTCGGGATCTGCCCGTAGCCGTAGGTCACGGCCTGCCCGGTGGACACCCGCCTGGTGTCGTTGTACGCCTGCCGCCACCGCGAGCCGTCGAAGAACTTCGCCGCGTCGTCGTAGCGGACCGCGTCCCCGACCACCAGGTTGAACGTGCCCAGTGGCCGCTTGACGGCCTCGTTCTGCAACCACAGCGCGCTGTTGGCCACCTCATCGATGACCGGCAGCGAGAACACGCCTTGCAGCCCGCCCGTCGCGCCAAGCATCCACTGGCTGCCGAACTGGCCGAAGGACTTCTTGGCGGTGTCCCAGTCGTTGCCGCCGAACCCGTCACTGTCGAACGGGTTGGCCGACATCGCCAGGTTGAAGATGCCACCCCACAGGCTCTTGGTGGCACCGACGAACCCGCCGCCGAAGTTCTTCCAGCCCTCCCCGGACTTGGACAGGTGCTGGTCGCCCTCGAAGAAGTCGCCCCAGATGTCACCGAGCTTGTCGAAGAAACCCATCGGTCCGCCTACAGATTTGCGCGGACCTGCCGCACGAAATCGCGTGCGGCCTCACCCGCATACGGTGTGTTGGCCATCAGTTCCAGTGCCGGCAGAATCCGCCGCAGGTAGGCAACCGACGGGTCGTTGTCGCCGGTGTTGAGCCCGAGCGATTCCAGGCCCGGCCCGGCACCCATCGCCGCGCCAGCGGTGACCGGCTCATCGGCGCGGGCCGAGGGTGCGTTGAACGGCACCACCCGTGACAGGTCGGCGGCACTCACCCCCGAGGCGTCGGCACCACCCTGGGTGGCCGCCATCGGCGCGGCCTTCTGGTCGGCCCTGAACGTCGCCTGCTCCCCGTACGCCGCGTCGGGCAGCTGCTGCATGGGCTGGCTGTCGGTGCGTCGGGACAGGCGCCCTGGCCCCGAGACGGGGGCGGGGTTCGCCGGCGGCTGGTATCCACCTCTCGGGGCCATGGGTCACCTACTTCTTCTTGGACTTCTTCGGCGGGAACGGGAACTTGCCCTTGGCGCCCTTGTCGTCGGCTGCCTTCTTGGCGGCCTTCTTGGGCGGCGGCTTCTTGGCCATGCTCACTCCGAGGTGACGGGGAGGGATTCGATGTCGGCGTGCATCCGCTCATAGGCGGTGTCCCGGTCCCACTGGTATGCCGAGTGGCGCCGGGCGACGATGGTGAAATCCCCGGCCAGGCACACCACGGCCTTGGCCAGGTTGCCCACGAAATTGCAGCTGGCACCGATGATCTCCGACCACATGAAGGGGACGGGATCGATGCCCTCTTCCTCTTCGTCTTCATCGATCATCAGTTGCTGACCTTGTTCGCACCCTTGCTGGTGCCGTTGGTCCCCGAGCCCGGAGACTTCGTCGGCAGGGTCTTCTGCGTCGACGGGCGCGGCTTACGCGTGCCCGGCCGACCGGTCTTGACCGGGGGCTTCAGCGGGTTGGTCTTCGCCCCGCCCTGGCCCGGCTGCTTCTTCACAGGGGCGTTGTTCGCCATGTTCAGTCCTTAGGTGTGTTCGGTTTAGCTGAACGCTCGGGCTAGCTGAACGCGGCAGCCCACGTCTTGGGTCCGACCTGGCCGTCCGGGGACAGCTGGTGGGCCTTCTGGAATGCGATGCAGATACGCTCCGAACCCCGGCCGTACACACCGTCCACGACGATGGTGTAGCCGAGATCCTTCATGCGCTGCTGCCACCTGCGGATGTCATCACCGCGCAGGTTCGGGTCGGCCACCTTCAGCACCCGGCCCGGATACTTGTTGCCGACCGGCACGATGGCCCACGGGCGCTCGTTGTCGGCCCGCTTGTCACCCACCACGGACAGGTGCCCGTGGGTGAAGTGGCCATCGGCACCCGAGTAGGGGCGCCAGGTCCACGCGGCGAACCCGTGCGCCGGGTAGGACGAGAACATCTCGCCGTTGGAGATGCCGTACTTCGCCCGGTCATCGCGGGAGAGCCGGATCGCGTCCAGCACCGCACGCGGGTCCAGGTCGCCGGCCTTGGGGAAATCCGCCGCCGTGACGATGTCGCTGCCCCAACCCGCAAAATCGTGCGGAGTGTGGTCCGACGTGGACTCGTGCTTGTCGTCGCCCTTGAGCCCCCACGAGGTGGCGGCAGCCTTGGGCGCCATCGGCCTGAGTTGTCTGTGTAGCTGGAGTAGAGACTTCGCGGCACGCCATGCCATGGTGTTTTCCCCCGTTGGTTGCGCCGGGCCGGGGAGTAGACCGGCCCGGCACGAACCGGCCTACTTCGTGTTGCGGTCCTTGTGATCCGAGCCGGCCTTGGTGTCGTACACGTTGGTACGCCGGGCCTTGCCCTCGCTGGTGGACATGTGGTCACCGAGGCGACCCTCCACCCGCGCCTTGTCGTCGTCTTCGTTGAGCAGACCGGTGGCCATCCGCTGCTCGAAGGTCATTCCCTCGACGTCGACCAGGTCGACCCGTCCGTCCTGAAGCGCCTTCAGAACCGCCTCGGTGTCCGAGCCGTCGACCCTCTCATCGCCGTACTTGACGGCACGCTGGTCCGGGAACTGGTCCGGCGTCGGGTAGTCGTTGCTTGCCATACATCCTCCAAGGTGTGCGCAGACAGCGGCGCGGAGCTAGCTACACGCGCCGCCGCCGCATCGTGAACGCCGACATTTGTGGGTTACCGCTGCCGGTAAGCCCGGCCAGCATCACGTTGAGGTCCGGGCGTCCACCCGGAGACATGCCGGCCTGGCCCTGCGGGACGCCCCGCATCAGACCCTGGTCGGTCAGACCCTCAACCGCCCCGGTTCCTTGTGGCCCACCACCACCTTGGCCGGGGGCGCCTTCGGTGGCTTCATCCGTCGCGGGCTGTCCGGGTGCCGCCCGTGGTTGAGGCGCGAACGCCGCTGACACCACGTCCTCAATCGGCTGACCCTTCTTGAGCCCGTTGACGATGATCGCGATCTTCTGCACAGCCTCAGCGGGGTCCATTCCCTGCTGCGCCATGGCCGGCATCGCCTGAACGTAGGCAAAAATGCCCTGCTTGATGGCCTCTCTGGTTTCCTCAACGTCCACCTTGGACGTTTCCTCGGTCACGTTGAGATCCAGGGGCAACTGCCGCATGAAGTTGTCCCGGCTGATGGCCTTCTCCGCACGCAGCTGGAGAAGCATCACGATCGCACGGTTGGGGTCCATGCCGGTGGCGAAACCGTAGGTGACATCCACCGTGTGATCGGAATTGATATCTTTCGCCGGGGTGTAGCTGAAGTCGAACGGCGTGCCAGCGGAGTGCCCACGGATGTTCTTCTTGGTCGACGGCCACAGCTTCTCGTCCATCGAGAAACACAGCCGGATCACATCGGTGAACGCCTGCTTGAACGCGGTCTGCGCGGCCTTGACCTGGGAATCGAACCCACCCATGAGGGCCTGCACGCCCTTGCCGGTGATGATGGATGCCTCGGTGTTGCCGCCACGCACCTGCGGATAGCGGGCACCCTGACGCATCTCATCGGCCAGCATCAGCTGGTGCTGGAACCCGGCCGGGCTCATCTCCAGGCCGACACGCCGAATCTTCTCGGGCGTGGCCGACCGCAGAATCGCGTCAGGGCCAGTCGTAATCTCCTGAACGTCCGCAGGTAGTGCCAGGGGTGCCTGCACTGCCTTCTCAGTCGCTTCGAGTTGCAGCTTGGCGAGCATGTCGCGCGCGAGCTGGACCCATATAACGTCATCGAACTGACCCTTGGGTTCGGAGCCGTCCAGCCATGCCTTGCGGGCAACCACCACCGGGGTCTCACCCAGCCGGTTGCCGGTATCCACCAGCGTCATCGGCCTGCCACCGCAGGCGATCAGGCTGATCTGGTCCTTGTCGCAGTACCGCACGATCTCGATCTGACCGCTGGCCCCGTTGTCCTTGGCCAGCTTGCGGATCTGCGGCTCGAACTCGGGGAACTGCGCGGCCAGCACATCGGCATCGGCCAGCCACCGCTTGGTGTAGGACACGATGCGGCCCCACCGGTCGTACTCGGGGTAGCCACCCACCGGGTCCTCGACGGTGATCCGAGGCAGCCTGGCCTCGAAGTCGGGTTCCAGGTAGAACACCGCCACGCCGTAGCTGTAGTAGTGATCCGCCCCGGTCAGCATCTGCACATCCAGCCCGGAGTGCGACACGTAGTTGTTGGCGATCTTCGACCTGCGGTCCGCTGACTTGCGCGCGGCATCCGAGGACATCGACGCAGACGAACAGTTGAACGACGGCAGCGGTGCGGTGATCTCACTGAGGTCCCTGGCCACCGTGTCCACGAAATTCGCCACGATCGGCTTCGGGAAGGCACTGCTCATCTCATCGGGGAAGATCTGATCCAGGTCCCCGTTACGTGCGGCCCGCACGTTGTACCACCGCTGTTCGGTGGCCTGGTAGCGCTGCCTCAGCCGGGTCAGCTTGGCCATGATCTGACGTTCATCCAACGGCATGCAAATTCACCCCCGTTCGGGAAGCCGCCAGATCGTTGAGATTGATGACGGTCCGCTCGCGGCTGCGCCGCTTGGACAGGAACCTGTTCGGCATGAAGGCTTTGATCGACCCGTCACCCAACATCGCCTCGGCGCAGATCTCCCTGGCCCGGATCTCGGCAAACCACAGCGCCATGACCAGGTCCGTCTTCGCCTTGGTCTCCGGGGACCAGGTGGTCAGCTGTTCGATCAGCTGCCTAGAAGGCTCGTGATTGGCCGTGGAGGGTAGCTCGACAAGGGCCTGGTCGAAGAGAACCGCCATACTGGCCACACCGAAACCAGAATCCCACTTGTTCCGGCCGGTGACGTGCTCGGAAAGCCTCACACCCATGGACGCAAGCCACGACTGCAACTCCGCGTCCTGGGTCAAAAAGCTTTGGAACGCATTGGCTTCGATTCGCCACTCCGCAACCCCGAACGTCTGGGTGATCTGCTGGATTGTTTCCTTGATCCAGGCGGGGGTGGCGCTGGTACGTAGCCGGACGTCCAGGATGTAGCGCTTACGCTCGTGCCGGTCGACGCCGTACACGATCACGCCGGTGTCTCCGACCATCGCCGGGTCCATGGACGCGATGACGTACAGACCCTGCATGCCGTGGGGGCGGTGCCCAGGGGCGCCGGCCCTCATCAGTCCGGGGTGCCGCATGCCGTTGACACAGGCGCGCACGCGCACCGGATTGAAAACGCTGTCCTCTTCCACGTCGGCCTGCATGTAGGCCAACGCCCACGTCCGGGGGTTGAGCATGGCCCGCCTGCGGGACAGGTGCGGACCATCCCACCTCGGGTACAGCCCGTCCTCACCCTGGCGGGCAGCTGCCGACCACGGCACCTGGGCTCGCGGCCACAGCGTGGCCCACTGTTCGGGCCGGTCGTTGTACTCCAGAACGGCCGGCTGAGACAGGTACGTCCACGGGGACTCCCCGTTGGGGTAGCGCTCCGGGTCACGCAGCACCCGGTACAGGTCCGAGGCGTCCACACGGGTGCCCACCACCAGCAGCCGGCCCACCGGGCCGAGCCGGGTAATGACCTCCTGCTGCAACCAGCGCAGCTGCGTCTCGAACTGGTGCGCGTTGGAGAGAACTATGCCGTCATCGATGATGATGAGGTCAGAACGCGCGCCATAAATCTGGCCGCCGATACCGATAGCTTGGATTGTCGGGTCTTTTTCTCCGCTATCCCGCTCAGATCCAAGGTAAATGCGATCCGCCGTCCACACCGACGCGTCTTCACGCCAACCACCAGGCGGCGCGAACGCATCCTGCATATCCTTGAACGAAGGGTGCGTGAGACGGGTCTTAACCGCATACAAGAACTCCTTGGCACGCTCCGCGGTCTTGCTGCACAGGATGATGCGGATATTCGGATCAGTCACTACCCGGTAGGTGACGTAGTTGATCGACAAAGTTGCCGTCTTGCCGTGCTCCGGGGGCGTGTTCACCAGAATGAAACTGGGATCGCCGGCCTCGTACACCTGGGAGGGATGCAAATCCGGGGGAGCCTGGCCCTCCAAGAGGGCCGCCCACTGCCGCTGGTGCCGGAACAACGGCTGCTTCAAGTAGTCGCGGCAGAAGGTCTCGAAATCGGTTCCCTTGGCGGCCGGCTTCGCCTTCTTCGCCTGAGCCCTGGCCGCCGCCACATCGGCCACGAACTCGGGGTCCGAGGCACGCCAGTTCTCCAACGTCGTCTCGGAGCGCCCAGCAGCGGCCAACGCCTCGGGAACACTAGCCCCTAATCGAATACGTTCAAGAAACGCTGCCTTGGCTCGAACCATGCCGGCCGAAGGCCGCCGCTGGGAAGTTTGAGATGCCACCGTACGTGCTCCCTTACGCGCGTGCGCGCGAGCGTGCGCGTAATTGGAAACCACAAATGGCAGCTGCGCGCCCTTTAGAGCAGCTGCCTAGGAATAGCCTTGACCAGGTGGGGTTTTATGGGGCCGGCTTAAGGCCGGCCCTACAGCAGCACACCTCGGCCTACATCGGCCATCGGCCGAGGTGGTACAGGGTTAAACCCTCACCCTGTATAACGGTTTTTGGAACAGGACAAACCGGGCAAATCGGACACAGTGTGACCCACCTCACAGCAAAATCACCCGTGTGGGGGATCGAAGGGCATCAACTATGGGGTACCTCACACTTGACAGCCCACGGGTGGCCCACGGGTGCCGAAACTGGGAAAAAAAAGACAGATGGTATTATATATATATAATAATAATTAGTTTAAAAACCCCGGGTCGACACATATCGGACATACCTACCGCCCATTGGTGGACAAAATAGGACATAATTTTGTCCCGATATGCCCCCTCCCCCTACCCCCGGTGACCTGGTGGGCCGGACACGTCACACGTCTATATATAGGGGGGGCCGTCCACATAGGACAGTCCACAGTGGACCGGGTATCGATGGCGGTCGACCAAGCTGCATGTGTTTGCTCAAACACTGGCACATGTCACTGCGACCTGGGTTGATGTGACCTACGGTCACCCTCCGCTGCCCTCTGTTCCATCGATGGACCCGCTTGGCCTACCGCTGTCCATCCCCCGCGCGTCCACACTTGTCTGCCCGTATGGTGGTGCCAGGCATGGGCCTGACCCCGTAGTCTGTCTGTAGTCGGATTTTTCGGCTGGCCCGCCGCGACGCGCGCGCGGGTGATCGACCCTGCCCGGAAGGAGGTGATGCCTGATAGACGCGTGCGGATGCGCACGCGCGAGCCCACGGCCTGGTGGCGGGCAAGCTGCTGCGTGGGGGAAACACGTCCATAGGGGTTTCGGCACGCGCGGACACGCGCGCGTGTGAGTGCCGATCTTGGCCCCGCACACGCGGGTAACCATGCGATGACACGCGGGAGTTGACTACGAACCGTGCGAGCGTGGCAAGCGTGAGTAATGCGGGAGGCGAATAGATTGCCGCCTATTCTTCCCTTTGGTTAGGTTTGGGTGCGTGCCGATGGTAGTTGGCACGCACCCATTCCTACCCTAAAGGATGGGAGTACGGCTATGCACGTTACTGATACCCGTGCGCAGGACATGGTGCGCGGTGAGCGTGTGATGATCGCGGGTAGGCCAGTCCGGTTACTGGCAACGCATCGCACTGGACTGGACACAGTGACACTGTGGTTCGGCCGTAAGGAATGCGTGACGCTACCGGCTTACGCAATGGTGCCGCGCGTTGTCACAGGGACGGACATGCCTGCCGGACCGACACGCGCCAAGGGTGCCGCGTTCACACAGGGACCTAGGCAACCACGCTTGCCGAACGTGATTCGTGGCAAGCGCACCGATCCATCGGCACACGTCAATGAGAACTTGACTGCACCTGGCGGTGTCAAGGCTGGCCCCAAGGTCGCCAAGGGTTACGGCGTGTGACATAGGTGATGGTGCGCAACACGGATGATGTGCACCTTCACGTGTGCCAGTACGCACACGGGTAAGGGGATAGGCAATGGACAGCAGCTTCACGGCTATGAGCGTGGATGCACTCAACGCCACGCTTGACCGGCTGCCCGACGACGGGTACCCGATGGTGCTGAACCGTAGCGACATGGCGCACCTGTTGTGCGCGCTACAGAAATCGCACGATTGGGGCACCTTGACGGAATCGCAGCTGGAGTGGGTGCAGCAATTCATGTCCACCGTGTCCGCCACGGTGGGAGTGGAACACGTATGAACACGGTGAAGGCGGTACTGGTGGCGGCCATGTTGGCGGTCGCCGTGGCCGCCATCGTTGACGGCACCGCATGCCAGACAGAAGACAGCGCCTACTGCATCTGGTGGGGACCGGTGCAGGGCAACGGTGGCGGCGCCATCGTGATCAACCTAGGCAGGTGAGGCAGTGAGGAACACGCAGGCGGCGGCGTACTGGCTGCGCTTGGCGCAACCGATGGCAGCCAAGGATGTACGCGCCGGTGACACCATCGTGGGCTGGGCTGACCCGTACCACGGGTGGCAGTTGGCCCGGTACCTGAAGGTGGTCACGCAGGAGGGACCGTGGATCGGTAGCGGCGGGCAGCAGAACCGTGAGTTGCGGGGTGAGGGATGGATTCACATCTTCGCCACGGACTCGGAACTACTGGTCATCCGGTAGCGGCGCCGTGCACATCATCACCAGTGTGGAGGACGTGTGGCGTGCGGTCAGGGATACCGATCGCATGCGGCACCGGGAACGGAGCATGAACCCGCCGCGCCCCAAGCGGAAGCGGCGCCCACGTAAGGGGGGCAAGCGCAAGTGACCGTAAGCCTGGCCAAGGTGCTGACAGGGTGGCAGTGCGTCATATACCTAGACGGTAGTGAGTACAACGCAGCCGAGGAAACAGCCGATGCAGTGGTGGCACGTGCCATCGGTGAAGAGAAGTACATCGGGCTGTATCGCGGCACCGTCGAGTGGTGCGACGCACTGTTCGATCACCTCGCACAGTGGGACTACGGGGACAGCCACGATTGCGAGCACAACAATCCGCGTGAGGTGTGGTACAGCAGCGCACCCATGCATGAGATCTACCTGCTGTGTTGGGACACGTTGCACGGTATGGCGGCCCTGTATGTGAAGGCCACGTGTGAGTGTGAGTGATCTGCGTGGGATGCAGCAGGTGATAGCTACTGCATCCCTAGCAGGCCACTAGACACAGGGTCTGGTGCCCTACCAAGGGAGAATGGCAATGACGCGAGAGATCGGTGGCGTGCAGACGCTCGCCAAGAACATCCTCGTTGGCGGGACCGACAACTACGGGCAGGCGTGGTGGTACGGCAACGGCAAGCTCGGGCTGGACAGCCAGGGCAGGCCCAACCACTTCCCCGGTGAGGTCCCGATGGAGCGGGTGAAGGAACTGATGGACGTTCACTTCTCCCCGCGCCACGTGTACGCCATGCTGGAGCTGGCCGCCGAGCAGGAGACCACCTCGGACCAGTTGCTCAGCCGCGTGCAGGAGATGGTTCTGACCGGGCAGATGCCCGCCACCCTGGACGACCTGGGCATCACGCGCGCCGACGACTACCGGGCGTGGGCCAACGACGCCACGCACGACATCGCCGGGGTGCACGGTGAGGGGTACCGGGGCCACCAGTACGGGCAGGTGCTGATCCGCAACACGGAAGCCATCCTCGGTGAGGGGATGGGTGTCTACGGTGCGGGCCGGCTGCGCAATGACTGCGTGGCGTACGTGCAGGTCGAGATCAAGGACACGCTGCACGCGCCGGGCGGGGTGGACTACCGGCCGTTCCTCATGGCCACCACCTCGTTCGACGGCAGCATCGCCACCACCTACAAGCGTGGCTTCACCAAGGTGGTGTGCGACAACACGCACGAGATGGCGCTCGGTGAGAAGGGTGAGACGTACCGGATCAAGCACACCCGCAACTCCGACCTGCGCATCAAGGACGCGCGCATGGCCCTGAACATCCTCAACAAGGCAGCCGAGGAATTCGAGGCCGAGGTCGCCAAGTTGCAGTCCATCGACGTGGACGACCTGGCCTGGCAGAAGTTCGTGGAGGCGTACGCCCCGATCAAGGACGACGCCAGCCCGCGCAGCATCACGATGGCCGAGACCAAGAGGGAGGGATTGACGCGGCTGTGGACCACGGACTTCCGGGTGCAGCCGTGGCAGGGCACCGCCTACGGGGTGGTGCAGGCGGTCAACACGTTCGTCCACCACGTGGGCATCGTCAAGGGTGCGTCCCGTCCGGAGCGCAACCTGCTGCGGGCGGTGCAGGGTGGGGCGTCGGACCTGGACCGGTCGACGGCGCAGCTGCTGGGCCAGGTGCTGGACCTGGACCTGGCCGCCGTCTGATGCAGGCAGGGGCAGGGGCCAGGTGATAGCTGGCCCCTGCCTGCTTCAACGGTAGCAATGAGAGGGAGGCAGGCATGGGCAGGGGTCGCAAGACCATCGAGGTGGACACGATCAAGGCGTGGGTGAACACGAGGCTGGCCACGCCGGGCTCCACGTACCACTCGCAGTACCTGGACAAGCTGAGCAGGGAGCAGGTGTACCGCCTGGCGGTGGCGTCGGTGCTGGAGCAGGTGCTGCACCACACCGGCAACTACCACGGGTTCGGCTACCAGGACAGCGAGCGGAACCCCACGTACGTGGACGGGGTCACCACCCCGGATGAGACGTGGCTGCGTGAGGGCTACGACGACACGAGGCGGCGGTACTCATGACCGTCACCCCCGACCGCGGCCTCTAGTTGGGACGAACATGAGAGACACCAAGGTACGGGTGTGTGCGGTGTGCGCCCGTGTGCTGGACAACTTCGAGCCCAAGGATGGCGGCGCCACCAGGTGGCTGCACACGTACAACCCAGACGGGCACATCGCAGTACCCGTTGAGCTTGGAGAGATCCACGTGGAGGGGCGCTGCGATTTCTGTGGTGACCTGCATCCCCCGTTCGAGTTACCCGTGCGGGACTTCGAGTACGGGGATGGCACCCCGCTGGAAGATCACGGGAGCCGGGGGCACTGGGCTGCCTGCGGTCCATGCGCGCTGCTACTGGAGCGCCGGGACTGGGAGGCAGTGATCAAGCGGGCGGTCGAGGCGGACGAACGCAGGACCGGGCATCCCATGGAAGTGGGAGTGCGGCGGGAACTGCGGCGGCTGTACCGCCTGGTGCAACGCAACCAGCTGGGACCAGTCAGGCCGCTGACCTGGCCACCAGTACATGAGCGCGGGGTGAACGAGTGAGGAGTAGGGGAGTGGACAGCAAGGTTCACAAGGCGGCCCCGGGCACCGACCCGTACCACTGCGGGGTGTGTGGCCAGGCCATCCGCCAGGTGCCGGGTGGGTCCGGCACCACGTACGTGCACGCAGACTCGGGTGCGGTGGCGGCACCCAACCCACCCACGAGGGAGGGGATCTAGATGGCTTACGTGGTGGTGGGCACGTCGCCGTACTACGACACGTCGGTGGCGGTCGGCACGTACAAGCTGGCGGAACGGGCTGCGGCTGCGGCCAAGAACCTGGAGCGCAAGGGCTGGAACGCCGAGATCGTTCCGCTGAGCACCCTCGGTGAAGTGAAGCGGGTGAAGTGAATGGACGGCATGGACGGCATGGACGGCATCCCCGTCCGGCTGCACACCGCAGGCCCGTTCGATGTGGTTGAGCAGGTGGGTAGCGGTGACCGGGTGCGAGCCCCGTTCGCATCGAGGGCTGGGGCTGAGCGGTACATGGCGCTGCGGGTGGGGTACTTCATCCGCACCAAGTGGCGGCTGGAGTACAAGGGCCACGATGAATCCGCTCTGAATCATGAGGATGGCAGGCGAGTGGTTCTCAAGGTTGTTCCTGCTCGATG
>JACCDR010848909.1_pt1 | contig 27684 bp, 25 predicted proteins | sample 7446431 | NCBI WGS metagenome assembly JACCDR01 (sample SAMN15323443, study PRJNA562643) | freshwater metagenome | isolation source: river surface water | place: USA:Blue River Watershed | collected 2017-08-17 | reverse complement strand
ATTTTTATTATTTTTATTATTTTTATTATTTTTATTATTTTTATTATTTTTATTATTTTTATTTTGAATTTGTTTATTATTTATAATAGTAATAGTATTAGGTTGATGATTAGATGCATTAGTCTGTTGAATTAAATCTTCATTTAGTATTAAATCACTGGGGCATTTTTCAGCTGGAATTAAATTTAGATATTGATTAAAATATTTTTGATGAAAATCTATTTTATCATTTTCACATTCTATTAAATTATCTAATTTAAAGTATTCAACTATATCAATTGGATTACATTTAAAAAATTCCCTTTTATTATTATATCGTAAATTATTCAATTTTTTATGTAAAATTTTCTCATATTTACGAGGAGTTTTTACTTTAATATCAAATACAACTTTAAAGTCAGATGGACAAGATGTACTTTTTGATAATTCTTTTGCTCTATCGTGAGATGTTTTATGTGTCCTATTTGTATAACCAATTTTACATAAGTTTGGCATACATTCATTTATTAAACAATATACATAACCATAATTCATTTAATTATATTAATAAAATATATTTAAATTATTTTATTTATTCAATAATGCATACATACCCTGCAGAAAGCAGTCAGCCATATCATCTTTCTTTTTATGGCTATTAAATCTGACTACCCATTCAGGCATATCAGATATCATTTCCAAACAATATTTCACACCAAGTGCCTTTGTTAATTTATAAGTTTTTGATTCATTATCATCGTTCTTTACCTTAACTAATTCTTTCTTATCCCCATCATCAGCCAATTTAAGTTTATTACTTGGAGCCATAAAATGAACCGCCGATATAATATTCTTATCAATCATTCCACGTATCATATAGAAATTATATAATGTTACCGATATTGTCTTCATTCTGGGGTTTTTCATTGTGGGCTGATTTTCAATATACACTCGGTCGCATTGCAGTAAATGAAGACGATTATCTAATTCCACAATGAGTTTATACAGAAAGTCATCCATACTCATAGTATTGATTGCTTTCTTTGTATGTTTTACTAATTTAAAAGTATTTTGGATTGATTTATATTTTGATTTAGCGTGAACATTACAGAATGCCCCATTATTATTATATTTACTTTTTTTCCCGCAAATTGTTTTACCCTCGTAGCAACAAGTACTATTGTTATCCTCAACAAACAAACTTTCAAAAGTTGGAGGGGTTATATTGGCATTCTTCATATGATTTTTACAGTAATATCTGTCACTCGAATTTTGATAGAAACTTGGATTGGCATTACATTGAGTGCATTTCATTTTGTCTCGATCAGTAAGATTAATAACATCCCAATCAAGAATTTTAAATGTTTTAGTATCATAATCATAATCAATAAAACAATACGCAAGATTTATAATACCCACGTCCCACGATAGAACTTTCATTATAATTATATTTTTTTATTATTTATATATTTACGTTTTATTTGAATAGTGTTATTCATAAATGTGTCGCGGATGATTCGAAAGCCGGTTTCGAATCATTGCAGCAAATCCTTTGGATTTGACCAAAAGAGCGCCCACACATTCAAAAACGGTAAGACCGTTTTTGAATGGCGGATCGCACAAATATTATTTTTAATACTAATATAATGTATAAAGATACTAATACGAATTATTATAATAAATATTTAAAATATAAAAATAAATATTTAACATGTAAATATATTGAATTATTAGGTATATATAACGCAATTAATATTAAACAAAATGGCGGTGGTATTATATATCCAATGACACAAATATATCCAATGACGCGAATAAATCCTTTACCACAGATAAATTCTGTACAGCGAATAAATTTAATACCAAATTATATTATAAATATTGAATTAATAGATGATATATTAAGAGTATATTATATTAATGGATCGGTAAAAGATTTAAAATTAAATTTAAATAAAATTGATGACAGTATTATAACTAATCAATTAAAGGATATTATCCAAGATAAACTAAAAAATATTACAGATCAAATTAAAGCATTAGATGATAAAATTAAATCAGATGGTGGTCCGGCTAATATACAAGTTATACAAGTAAAACAAGAAGTTGGGAAAGTGAAAAATGATATGAAGGAAGTGAAAGAAAATATTAAAGAAGTTAAACAAAATATTAAGGATGTCCAGGATGGTATTCAGATCGTGAAAGAAGATGTCGATAAAGTAGAAGAAAATATAAATACTAAAATACCAGAAGTAGAAAATACACTTGATAAATTAAGTAGAAGGGTTGTAATGAGAAATATTATATTGTCTAAATAAAAAATTTATTATAAATTATTATATATATGTTTAATATGAGAAAATTAACTATACAATATACAGATGACACTGAAAGAGAATTAGAACTATATCCTCCTGATATGGTCACTAAATTGAATGAAATAAATGATGAAGTCGATCGATTATTACATGATATAACAAATAGAAGACCAGTCGCACCAAATATTACTATTATAAATCAATTAACTGGCGAATTAGAAAGATTAAAAAACATGGTTGTAGTTAAAAATATAAACTCGACTTCTGCTCCGTCAACTTATGTTTCACCGCCAGCTATTGTTACGCCTTCTCCGTCACCTGTAGTTAGTAAAAATATATCTCCCAATACAGTAACAATTGATACTTTTATGGTGAATATTTCAAATTCAGTTATTGCTGAAAATTATTCATGGTTAGTTAAAATATCTACTTTTCAACCTAGATATATTATAGATAAATTATCGACCACAGTTAGTTTAACCTCAGATGATGTTACTAATTTACAATTATTATTATTAAATAAAGAAACTCAAGTTAGTAGCGATAATGTACTAGAGTTAGCTGATAATATATTAGTTTCAGATAATTCACAATATGAAAATAGACCAGATGATAATTCATTTATTGATCTATTTAATAAAATTGTTAGAATTATATCTGATAATAATTTAACTAGTATATTAAAATCTGCATATTTTGATATGTTAGGGCTAGGTGGTGTAATTGTTAAATACTTTGATGCTCCAGATGCTCAATTACCACAAGAAATATTCGTATCAAATAGTACAAGTGTATTTGTAAAACAACAGCCAGATGGGTCTGTTTGTGCAAATGCAATTAAGAATGAAGATAGTAAATTTTATGGTCCATTTAAACGTGTATTTGGACCAAAGGGAGATGAAGCATCAAACAAGGCATTCTATGATTTTCTTGTTACAGGTTATGGCATGCTTGATGATATTGCGAAAGGAAAAGATTTTAGACTGTACGCGTTTGGTTTTTCAGGTAGTGGCAAGACATATACATTTATTACTGGTGATAAATCTGATCCGCCTGTATTAGTCCATTTAATTGCAAATATAAAGAATGGTTCATTAAAGGCAAACGGTGTCCCACTACGTTTTGAGGGTTCCGCAGATGGAAATGGTAATAACGATGGTTTATCATATCAGGCATTTTATCCATTGGAACACAATAATTTAGCTTCGATTGAACAATTTAATAAAATATCAAAACCAGTTGGATTATCACTACCATCTGGAGCATCATTAGAAGAAATGACAGTACAATTACAAAAAGAATTAATTAAAGTTGATGATGATTTAAGAAATAAATTATATGTCGTTCCAACCACAAATAATCCAAATAGTTCTCGTGCATTTACCTTATATAAAATCAAATTTCATGTTGGATCTGAACAGAGAACAATTATATTTACTGATATGCCTGGTAATGAAAAAACAACCCTTATAAAAACAGACTTTTTATTTACTCCTGATGTACTTAAAAAACAAAAAGATATATTAGAAGAGAGACATGCCACTATTAATTCTATAAATAAGAAGACTGAATTTGATGCGAGGAAATTTTCATCATTACCAGGAGCATCTGGTGTTAAATCCATATACGAACAATTAATGGATAGAAAGGGTCAAATTTATGTACATCATAAAACAGATCCAGGTACTTACAATTCATTAGGATTACCTGATAAAGATGGTGGTATTGAATTCAGTAGTGATGCGTTTGATAGTACTGGAAAATTAAAGAAACATATTAAAATTATGTTAGGTTTCATGTTTAAAAATTTATATATTCAATTAATAAATATTAATCGTAATGACCAAGACATAAAAGTTGGTGGATTATATAATTTAACTATATTGGATACATTACAAGATTCTACTACTGACACAAGAGAAACGGTATGGGGAATGTGGTTAGTTGATACATTAACGGAGTTTATTTTGTTTTATAATATGAAATCAAAATTGGAAAGCGGATATACCTATATTTTACCACTAAAGAGTGATTTTATGATGGGTAATCCAACTAGCGATACTGCCGGATTTTCATTTGTTCGCGACTTTTCACGAGCTTTACAGAATAAATTACTTAAGAATTTAGAATTAAAACCAGAACAAATGTCTGATAGTAGTATACCAGAAGTTAAATATGATGCCAGTGTTATTGAAAATGTTATAGAGAAAGTATTCGATCCTAGCGATGAAATATATAAAAAGCCAGATGCAAGTAATTTTAATACAAAACGTAATAAATTATTTAAATCAGGACTAGGTGTTGAACTTGTGAAGATCAAATTTAGTACTTTAAGAAATACATTAACTAAACAATTCAATGTTGGTGTTGAAAGCTCTTCAAATAAAAATATAGTAAACATTAAAAATTTTGGTAGTCCAATTATATATACATTATTAGCTCTTTCAACAAAACTCGTTATGCCAACAACAGATAGAAAATCAAATCAAGGAGATAGTGAAGGTTTATGGAACTTAAATCAAAATATTCATCAGCTTAGAAGTTTTATTTTATCATTATTATGTTTTCGAGTTATTCTATATATTTTGAAACAAGGTAATGCCATTAATACAGCACTTGAAAATCATAAATTTCATTTTCTTAAATTAGCTGGTAATTTTGGACCTTCGTATCTTGGTACATTAATGGAAGGTAGATTAAAAGATGAAAATGAAGGTGAAAATTTTGTGATTAATGAGGAAGAAGAAAATAAAATCAATTGGACAACAACTCCAACACCGACAGATAGAATTAATTTACGCCCAATAAATAAAGCATTACAATTTAAAAATGATACTTATAAAATAAAAGTATCTACTAGTGCACCTGATAAAAAAGGAAACATAATTTATTTTGAAGAAATTATTAGAAGGAAATATATGCCTATATTTAATCAAATTCTATATACTGGACCTATTAATGCCAGCGATATATATAGTACAAACCAAGCAACTGCTGAAAAAGCATTAACATTAGTTGCAATTAAACGTAAACTTGGTGAAAGTGCTAAAATACAACAGGGTGCTCGCTGTAAATTTGCAATTGAATCATTGCGTTTTGCAGAACAAATATCTAATGAACCAAAACCAAATAGTAGTATGATTCCAACTATGTCAACATATTCATCTCTTGGATATAATAAAAAATATTATGATAAATATTTAAAATATAAAAATAAATATTTACAATTAAAAAAATAAATATATAAATTATTTTATATATGGTTAAACTAGAAGTACAGTATACAGGTGATAAAGCACCAAGTATTATAGATTTAGGTGAATTCCAAACAAATATAAATATATTGATGCAAAAAATTAATTCTGCAAAAGAACAATTAAATAATATGAATAATACAGCACATGATGGAACATTAACTGAATTACAAACTCAATTGGAACAAATTCGCGCAAAATATGAAAATGTTGTAAAGGATGTTGTATTAAAGAATGAAGCTGAAGCAAGAAATAAATATTTAAAATATAAAAATAAATATTTAAAACTTAAAAACATGTAAAACTGTGTTCGGCGCTATTAATTTGGCAAAGCCAATATAAATTATCTGCGAAAACGGCAAGACCTTGGCTAAGCCTTTTTCACAGCATTTTTAAATGTTATTTAAAAATGACCGTTTTCAAATAGCGATGCTCACAACTATGATTTTGCATTAAGAATATATGGCATTAAATAAACTAAAATTATTAATATAATAATATTAGTATTATTGTTATAACCTGCAAGTTTACTTGCAAATATAACTGCCATAGTTATCATAACACTATCACCCACTACAGCGCCAGCACTAACTTCTTCCGCGTAATCTTTAAAAATATCTATCATATTATTTGCCCCACGTGGGAGAGTTTTAATTATACCAAAATAAAAGACAAAGTCGTGAATTATTTGAATAACCAATACAAGGAAAGCAAATTTAAGTATATTAAATTGGTCACCAAATATCCTACTATATAGAGCGCGAGCAATGATCATTCCAATAACAAGAATTAAGGTATCGGCTATAACTGCTGATAAACCATATTTTTTATACCAATTTGCTAATTGATTTGAACCTATTATATTAGGGAGGTAAAAAGTTGCAAAGATAATAAGAATATCGGCTAAAAGACTTCCATTAAGTATGGATAAGTAATCAGATATATTATTAAATTTTGATATATCAGTAAACATTATAAAACTATATATTTTAATATAATGTAATGAAAATATATCATATCATATCAATTATTGGGATTATTTTATTTAGTTTATTTCAAATGATTAAAAAATTGCGATTTAAGTTAATGTTCCATCCCGATCACGGAAACGAAAACTTTTCATCCAGACACAATATAATTAAATCAGATAATCAATGTGCAATTCATAAAATTGGTATTAATAAAAACAAGTGTCTTTTAATATCACATGGCAATGCAGGTAATATATTTATTCGAGATACATTATTGGATAATTTAGCTAATTACGATGGAGATATTTATTGTTATGAATATACTGGATTTGGATTATTAAATGGCGAGAGTCCTAGCATTGACAAATGCATTGGAAATTGCATTTACTGGTTAGAGTATGTAAATTCACGATATGATATAATAGATATGTATGGTGAAAGTATAGGTGGAGGTATTACAATGGAGACTATAAAACAGATTAGAGATAAAGATTATTATAATAAAATAAATGATATTTATTTACAATCAACATTTAGTTCCATTAAAAATTTATTAAATGGAACATTTATTGGTTCTATTTATGGTTTATTAGGATTGGATGATTTAAATACAATTGACAATTTTGATATCATTAAAAATGACGGTAAAAAAATAATAATAATTCATTCGAAAGATGATGATATTATACCATATTGCCACGCAAAAGATAATTTTAGACGGTGTAAACAATTAAGTATAAATACAGTATTTAATAAAATAGGTGGGTCGCACAATAATCCAAGTGGAATTATTTTATAAAAATGATAGTGAATTAGGAAAAAGTATTTTTTCATAACAATTCCTATTATTCCCTATTTATATTGCAGAGCAATCAATAATAAGATCCCAAATAGCGCCGAACACAAATGTGCGCGTCGTAATAGAGAATAACACTTGCCTATTAGCGAACAAAACGAAACTTTGTTTTTGTTATATTGCGTAGCAATAAATAAGTCAAATATAATTATTTTTATTTAATTTTAAGGCTCTTAATAAGTGGAACCGGGAATAAAGTTTATGTGGTGTTTATATAAACATAACATAAATAAAAATTGATAGTGGGATAGGAAAAAGTACTTTTTCCTATCAATTCCTATTAACTTTATTAGAAAACCTTAAGGTTTTCTAATAAAAATTGATTTAAATAATTTATATACCTATAATTATAATATATAATGACTAATACAACCCTAGATATCATCATCGGACCTATGTTTGCGGGTAAATCATGTGAACTTATTCGGCGTATCCGCATCCTTAAAGTATTGCAAAAAAACTATCTAGTAATTAAACCATCTATTGATAATAGGTATGAGGAATCAAATAGTGAGTCGCACATTATCTCACATAATTATGATAAAGAGCATTGTATTGTACTCCAACATATAAATGATATTTTTGATAAATTAAATCAAAATAATAACATAAATACAATCTTTGTTGATGAAGGGCAATTTTTTGATGACCTCAAGGAAGTCGTCATAAGATTGGTTGAAGAATATCATATTAATGTAGTTATTACTGGATTGGATGGTGATTCTAATAGAAATAAATTTGGACAAATTCTCGATTTAATTCCTTATTGTACATCGTGCACAAAAATTAATGCATGTTGTGTAAAATGTATGGATGGTACACCTGCACCATTTAGTTATAGGAAAAAGAATAATCAGCCAAATGAACAAATTTTGATTGGGGCAAATGATATGTATATGAGCCTATGCAGAAAGCATTATTTGGAGGGCAATGATTGATTTTTTATAATTCGTGTACCATAAATTATATGGGTTTTTTTATTATTACCCATACGGACATTATTATTTTGTTTAACAGGTGAGAACATTATAATATATTATATAATATATTATAATGTTATTTATAATACTAATTATGTTCGGCGCTATTCGAAATTATCTGCGAAAACGGTTTATATTGGCTTTGCCAAATAATATTCGCGAACCAGTTCACCGAAGGTGCGAGTGCCCGTATATCTTTTGGCTTCGCCAATATAAACGGTAAGACCTTGAAAAAGGCTCAGCCTTTTTCACAGCATTTTTAAATGTTATTTAAAAATGACCGTTTTCAAATAGCGATGCTCACAAATGTGCGCGTCGTAATAGACAAGTGCAGACTTGTCTATTAGCGAACATAACTGGTTGCGATTATTACGACAACCACAAATAAAAATTGAATACATAACATTTAAAGATTTATTTATAACATTATAAAGGAATGGTTGTATGGAATAATTATCAATTTAAACAATATATAACAGCGGACCCATTAATGTTCGCTTTACCACAGGGTGTTAGTATATCAACAATGTGTGCTAGTTGTAAATTGGGTACAAATATTAATATTCAGAATATAAAACATCATTTACCTTTATCAATAGATGATATCCTTACAGTGAAAATTAATAAACAAGATATGAGAACATTAATAGAAGAAAAAAAGAAAAAAAGAAGAACAAAAAGAAAAACAAATGTTTCAAATAATCCATTTTATAATCAGATTACATTGGTAATACGAATTAATGAAGGACCATTTGAAAATATTCACGATGAACCACAAATAAATATTAAATTATTTCAAAATGGTTCCATTCAAATATCTGGATTAAAGAATATTGAATTTGCAAATCGTGCATTAAATAAAATGATTTATTGTTTAGGTCAATCAAAAGGAAAATTTACAAATGGGGCGATTGAGGAAATAAAATTTGTTGCTGAGCCAAGTGTTATGAATATTACAAATTTTGATATATATATGATTAATTCAAATTATATGGTGAATATGATGATTGATAGAAGTAAATTATATAAACTATTACTAATGAAGCGAGTTAAAGCACAATATGAGAAATGTGTGAGGGCTTGTGTGATTATTAAATATGTCCCACCTACGAAAAATTTAGAAGATAAAGATGTAAGTGTATTTATATTTGAAAAAGGTAATATAATTATAACTGGAGCAAGGAATTTTTACCATATTATTGATACCTATAATTATATCAATAATATACTATTAGACCATGTAGATGAAATTATTAAAAAGGATGATATATTGGAGGGTAAATTAATATTGAAACTATATGATGATATTTATAAAGAAAATAGTCATAAGTTCCCAGCAACATTTGCGAATAATTATTCATTGGTAATTTAAAAAAATTTGAAATAAAAATATATTAAAATAGTCACCATAAAAATATATTAAGATGTCACCATATCCATATATGCAACAAAATAGACAGATTCTATACATGATGCAAAGTATAAAGACACATGAAGAAACACATAATGATGCTAATATTGGAACTTTTGAAGAAGCATATATTAAGTATACCGCTGAAGATAATGCGGTTTATAAGCATCATGATCATATTTTCACAAAAACACGAGGAAGGTTTGCGCCAAATCAAACTCGTTTTAAAAATAATCCCTATCCAGATAGTTAGGTGGTGTAATTAACGAGTCAGATAAGAATATGATTGAATTGCCACCAAATTACTCCGATGATAATATTGGTGCAAAATTAAAGGCATTTCTATCAATGAAAATTTCACATACACCATTGCGTGTTACAAACGGAAGCATATTACCATCATCAGGTCCCGTTCGAATCAATTGGTAAATATTTCATTCCAATCTGGTGGGGCAATAGGTATATTATTTGTGAGCAGCGTCATTTGAAAACGGCTAAGCCGTTTTCATATATTAATGTACCGTTTACGATAGATTAATAATCTTCTGCTTGTGATACGACTAATTTTTTCTCATTAGTAAATAAAACAGTATGTTCATATTGACAAGTCATATCTTTTTCTTTATTTGCTATTAATGGTGGGTATGTATAAATATTTTCAATATTATTAATATCAAAATTTTGTATTTTATAATGTTCTAAGTGATAATCAGAAAATATCATATTATTAAATATCTTAAATAATGGGTCATCTTTACTTTTAAGTCGATAATTATTTCTAACATCACCTTCATGAAATCCACCACCTAGTATAGAAACAAATGGTTCAATTGCATATAATCCTTCTTTTATTCTTTCTGTATTTGAGTTTCCCGTTTTATAACAATGAATATTTGGAAGTGTATGTAAATTATACTGCTCTATTCTATGTCCACATAAACCCCGAATTATTTTCAATGGATAAATATTACCATTGTAAATAACTTCTTTTGATTCAACTATTTCTTCTACAATATCACCAATTTCTGATATAGGTGAATCGATACCAATATTTTTAACTGCTTGTTCGAGGGCATATTTTGTTGTATGATGAAGATCATAATAATCTGGATTAAAATAACAAGTAAAGGCAGAATCAACACACCAGCCATTTACGTGAACACCAATATCCAATTTAATATTATCATTATAATTAACAACTATATTATCATCTTTTTGTGGTGAATTATGTGCAATAACATTAGTGATAGACACAGTAGGGGGAAAACCAATCCCACCATTAACACCTGTATCTTTAGTATAATATCTAATTAAGTCATTAACTTTTTTAGATATATTATAAATTTTAACACCTGGGTAAAGCATATTAACAATGTTTTTACGAACCTGCTTATGGATAATTCCAGCCTTAATTATACTATCAACCATATTATCATTTTCATTTAGACTAGGGATTGTATAATTAGTATGAACCGGTGCAATACCACGTATTATATCATTCATTATAATAATATACATTATTTTCTATTCAATAAACGGTCGCTAATATTGGTTGTTTCACGAACAATATCAACAGTTGATGGACCGGTATATATAATATTATTAACAAATGGATTCATATTTAATGAGGCAGGAACGTGTTGATTAATTGGTGAACGTTCTTGGAGTACATTATAACCACGTGTACTTGGTACTTCACCAATATAATTTACAGCAACATTACGAACTCGTCCACCACCTTCAAGCGTTCCCATTTTTTCTCTTCTATTTCTATCTGTATATAAACCTATATTTTCGCGTCCTTGTGGGATTCTATCTGTGCCACCACCTCCAAGTTCTCGATTAGTCAGATTAATACTATTTTCAACAGCATCATTTAATACCATATTATTAGATGCGGTATGTGATGTTTCTCTGCCTACAAATGAAAATGACCCGCCCTTATAATCACGAGGCAATACATCTTCAACAGTACCTGCGCGAGTAATATCATTATAAGGTCTATATTGTCCACTTGATTGATTAAATGATCCATTTATATATTTAGTTTCTTCATAATCCATTCTATTGGTTGGATTAGCTGGTTGCATATTTTCATAAACCATACCACCGGACATATTAAATGTGCCACTAACCCCATTATATAATTCTTCTCTATTTGTTGGGAGAGCTGCTTGATTATTTCTAAATTCTTCTTTAGGTACGAATGATGTTGTACCTGTAATAGGATTCATATTTTCATAATCAGTACGATTAGTTGGATTGGCTGCTTGGTAATTTCTAAATTCTTCCTTGGGTACAAATGAGTGTGTATTGGTAATGGGCACCATCCCTTCGTAATCCGTACGAATAGTTGGATTGGCTGCTTGATAATTACGATATGTTTCTTTTGGTACAAACGAATGTGTATTGGTAATAGGAAGCATTCCTTCGTAATCAGTACGAATGGTGGGATTAGCTGATTGGTAATTACGGTATGTTTCTTTAGGAACAAAAGAATGTGTATTAGTAATAGGTAGCATCCCCTCGTAATCCGTACGAATGGTAGGATTAGCTGATTGATAATTCCTGAATTCTTCTTTAGGTACAAATGAATTAACACCTGTTATAGGTAGCATCCCCTCGTATTCTGTTCTTAATGTTGGATTTGCCGATTGATAGTTTCTAAATTCTTCTTTGGGTACAAATGAATTAACACCAGTAATAGGAAGCATTCCCTCGTAAGCGGTTCTTTGGGTTGGGTTGGCTGACTGATAATTACGATATTCTTCTTTTCCAACATAAGAAACAGTACCGGTTATATGTTGTTCATCCATATAATCTTCACGTTGGGTAGGTTGTGCAGATTGATAGTTTCTATATTCTGCATTATTTACATAACTATAAGATGGACCCATAAAGTTATTTTCATCTTCTTTTTGTGTTGGACGAGCTGCTTGTTCATTTCTAAATTCTTCTCTTGCGACGGTTGCCATTGGGGGACCGTCAATCGATTTCATATAACTACGTTCAGAATCAGTCTTACGAACAAGAGAACGCCATTCTGGTTTGGTAATAGCACCAGTTGTTCGAAGTAAATCATCAACCGAGTTTTGTTCACGATAACGCAACATTGGTACACGGGTTCCATTAATCTCTTCAGGATCAACCGACACACCCTCACCTATCATACCTGTTTCATTTGGTCTGTTTTCAGATGCTAATCTTTGGCTATTCACACCTTTCCCGCGTAATTCTTCTTGGGTTTTTTCTCTGGGGCGAATCATAAAAGTGGTTGGAACACCATCAATCCATTCAGGACGAATATTAGTATTGTCAAGTAAATCACCATTTTTATATTTTAATGCACTGCTAAAACGATCTAATCCTATTTTATCTACAATTTTGGTATCACCTGCCAGCGCATTATCATTCTTCATTGGTTCAAACATATAATTAATTTCTTTCTTTGGTGTAGCATATTGACCCACTTCATTGGAGTGATAATCTTTTATAATTAATGTCCCATCACGTGAACGAGTATTAAATCTATTAGGATCAGCACTATTTTTCAATGTTTCAAATGTATTAAATGGAAACATATTCTCTGGCTTAACTGGTTCTACATAAGCTGTTTCTTGATTTAAATAACTATATTTATTATTATAAAAACCAGTATCTTTATCACTAGTTTTAACTAAACTAAACTGGTCTTTAAAAGATGATTGAACTTCAACTGACATTATTATATTATAATAGAATATATTATGATATAATATATTATTATATTATAATAGAATATATTATGATATAATACATTATTATATTATAATAGAATATATGTGGTTGTCGTAATTGAAAAGAGAGCCCGTACATTAATATATGAAAATTCGCTTTATGATGCACTTATAATATTAAAAAAATTGAATATTACACATTTTGCGAATATAGTCTTAAATATAATGTTTCATGAGGTACTTTGTAAGATGATTCAATATGACAATGATATTCATAAATTATGTATACAACTATCAGAAACTGGTGTGTATAACGATCCTTTGTCATTGTCTCAACAAATTAGGAGATTAAATATTGAAAAAGCACAACTTTTAACATTAAACGAGCGTGATGAAGTTGACAGATTAATTCACAAAATACAAGAACCATCTGAAAGAATTAACTTCTTGCATGATTTTATTATGTTTCTTGAGCATTATTTGAATTATAATATAATCGAAAATTATAATATAATCGTAACTCCTACTTCACAAAGTTGCACTATTAGTCAATTATTATATTATATGGTTGTGAATAATGTGCTGCATGGTAGATCTATAATTGATGCAGTAGAACCTGTTCCAAAGAAAGCACGTGCCGCAAACATTTAATTATGAGTTGTGGTTATCATAATTCAGAATGCGTGTCGCTGGTTCCATCACATGAACGTGTATTATTCCTGGTTCCACTTATTATCAATTGTGCGCGTCGTAATAGGCAAGTCTATTATATCGCGAAGCGATAGAGAATAATACTTGCCTATTAGCGAACAAAACGAAACTTTGTTTTTGTTATATGTGAGCATCGCTATTTGAAAACGGTCTTACCGTTTTTAAATATACGGGCTCTCTTCTGGTTCGCGAATATTCGAAAACCGTTTTCGAATAGCGCCGAACACATATTGCGATTATTGCTTTGCAATTATAATAAATAAGTCAAAAGTGCGGAACGCACTCTATTATATCGCTTCGCGATAGAGAATATAATTACAACAACTTCATTTATTGTGTGAAAGCATATGCGGGAGTAACAGGACCAGATTGAGGTAATAATCCCTTGTATTTTTCAGTGTAATCAGCATTAGGCTTGAGAGTAGCAAATTGTTTGGGAGATAAAGCATATTTATCTTGTTTTTCAACATAACGAGATGCTTCGCCATATCGATTTGGGGTCATAAACTTATCATTATTTGCGTGAACTTTTTGAGGGCTAACAAAAAGGTAGGGAGTAAGGGCATAGGGCGCAGTATACATTTCACGATAGTTTTCAATAGGATTGGTAAAACGGCTATTTTCAAAAGTTAAAGTTTCCTTAACATTGCAATTATTTGGAACATTACCAAAGTTGGTTTCATATGATTTGTTTGTTCTGCCAATGTGGTCATTTAATTCCTTATCACGATTCATAAGACGGTTTTCAATATCTGCTTTTTGTCCGAGATTTAACATACCCTCAGCATAAGGACGGGTCATTTCAGATTGAGCACAGCGTGAACCAGCAGGTGCATAACAAGCTGTCATACTTTCCTTGACACTTGGGTCTAATAATAATTTATTAGAATCAGTGTTTGTTTTATCAAATAAAGACATTTCGCTGGTGTCATAACGTACGCGTGTAAAAAGATTAGACATATATAATAATATATAAAAAAATAAATTAATATATTTATTTATTAATTTATTTTTTATATTTATGTGATGTATAAAACGTTTTTATTGAGTTGGTGCGGATAATTTACGTAAATCTTCCATATATTTGTTATTCTTAGATTGGTCAATAAAAGAAGGGGCATTTAAGGTGCGTTCACATAAATAAGGAGGAGAATAATTCAATGTTTGTGCGATAACATCAGATTTTTGATATTTAGTTCGTGGGTCTTTCGATAATTTACGAGTTAATCCAAATAAATCATTTTCAAGATTTACACGTTCTTGGTGAACAGTAACATTTGGTTTATCACCGCAAATTGTGCAATTTTCATGGGCTTCAATATTAAGAACATAAGCGAGGGGCTTAATGCTTTCCTTTGTTTTAACTAAAAATGAACCTTGGTCGTATGTAGAACGGTCTTGCATATATATTATAATAGAAAATGTTTTCATAAATATTTTATATATATTTTAAATTTTAGATAAAATATTATATACAATTACCCCAATATAATCTTCCGCAAAAAGTCCTGTTGTAATATATTTTTCAAATAAACTATTCATTAAAATATTTTTAAAATCATTTTTATTATTTTTTAATATATTATCTCTCATGAGCCATTTTAATTCTTCTTTAATAATAAATACACTACTGATATTAAATGGATAATTTATAAATGGGACCATATTAGTCAGTATAATATCAACCATATTGTAAATACATTTATTTAAGTTTCTCATTGCTACAAATGCATCTAATTCTTCTATTAATATTTTTTTATATGTATGATATGACTCTTTATTATTAAACATATAATGTAAGCCAATCATCACATCACGAATTGTATATTTATCTAAACCAACTAATTCATTAATATTCATATATTTATGAATAAAATTAAAAGAACTATAATCTTCTTTATTCATACTATTTATTATAACTAATTTTAATAAAATTGCCATATCTATATCTGATTTATTTAAATAAAATTTATTATTGCCTTTTCTAAAAAATAAATGCTTTTTCATATTCCCGCCATGTGACATTATAAATGCAATTACATTGGGGTCTTTTTTAAGACACGCATATTCCAATAATGTATTACCATTTCCATTAACTGTATCTATCATCCCGCCTTTTTTGAGTAATTCTTTTAATATCCCAGTATCTCCTACGTCAATTGCATAATGTAAAACAGTATTACCTTCATCGTTTATTTCTCTGAAATTTATATAATCCATTTTTTTAATACTTTCAATGTCATTCATTCTTATCATTTCAAATACATTGGTATTTTTTAAATATTTCATACATTCTGCCTCGGTCGATTGTATCAATTGAGTATATTGCGAAATATTTTGAACATTTTTTAATTCTTTTATTATTTCTAATGACTTTAAAAAATATTCCTTTGCTTTTATTTTGTCTTTCGTATAATGATTTTTACCAGTTACATACATACGTATGGCTTCTTTTAAAATATCTTGTTCTGTATTCATTTATAATTATTTTATAGAATAATTATAAAATAATAACGAATTATTCATAGCGGTTATTCATCATAAATTCATAGCGCATTATTTGCGGTATTCACTATAAACTCCCCCACTCGAATGAGATCCCATTAATAGCATACTATTTGTATTATAATTATTATTTATTGTTTGATAATATTTATCATTTGGATAATATTCCATTCTATCGTGATTAATTGTTGTATCAACATTTGATTTACAAAGATAACCTGTATTACGGCATCTTGCAGGGTCAGGATATAAAAACTTTGCAAACTCAACTGTATCGGGTGCACTGGTGGTAACGGGTTGGGTGCTAAATATATGAGATAAGGTATCACCAACACGTCTCACATAAGGGTTTGGTTGGGGTTTTTCAGTTGTAGAAGTATCAGGTCCATAATAAAATGTTTCTTTATTAGGATAATATGGATTCATTGGTTTTTGCGGCATACTCATTTCCATATCAATATAAGGGAGTGGACCAGATTTATAATCAGGTGGAAGGATTTTATATTGTGATACACTATTAAATTGGTCAATGGTACCACAAGCTGGTGCTCTTGACCGATTATCAAATGGTAACATATTCCCCATCGGATTAAAGTCGCTATAACTAAGACATTTATTGCTCATTATTAATATGATAGAAAAAATATTGATATTATTATTTTATATAAACAATAAATCATAATATTAATCATTATGAATGAATCGTGGGTAGAAAAATATAGACCGAAACAATTAGATGAAGTTGAATCACAAGATGAAATTATAACTTCATTAAAAAACTGTATTAAAACTAAAAATATCCCTCATATGTTATTTTTTGGACCATCGGGATGTGGTAAAACATCTGCCATTTTAGCTTTAGCTCGTGAAATATTTGGCGCCAAATATTGGGACGATAGAGTGATTGAATTAAATGCATCAGATGAACGAGGTATTAAAGTAGTAAGAGAAAAGATTAAACGATATGCAATGAATAGTATTAATGATGACCCAAACATTCCACCATTTAAGCTTATTATTTTGGATGAAGCCGATAATATGACAGGTGATTCACAATTTGCACTGCGTAAGATTATGGAAGATTGTACCAATACCCGATTTTGTATAATTTGCAATTATCATAATAAGATTATTGACCCGATTATTTCACGCTGTAGTGTATATAGATTTAAACCTGTGCCAAAAGAAAATATTTATAAGAAATTAAAAGAAATTTGTGTGAAAGAAGGGTCAATTGTATCGGATGAGACTATTGCTATGGTGGAACAAATCTCACGGGGTGATATGAGAAAAGCAATTAATTTTCTTCAAAGATGTAGGAATTTTAAGAATTTCATTAGTGATGTTAAAAAGGTAGATAGTATTAATAATAGTATGGTTGAAATGGCATCGGGTATGATTGATAATAACACATTGGTATCATTTATTGAAGATTGTATAAAAGGAAATATGAATAGTGTTAATAAAATGATTGATATTTTTTATAATGATTCATATTCTCTTACCATTCAAATCCCAACCATTATAAATTATATTATAAATAAACCAAAAATGAAAGATTATCATAAAGCACTGATTTGTGAATTATTATTATCAATCGATAATTATTTACTGAATGGGTGTGATGAATCTATTCAATATAACAGATTAGCATATGGGATTAATAATATAGTTTCAAATAAAATTGATAATTTTATTCATTAAATATTAAATATAACTATTAATGAAATGTGATGTCGCATTTGGTGATTTATATAATAAGTTGCAAACAATACGAGTTGAGCAATTAGATATAATATTAACACATCTGGAAAAATCATATGAAATTGCTCAACTAGATGAAGATGATATTATGAAAATTATGAATCCAATATATTATTATTTAATCGTAGATGCTTGTAGGAAAAATAAAACAGATAGAATAAAATATTTTTTTGAACGGTATTATAAAAATGATAGTAATAATATTCGCAATTATTATGATCCATCAACTATTTATTCCGTCGTGTTTGATTATAAATTTAAACCAAATGAAATATTGCATCTATTTACATTTTTAATTAAATTGCAAATTAAAAATTTAATAGAACACGATGATAGTGATTGCGAATATTATAACTCGAGTATGCATTATGCACTTGTTAAATATTTATATAATATTGGCTATATAAATAAAATACTCACAAACTTGTTTAATAGTTTCGATTGTAATAAATTGGGAATATAAAAATTGATCGTAAGTTGGAATTTATGTATAAATGTGTTCGGCGCTATTAATTTGGCAAAGCCAATATAAATTATCTGCGAAAACGGTTTATATTGGCTTTGCCAAATAATATTCGCGAACCAGAAGAGTGCTAGTATATTTGAAAACAGTCTTACCGTTTTCAAATAGCGATGCTCACAAATTCTAACATTCTCGATTAACATTTGTGGTTGTCGTAATTGAAAAGTCTGCATTTGTGTATGTCGTAATTATATTCTCTATCGCGAAGCGATATAATAGAGTGCGTTCCGCACTTTTCATTTATCTATTGCTACGCAATATAACAAAAACAAAGTTTCGTTATGTTCGCTAATAGACAAGTCTGCACTTGTCTATTACGACGCGCACATTTGTCTATTACGACGCGCACATTTGTAAAGATAGTTTAAAAAATTGATTATTTTATTCATTAAATACCAAGCCAAGTATCACTATTAATGAATTATAAAAATACATCTGGTGATTTATATAATAAATTAAAAACAATACGAGTTGAGCAATTAGATATCATATTATCCAATATGGAGGAATCATATAAAAGTGCTCAACTAGATGAAGATGATATTATGGAAATTATGAATCCGATATATAATTCTTTAATCGCAGACGCCTGTAGGGAAAATAAAACAGATAGATTAAAATATTTTTTTGACAAGTATTATAAAAACGAGGGCAATAATGATGAAAATTATTATCATCCATCAACTATTTATTTTTCTATACTTGATTATAAATGTGATACGGATAAATTATTGCCACAATTTAAATTTTTAATTAAACTACAAATTAAAAATTTAACAGAACACGATGACAGTGATTGCGAATATTATGATATGAATATGCATTATGCATATGTTAAATATTTATATAATATTGGCTATATAGATAAAAGTCTCGCTGATTTTTTCAGTAGCTTTGATTGTAATAAATTGAATATATAAATATTGATTGTTTTATTCATTATATATAAAGCATTATTCCCGGTTCCACTTATTAAGAGCCTTAAAATTAAATAAAAATAATTAGAACTAATTATTTTTATTTATATTTGGGATCTTATTATCTGAAATAGAGAATAAAAGCAATGAGTAGTACTGATATATTTGTGCGCGTCGTAATAGGCAAGTCTATTATATTGCTTTGCAATGGAGAATAATACTCTATTATATCGCTTCGCGATAGAGAATATAATTACGACAACCACATTTATTCTCTATTTCAGATAATAAGATCCCAAATATAAATAAAAATAATTAGAACTAATTATTTTTATTTAATTTTAAGGCTCTTAATAAGTGGAACCGGGAATAATAAAAATTGATTATTTTATTTAAAAACTATTAATCTTTAATTCATAATGATTTGGATTGAGAAATATAGACCAAAAACTTGCGATGATATTGTTGGACAGGATAAAAACCTTAATATAATTACCAATATGATAAAAGGTGGTTCACTCCCTCATATGTTATTACACGGGAAATCAGGTACAGGTAAAACATCAACCATTATGGCGTTGGCTAATATGATGTACGGTAAAAATACCCAATTTATGATGATTCGATTAGATGCATCAGATGATCGTGGTATCAATACAGTTAGAGAGGAAATTAAAGGATTTGCCGAAAAAATGACTCCATTTAATAAGGGGATTAAATTGATTGTCCTAGATGAAGCCGATAGTATGACATATGATGCACAATTTGCCTTAAGACGCATTATTGAAAAATATTCTGATGACACACGATTTTGTATAATTTGTAATTATATGAATAAAATTATTGCACCAATTAAAGCTCGTTGTGTAAATATGAGATTTTATCCGATTGAAAAAAACATTATTGTTGATAGATTAAAATATATTTGCAAGCAAGAACAATTGAAATGCGAAAAAGGTAGTTTGGATGAGATTGCAATGATTGCAAATGGGGATATGAGAAAAGCAATTAATATTTTACAAAGCCTAAGTATGATGAGTAAAAAAATTGATATTAATCAATGTTATAATTCTGCTGGTATTCCACCTCCTGATATTACAATGGAGCTATATAAAACTCTGACAAATAAAACGATTGATTTTAAGAAAGCTTATATGTTTTTAGAGAAACATTTTATTGAGGAGGGTTATATGTTAAATCATATTATTCAACAATTAATTAATATTATTTATGTAGAAAGAGAAAACATTGATGATAATATGATAATACAATATACGACTGAATTATCCCAACTTGAATATATGGTCGCCCAGTCTATTTTTAATGATATGTATATGGTGGGGCTTGTCAGTATATTTAAAAAGACTATTTAAAAAAAATTGAAAAAAATATTCATTTAAAGCCTGATAGAGACTATCTTTTAATATGTCGTTTGCAACACAGACAACAACTAATGCCTTCGCCGCCGTTATGGAGGCAATGGCAGTTCCTGAGCCGGTTCTGGGCGAGACCTGGAATGGTGATGTGAACTATGCATCCCTTGAGGATGCAAGCGGAAAGAACAAGATGGCTGAGCTTCTTCTGGAGTTTGGTCAGAAGCTTCTCAACGACCCTCCCACAAAGGTGAAGGGCGCTGGACGCAAGCGTAAGGCACAGCCCAAGAGTCAGTACGACTTTGAGGATCGCCTGCCAAGTGACCGAGTCCGGTATATGAAGAGTCAGATGAAGGGCATTCTGGACCACATCCGTGGCGCCAAGGATGTACTCTACCCAGTCTACATCGATATGCTGATGCGATTCATCTTCCGTGACCGCGCCGTCTCGAGTGGGTCGCGTGCGTCGGAGGGCAAGGGTCATCGTGACATTGCCTACATGCTCTTCTTCGAGTTCATTCGTGAGCTCCCAGACCTCGACCTCGACCTGGTCCCTCTGTTCCCGCACTACGGGAGCTTCCAGGACTACAACCATCTTCTGGCTCATGCTCGGGAGACTGGCAATGATAACATCGCCAATGCGGTCGGTGTTGAGTTTGCCCAGGCGCTCGACAAGGACCTTCGCCAGATGATTGGCATTGGTATCAATTATCATAATGGTGATGTTTCGACCATCTCTCAGGTCCGCGACAAGCTCGATACCTTCCGCAAGGAGGTTCAGGCAATGAGCACAGACGAGCGCAAGAAGCTTCACCAGAAGCTGCATCTCTCGCTGGCTGGAAAGTGGTTCCCTCGTCCCGACAGTTCCTTTGGCAAGAAGCGCCAGGAGCGTCGCAAGGAGCACGGCAAGGAGCCTCACGGTACGCACGAGAAGCGGTTCTCGCGCCACCGCGAGTTCCTGATGGCGCACTTCTTCTTCACGACTCGTTCGCTGATGGAGACAGGGCACACGTACAAGACGCCACTTGAGCGTTGGAGTGCACTCTCTGACAAGCAGAAGACCTTCTACGAGACCGTGATGCGTTGGTTCACCAGCACCATCAATCTCATTCTATCCGTCTCTGAGACGCTGATGAGTGGGAACAAGTGGGACCAGCTCGACCCGACCACAATGCCGTCTGGCGCGGTGCACCAGCATCGTCTCGCTCTTCTGAACGAGATTGTGGGTGAGACACTGCCGATTGGTATGGCGGAGAAGGGAAACCGCTCCACTGACCCAGCGCGCATTACTCTTCGTCAGTCGATGAACAAGGCTGCAACTGATGGTGCCCTTAAGGGTGCCACTCTCGATTGCGTCAAGTTCGCCAATGTCATTTGGTCGGGCAGTGGAATCGCCAAGAGCTTCAGCGCCAGTGAGCGCCTGGTGCTTCACGCTCAGTTTATGGCTATTGTTGAGGACATCCGCACACGAGCTGTGAAGGAGTACGATGAGGCGATTGCCACTTGGACGGAGAAGGGGAGCGACCCTGCATCCAAGCCGGTTGATCCACTCAATGTCATCGCCACGATTGACGTCTCTGGATCGATGGCAGGTGCTGGTGTGATGGGCGCTGCCATCATCCTCGGCATCATCACCACTCTCCTCAGCAAGCTGGGGCGCTCCTTCATCACCTTCCACGACAACCCGACCGTTATCACCCTCAGCGAGGATGGCGACATTGTCGATTGGGTTTGGCAGGTGGGAGAGGCACCGTGGGGTGGTTCGACTGACATCGACAAGGCAATGAAGAAGCTGGTTAAGATTATGGAGGGCGTCCGCAAGCAGGATGCATCATTTACTGGAAACAATGCCAGTATCAACCACGTCATCTTCACGGATGGGCAGTTCAACAACGGCTTTTGTCGCTTTGCAACTTACCAGTCTACATACTCGTCCTATTCAATGAGTGCTCCGCCTTTCCATGAGGACACTGCATGGAACACTTTTGCTGACCGAATGAGCGATATGTTCGCTCAGCACAAGTTCCCACTTCCTCGCACCACCTTCTGGAACATGAATGCTCGTAGCCCTGGGTTTCCCGCAACCGGTGGCAAGAAGGGTCTCATTCTGCTGGAGGGTCTCAGCCAGGGTCTGATGATGAGTGCACTCGGCACTGCCGTCACACTCACGACCAACGAGAAGGGACAGAGTGTAGCAGCAATCGACCCAGTCGATATGTTCCTGCGCTCCATCTACCGTGAGGACTTTGACAAGGTCACTGCCGCACTAGTAGAGTCCAAGGTTCATGGGCTGCATCCTCGATGCATTGAGGCGATTGATCACTTTGCCGCACCCTACCGCAATGTCCCCATCCGAGAGGCAGTTGGTGAGATTGTAGCGAAGCGCAACAAGGAGCCTGCACAGGAGCCTGCACAGGTGCCTGCACAGGAGCCTGCACAGGAGCCTGCACAGGAGCCTGCACAGGAGCCTGCACAGGAGCCTGCACAGGAGCCTGCACAGGAGCCTCGTGATGAGGAGTGGTCTACTGCTCCGGCAGTGTCTACTCGTGCTCCCCACGTTCGTGCTCCCCACGTACTTGACCCTCTCATCGCTCGCGCCGAGGAGATGATCGCAATGCTGACCATGCGCATCCAGGAGAACGAGGCGGTTCTCGTGTCCAAGCCAGACCTGACTACATCGATGTGGGCAGCGAACGAGCACGCCTACGACATCGATGTGGCGAACTACTGCCTACCCAAGCTTCGCGCTGACCTTGCCGCTCAGGAGAAGGACCATGCCGCGCTCATCACTGCTCGGGGCTACTAATATGTGAGCATCGCTATTTGAAAACGGTAAGACCTTGAAAAAGGCTTAGCCTTTTTCACAGCATTTTTAAATGTTATTTAAAAATGACCGTTTATATTGGCTTTGCCAAATTAATAGCGCCGAACACATATGATAATGTTTTGAATAAATTTGTTTTAAATAAAAATTGATAGAAGAATATGATTAACTATTAAAGTTTTAGACTATTCTAACATTCCCGATTAACATTTGTGCGCGTCGTAAAAGGCAAACGACAACCACATTTATTTAATAAAAATTGATATATTGATATTAAGATTATTTAATCTTAATATCAATAATACAAATGGAAATCATACCAATAACTGATACTATTACTTTGCATTATAATAGTGAATCTTATTCTTATTGTACCGGACCGGATATTATTCCTATTAATATTATGTTATCCAAAGAAAAAGATACTAAGGATAAAATAATAAATATGGTTAAACATAAATTAAATAATACTAAGAGTGTTATTTCCAATATTGTAGATAAATATTATATTTTTTCAGACTCTAAAAGGACAAAGCATAATATAGATAATATCAAAATATATAATAATTATAAAAAAATTTACAAGCCATCTACTTATACTAATATTATTCCTATCAATTTGCGCCTGTCAGAACAAGGATTATATAAAATGATAATGAATGAAATTACAAATATTAATACCAATATGTCATATCCTCATTATATAGTAGTTAATAATGATAATATCTTTGATTTGACATTTAAAATAATTTATAAAGACTTTGAAGTTGATATTAATATGATGTTGTCATCTTCTTATCCATTTATTCCTCCAACTATTGAATATAAAAAACCACAAATTAAAATTGAACTACTTTCCGCTATAATGAATATGGATGTATGGAATATAAATCATTGGAACTATACAATTACTTTGGAATGGTTGATTTGTAATCTAGCCACAACCTTGGAGCCTCATTTTATTAAAAATATAAATATAAAAGAAGAATCCTTAATTGAAATAAAAACAATGGAATTATATTCTCTTATTGGATATTCATCTCCTTTTAATATTCAATTGCCAATTGTTAGAAATATACAAACAAAAGAAAATAAACATTGGAAAGCAGGAACAGGATATGGCAATCATATGGATAGTGAATGGAACATTAATAACTATATTGACAGTAATATGCTAAAGAATGAAAAGATTTATAATATTTTATTATTTATTGTAAATAATATTGCAAATAATATTAGTGTCACGGGTGATTCGGAAACGGTTTTCGAATCATTGCGAACCTCGATAAATGCTGACGCATTTATCGCAGCAAATCCAAAGGATTTGACCAAAAGAGCGCCCGAACATTCAGAAACGGTCTTACCGTTTCTGAATGGCGGGTCGCACATTAATCCACTATTATGTGAAATTATTGAGAAACAATTTGAAAATATTAATTTGATGATATTTAATGAACAAACGAAAATCTACACTTTGTATCTTGATATTTTAAATAAAATAATTGGACCTGGCATTAATATTAATAGGATTCTTAATAGTACTCGTCATATGGTAAAAGATATAAATAATATTATTATGAATGAAACATTAATTAAAACGATTGATGAGAATATAGTCCCATCTTATTTATACTTTATTGACACTATGAATAAATTAACAACTATTGTTGAGCCAGTCACTATAACAGAATCAAAGATTGATATTGAAATACAAAGTAAATATATTAATATGGTTGAAGAATATAATTATGATACTATGGAATTAGATAAAAAACATCGATATTATAGCAACCATAAAGCAACAATTAAACCAAATACAATTGTGAGAATAATGTCTGAATTTTCTACAATTCAACAAAGTCTTCCCAAGTCGTGGGATTCAAGTATCTTATTCCGTATAATCCCATCAAATATGAATATGTGTAGTTTTATGATAGTTGGTCCAAAAGATACACCCTATCATAATGGATTATTTGAATTTCACGCTTATTTCCCAGATAATTATCCACAAGTAGTCCCACAAGTCTTACTTCACACAACTGGAAATGATACGGTTAGATTTAATCCAAATCTTTATGCAAATGGTAAAGTATGCTTATCATTATTGGGAACGTGGAGTGGACAGGCGGGAGAATCATGGATACCCAATCTATCTTCCTTCATCCAAGTAATAGTATCAATCCAATCATTAATTATGGTTGATGAACCATATTTTAATGAACCGGGCTATGAAAGAGAAATTGGGACAGAAAGAGGAACAAATAATAGTAAAGATTATAATGATACTATTAGATATGAAACAGTGCGTCTTGCGATGGTTGATATGCTACGTAATAAACCGCCTGAATACGAAGACTTTATTACAGAACATTTTAAGATGAAGAAAGATGAGATTATTATGACTGTTTCTAAATGGGTTAATGAGAGTAAAAATAAAGAACGGTTTAATAAACTATTTGATGAATTAAAATTATTACTTTAAAAACAATTGTGTTCGGCGCTATTAATTTGTCCAAAGCCAATATAAATTATCTGCGAAATTATCTGCGAAATTATCTGCGAAATTATCTGCGAAATTATCTGCGAAATTATCTGCGAAATTATCTGCGAAAACGGTTTATATTGGCTTTGCCAAATAATATTCGCGAACCAGTTCACCGAAGGTGCGAGAGTCCGTATATCTTTTGGCGAAGCCAATATAATTTCAAATAGCGATGATCACAATTATTAATTTAAATATATAAAAAATCTCTAATAATTTATATGAGTTCTATATTATATAAATTCTTTGAAAAAACTCCCTATGGTGCTATTTATGATGCATTCACACAAAATAAAGAAAAGAAAAAGGAACAATTTGCTGACGGTGAAGGGTCTAGTTTGGTTTCCCTTAGTTCATCTATTACATGGCTTATTATGGTAGTCGGTGCATTATATTTAACGCGCAGATGTACTGGTAAAATTCAATTAATTCATATATTATTTATATTATTCTGCCCATGTTATTTATTATGTTACATTATTTATATGCTCGTTGCACACGACTTTTGTAATATATTATAATAATGTTTTTAATTAGTATAATAAAATTTCTACATGTTTTATTATTAATATTTGTTCTCGTAGCACCGTTTTATCCCAAAAAAATATTATTAACAGCTATACTGATGTTAATATATATATATTATAAATGGAAAACAGAAAGTTCTTGTATATTAACAAAATTAGAATATATTTTATCAGGACGTGAAAAAGAAGAACAAGGATTTATTTATAGAATGATAAATCCAATATATAATGTACCAAATGAGGATTTTCGAGAAATATTAGAATATGCGACATTCATATGGATATTAATTTTAGGGAGTATATATTATTTTAAATTTTTTGATTTTAATAAATTATTATAAATGATATTAATTTTAGGGAGTATATGTGCGCGTCGTAATAGGCATGTGTTTTCTCTATCGCTTCGCGATATAATATACTCTATTCTTTGAATATTATTAGCGAACAAAACGAAACTGTGTTTTTGTTATATTGCGATTATTGCTTTGCAATTATAATAAATAAGTCAAAAGT
>JACCDR012387596.1_pt1 | contig 27690 bp, 25 predicted proteins | sample 7446431 | NCBI WGS metagenome assembly JACCDR01 (sample SAMN15323443, study PRJNA562643) | freshwater metagenome | isolation source: river surface water | place: USA:Blue River Watershed | collected 2017-08-17 | reverse complement strand
GTTATGTATAGTTATGTATAGTTATGTATAGTTATGTATAGTTATGTATAGTTATGTATAGTTATGTATAGTTATGTATAGTTATGTATAGTTATGTATAGTTATGTATAGTTATGTAATTTGTAAAGACAGGTAGATAGTTGTAATATTTTTAACCATCAACATCAGATTCTTGATCGGATTCTGAATGAGAATCCGGATCATCGCCGTCTTCGTCATTTTGATCAGAGTCGTCTTTATCCGGGTCTGCGTTGTCTGGTTCGTCGACGTCTTCATTATTCGGGCCTGATTCATCAAAGTCGTCCGTTTCATCAAAGTCGTCTTCTTCCTTACGATCGGTAGGTAAAGTAACATCATATAAAATGTCCTTGTTATCCCTCGCATAAGCGGCAAATTTATTGTCATTATCTTTCTCCCATTGTTCAATCGCGGCATATTGTATCTTTTTAAATTCAGGATCCCTTAATGCTTCAGAAAAATCCACTATACTTGTATTCCAGATTAAGACGGCGACATACGCATACAGTTTATGGGCCAAAGAATCGATCTCCAAAAATCCGTCCGCTTGGCATGCCAATTTACCTATAGTTTCTATTTTTTTGCGTCTGATTTGGCTTTCGGTTCCTTTGTAATCTGGCATTTCTCTAGACAAATAGTGTTCGATAAACTCGATATCCTTGTCTTGCAACACATGCGAAAACTCGCTGGTTTGTACTGGACCCACTGGTACATAATCGGCGAGTTCAGGATTAGTTTCCCATATTTTAAAATACTGATATATGTATTCCAGCATTCTATCAGTGTTAATCTCAAATTTTTCGTCTGTTCCTTCTATGACTTGTTGTATTACTTGCAATTGCACTGCTTTTTCATTTTCCGCATTTTCTATCATCGTTTTGAACATTTTTGATAGAGCAGCAACCGGCTCCGATACGGTATATTTTTTTGTGCCAGATATGGAATAAAAAGTCCACGTATTTTTTGGAGTCGTCATTCGTAAATATATCTTAACTCTTTTTTTTCAAATTTTATAAGTATTTTTATATAATCACAATGTCACAGACAGATCCGTTATATTTGTCGACCACTTTGTTAATTTTATTGTCTTTGCTGCTGTGGTGTTATTTGAACAAGGCTAAGCATCCTAATCGGAAAAGCTATAAAGCTGACCAGTCTGGTCTGAACGCCAATAATATTTTGGAATCATTCGGTATGGACCATCGTCCGTTCGAACCAGAAAATACCCTATTACATCGCAACCCGTGGGATGATGTAGATTACATAGTACCGAAATTTATTGTCTGAAATAGCTAGAAGGCCATTACTATACATTATTCTATCTATTTATTATTCTATCTATTTATTATTCTATCTATTTATTATCCTAGCTATTTATTATCCTAGCTATTTATTATTCTATCTATTTATTATTCTATCTATTTATTATTCTATCTATTTATTATCCTAGCTATTTATTGTTCTAGCTGTTATTCTGCAAAAGGATGATCAATAATTTCCACCATATTCATATAATTATTGCCATCCGAAAGTTCCGTTAATCCGCATACATGTTTTAAATAATGCAACCGCGGTACGTCGTATTCCTCGATAGGTAACAATCCTAGTTTAAGCAAACTAAGGAACACTATTTGACCGCAATCGGTGCCTTTTCCGCATTTTTCTAAACCGGCCCATTTTTTAATTCCGCCGGAAATCACAGAATAATCATATGCCAAATTGTCCAAACAATAATTAATAAACTCTCCGAACCCTTTTTCTAGGTTTACATCAACTTTATGGCGCAATGGCTTCCAGAAGCATCTGCCTTTATATTTTTTAATCCGGTCTATTAAAGGAGTGCAGAACACTCCCTTTTTTGAATGGTGGGGTTTCAAAGGCACCCTTTCAATACCATTAGCTTCGAATAACATCGGTTTGCCATCGAGCATATATACGATACCCACATGGCCATAGTAGGATCCGTGAAAAATGGAATTGAAATTGTTGTATGCTTTGAATAATATCAAATCCCCTGTTTTGAGAAACGGATGTCCATATAAATCATCGGCAAACAGCTTAAATTCTGTCGCAACTTTGTAAAACTGCAAACAATAAACCCATATTACAATAAAAATGATGACTAGTCCAATAGCGATGGCCGTTTTATTCATTTATTATACTAAATACCCTTTTTAAATTTAATCTGCTTATGAATATATCGAAAATATGCCTTTACCTACGCTGCTCAAGCCTGGTAGTATTGTGCCACAGCGATGGATGACTAAAGAACAAAAGAAAAAACTAAACACAGTGAAGTCTATTGATTGGATTATTGAATATTTAGCGGACAGAGCATGGGACAAAAAAACACCGCCCAAAGTAAAGATTAAAGGTCCGGGGTCCAGAGTAGGTATTTTCAGATCTGGCACCGGCACCGGAAAATCCACAGTTTTCCCGCCCGCAATATACCACATGTTTTATGAAGATTGGGGTATAAAGAAAAATATAATTTGTACACAACCCACCGTCGCAACTGCCACTGATATACCATTCCAAATTGCCATGTTTAATCCAAGTTTGATAATGGGTAAAACTATCGGGTACCAGACCGGATCTTTGATACGTAAACCGGTCAAAGGTGTTTTGTTTGCAACTATAGGTATCTTGCTACAGCACTTGAAATTACTGACGGATGAAGAATTTATGCGAAAATATTCGTATATTATTTTAGACGAAATCCACTTAAGAAGCGTCGAAACTGATACCACCTTGTTTTATTTGCGTAGATTTTTAGAAAGAAATTACGAAAATCCGGATTGCCCATACATCATATTAACGTCCGGAACGTTCGATCCGGAACCTTTGATGGAGTATTTTAACTGTCCAAAAGACTCGTTTCTGGACATAGTAGGAAGTTCTTTCCCTATACAAGATAACTACGCGCCTTTCGATGTATCGGATTATATGAATTATGCGTTAGATTTGGCCGAAAAAATACATCTCGACAATTTGTCCGATATAACAACGAATCAATTATTTCGCGATATTTTAATATTTGTACAAGGCGGCGGTCAAATAACCAAACTTGTCAACAAAATGCACAAATTGAATGCCGATGTTTTCTCTAAAGGGTTGGAATTTTCCAAGAAGCATTCCGAAGAACAACAAAAAAAATACAAGAAGGGCGGTAATGACACAAAAGCTCCGGATACTTATTATGTATGTCCGGTTGCGGTTACTTCCGAAAATATGCAGAAAGGCGAGACGGAATATCAGAACCTTTTTTCGGCTATAGAATCGGTATCCGTGCCGATATATGAATTTGATGCTGATGGCGAGCCGACAGAAACAGTAGTCAGGACAGTTCCAGCAAGTCGCCGAATCATAGTAGCGACCAATGCGATAGAAACCGGGCTGACAATCGATACTCTGAAATATGGCATAGAAACCGGGTATGTAAATGAATCGCAATTTAATCCTAATTTTGGCGTATCGGCATTGTTAAATAAGTCGGTGACGCAGGCTTCGGCCAGACAACGCCGCGGTAGAGTTGGTCGGAAAGATCCTGGTGTTTTTTATACGTGTTATACGAAAAAAACGTATGATGCATTGGCGCCACTGCCTTTCCCGGACATTATCAAAGCCGACGTTACGAATGCGATACTGGATGCGATACTTAACGAAACGGAAACGAAACTTACCGAACTCGACACTAATTCAATTCAAAATAACGACAATACTGCGAAAATTATGCCTTACAATTCATTTCAGATGAACCAGTTCGATCAGCGATGGTATCATTTGACATTTACAAAAAATTTCGACTTGTCTAGTTTAATATTTCTGCAATCGCCGGCCGCCGATAGTTTCAAGTTCGCGTTAGAAAAATTGCGAATTCTCGGATTCGTAGATCATAACTATTCGGCTACGCTTTTAGGGTGGTTTGCGTCTAAATTTCGCAAAGTGGACATAGAAAATGCACGAATGATATTAGCTGGGTATCACCACGGGGCTTACGTGTTAGACTTAATCACAATTACGTGCTTTTTGCAAGCTGGTGGATTTACGTTGGGCATCAAACGCAACAAATATAAACCGAGAAATCCGTTGGGTCTGTCGGACTCAGAGGCATCTTTGTATTACAAATGGATGTTTGCAGACGAATTTATAGAATATTTATTTATATGGAATGACTTTATGGAATTTCTCGAAGATATGGATTTGAAATCTAAAAATAAAACAATTTTAGAAAAAATTAACGAATGGGCGGAAGAAAACAAATTTAACCCGGATGTGCTTCTCAATATTATAGCGGCTCGCGATGATCTGATAACGGATCTTCTCAATATAGGAATGAACCCGTTTTATAATGGGTATGGTGCGGACAGAGGAAAGTATAACCTGGTAGATATTCTAAATAGTAATCTAGAGGAGGGTATGGAAGAGATAGTTAAGATTAAAAAATGCATTTTTGAAGGGTATCGTTTAAATTTGTACGTCTGGAATCAAGAGAACAAATCATACATGTCGGTAGTAAACTATAATCCGGTTGTACTGGACTCGAAGTTAATTAAAGCAACGCCTATCGCTGATCCCGAAATTACGCAATCCAGACCGCAAAAAATAGTGGTAAATCAGGTAACACTTAGGCCCAGTTTGGCAAACAAAGGGATGTACGAATTTATCGGGGGCGATGTGTCGGTTATGGACGGATTTGTCGACACTGATTTGGATTTTTATAGTTATTGATTTTTATAGTTGTTGATTTTTATAGTTATTGATTTTTAGAGGCGTCAGCTTTTTAAGTTATCGGCACGGATTTAGATTTTTAGAGGCATCGGCTCTTTAAGTTATTGGCACAGGCTCACATCATATTAAAAGCGAATTCTAAACATAAAATTTGAATTATCATATCTCATCATAAACATGACGGAACTCGCATCCCCTGTCGAAACAAAAGAACTCGCAACCGTGTCGGATAACGAGAATGTATTGTCGTCCATTGAGACTGTTGTTATTTATCATGGTGGCTGTCCCGACGGAGTTTCCGCCGCGTGGGTAGTATCGTTAGTATTGGACAATAATAAGACGTACTATCATGGTGCAGTACACGGACAACCACCGCTCAAAACAAACGACAAGACGCTCATTTTTGTAGATTTTGCATATAAATTGGACGTTATATTGCGAATATTGCAACAATCAAAAAAGGTTATAGTGTTGGACCACCATAAAACCTCGGAGGAATTGACATTCATCACAGACCCACGGTTCGAACTAAAACTAGACATGAAATCTAGCGGTGCCCAGTTAGCTTGGAATTATGCATGCATGCGTGAGTTTCCGGAACAGCATCAATATGCTAAATATGGATCCCCTGCTATAAAACAACCTGATAAATATGTCAAATCCTTAATCGTAAATGCAATTAAAAGTAAAACATGTCCCTGGTTTATTAACGATATTGCAGATAGAGATTTATGGAAATGGGAAATAGAAGATTCGAAAAACACGACAAGAGCCATGTTTTCTTTAAATATTTATGAGAATATTAATTCTTTTTACAATTTGCTATCTATCGATAGGGCTCAATTGATCCAACATGGAAAAATATTGAACGACGAGGACGATAATAAATGCAAAAACATAATTAAAACGGCCAAATACTACAAGTTGAGAAATCCCAATTCAAACCAGTCGTGGCGAGTAGCCGTAGTAATGTGCGATTCCTTATATAAATCCGAAGTAGGCAACAGACTAGCATCGGAATCTAACTGCGACTTTGCCATGATGTGCCGATATGATTTGGAAAAAGACGAATGGCATATTTCATGCCGTGCTTCGCAGAGTTCCGACATTGATCTCACAAAAGTGGTACCGCTTTTTGATCCTGATGGAGGAGGACATCCAAAAGCGGCAGGCATGACTTTAATAGGTGCCGAAGAACTACGAAGGCTTTTGCCGTACACCGCTCGGATTAATACGTAGAATGTGACATTGTGTATTTTATTTTTTTGTTAATGATGAAAAAATAAAAAGACTCGACCCCCCCCCACTTACCGCACTTTACTGTGTCGTGATGAACGGGTTTTTAACAGGAAGATAACCAAGATTGTCCGGTCTTTCTTCTAATTTAGGAAGAAGACTTTGATCAATAGGTTCCCAGACAGGCAACTCTTGCATTTTTTTCCTTATTGCTAGCGTTGCTTCGAATTGTTCGAGTTTTTTTCTATTATGCTCTTGTATTAATTTAATCATATTATCGCGAGTTTCCGATTTAACCGGTAATTTACGTAGCCTATGGTTAATACGAGGGGAAATATCTGCATCGCTAGTGGGGTCATTTTCTTCAGGTTCGGAATCGTCTAAACTGATCGCGCTCTTAATCTCGGCGTAAGGTCTTTGCCAAATATTTCGCCCGTGCATGTATTTCTCATCGCTTAGTCCTTTATTTAACGGTCTCAATTTTTTTTCTTTTTCGTCTTTAGTTTCGGGATTTGACCGATTGCCGAACAGTCTTTCCATTCGTTCAAATTCTGAAGAGGTGATTGCGGGTTCATATTGTCTCATGCGGTCGTTCAGGCTATATTCTTCCGAGTCACTAATATTTGCTTTGTCATCGTCTTCATATCTGGTATCTCCATAAATGTCGTACTTATCGTCGTCATCTCCGTACTTATTGTCGTCATCTCCATAAATATCGTCCTCCTCGCCTTCTCCCATATGTCCACAACTAGCACAGTCATCAGAATCCGGTTCTTGAATCCTGCTTCCTGGCGAATCGGGTGGGCTCTCATATTCTATATCAACTTCGTACAGGTCCGGATCGGGTGTAGAACTACCGGATTTTTCGGGCGATGTTGAGAATCGATTTGAACTACATAAAAGATTGTGTAACGCTGCGTTATACTTATCGTTTGTGTTATGGATAGGTAAGGCTTCTAATGAATCTAATATATCGACCGCTTTTTTTTCTTTATGCCCCCCAGTAGTTGATTGAGCGGCTGGTTGCGTGGATGGGGTGTCGGTTAGTTGGGCGGTTGATTTGTCGGTTAGTTGAGTATTTGGCTGATCATTACAAGGGCTGTTGGTAGCAGCCGAAGGATCATCTTCCAGAAGATCCTCCGGATATTCCATATAATTAGCTTTATACCCAGCGATGTAGTAAGGATGATTTCGACTTGCCAGATAATCTTTATGCTTAGACTGCAAAATCGCCGGAATAATGACCGCCGGATTATATTCACGGCAAGCGAAACTTTTGTCGGTTATATAAAACCTGGCGATCGTGTGCACTTCATCAGTTCGCGATGTTCCGGTTATATAAAAGGTATTTTCGCGACGTATGATATTTTTAATTTCGCTGATAGATTTGGCTGTAAAGGACGGCCCGTTTTTATAATTGTCGTGCAGCTCGTTTTCCGGTATTTTATTACCGAATCGGGTGTCGTAGTAGAAAGTTCTGCCTACTACCGTGCATTTCTCGATGAATGAACTTAAATCTTGCATTTATTTATAGCGTTAATATGTTATTATCGTTTATTTTTTTCAATTTTAGAAAAAAGATAAATCTAAGGGCTTTGCAGAATATACACGTACTTAATTGACGCACCGCCGGTAGTTAATGCGCTGGTATTTAATTAATATGGCTGACCGGCTAATTGACTGGTCGGTTAAATGACACATATTGCATACACTGATAAATGCTCATTACATCCATAAATAGATATAACATTTATAAATGACACATATTGCATACACTGATAAATACTCATTACATCCATAAATAGATATAACATTTATAAATGACACATATTGCATACACTGATAAATGACACATAAAAATCAGACCGACGTATTTGCATCCATAATATTTCTTATGTTTTTATCAAAATACGGATTATGCGTAACGTTCAAACTGCAATAGTTTATCGGATATTTGGAATAATCGACAGGCGTATGCATACCCGCCGCGTATGCTTCTTGTAGTAAGAATTTGAATATTTCCCAGAAATCTTTTTCATGCCCAAAATTAACATTAGCCATATGGGACAATTCATGTAAAACGACAAATTGTAAGTCGTGCAAATCGTGAAATTTGTTCTTACCGCTTATTTTTTCACGCAAACAAATACCAAATTCCCTGCCTTTATCATCCACGTAACTTGTATTGATATTGTTGTTAGGAGCATTCTCAATAATGCCATCGGGATTATAATTAGACAACAAAAACTGCACTACGCCTTTAGCCTCCTTGTTATTAGTAGAATTCCAAAGATATTTTTGCCGCAAATGCTTCATAAATTTTAAGGCAAACAAATTTAATTCCGCCAAAAGACGACTAGCTTGTTCGGATTCTTCGAAATTTTCGACCACTTCATAACATCTTCCATCTAAATCATTGCATATATTGGACCTAGAAACAAAATAGTCGGCTCTATCGTTATAAAAAATATATACCACTAACAAAATAATGGATATTAGCCATAACACTTGAGTAGGTTGCATTTTATATTTACGTTGAGAAATAATGACGAAACACATTAAAAGATTCGGCCCGGTCGACCGCGATTATTATGTCTTTGAATCTGCCAACGAAATACCGGAATGATTCTTTCATAATTTGTGCCATTGGATGGGCCGGTGCCAAATTATCTTCGATCGCTCTGTCATCCACGATGATTGAATCGTATCCAAAGAACAGAGCTGTTTCCAATGCGTTCATAAATGCGTTTTGTAACTTTTTATACATCGAAGGCTGTTCAAATGTAGTTTTAGTATCGTACAAATATTCGGTGGTAGATTCGTTCGACAAGTTCTGATACTTTGGATTAACCAACTTAGCGCGCCATTTATTTGGGCAACACATAACGGCGATCCTTTTATATTCGTTCATTGGAAGCTCCTGGTAATTTGTGTCTTTAAATACCAATACATTTGGACAAATAAATACCTGATCTATCGTAAGCGGATATGCATGCAATCCCTTTCCGATTCCTACAGAGTAGGTACTAGTCATGTAAAGCATGCTTTCTTGAGTATTTATACCTTGGTCTGCATTCCCTCCTTGAACCATTTGCGAGCCGGCACAAATGTACAGAGCTTTAGGTTTTTGTTTATGTATGTCTACGGCGGCTTGTAAAGGATGGATATTAATCAACTTAACGGTTGTTTCCGGATATGTGACATTACTATAAACCCCTATGAACGTTTCCATCGGAATTAAATCTTTTACTTCTTCCATGTCGACCGACGTAATCTTATCTCTTTTTGTCCGCTTGTTTGATCCGGAAGATATGTCTGGATCAAATACTTTAGTATCGATAAAGAATACTTTAGAAATAATATAGTCCAGTTTTGGAACTTCGCACAATTTATTGCATTTAGATTCGGTATCTCGCCATATATCCATCATACTGGACCTTTGACCAAATTCCACGTTAGGTTTTGGTTTTGGCATCACACGACCATCGTCATTCGTAATTTCTGATATTATGTTCGCATGAGTCTCGTCGCGAAATTTCTCGTCGCGCTCATTAGAAATTTCATTAGGATCATCGTAGGTCAGTATATTAGATTGTTTAATATACATGCTGAGTATTCGTAAAGCCTTGGCTTTATTTACCTTTACCTTACCTTTGGCAGTGCTAGTGTCATCGGTGGCATTCGAACTTTGATCAGCATCCGTATTTTGGCTAGTGTAAGTGTCTGGATTGGTAGAAGTGTCCGTGCCAGCCACAGAATCTTGACTGAGGTTTACGTGACTTTTAATATCGCCAGGAGAGTACCCTTTTTTGTATTCTTCGCTCATAAATCCCACCCTTGTAACAGCATTTTCCCCTTTGAACAATATGTCGTTATATATCTGGTCATACGCATCTTTGATAGCTGAATTGCGTTCATTTTCATCTGCAAATTCTTGATTTCTCAAAATGTAATCCATGTAAAATTGACATATGTCGGTTGATTTGGATTTACGGAAAAATTTATCGAATGCCAGCAAGAATGGGTCTTTTTTGAAATCATCCCTGGTCAGTTTGCTAAAGAACTTATTAAGAAATTTTTCGGAAGCCATCTAACTAGAATATACGTTAAGATAAATTTATCTCTAAAAATATATTTCATATCAATGACTAATGAATTTGACCACGATCCGGTAAAATTAAGAATAGTCGACCTTAAAAACGGAATATGGAAACAGACGTACGTATTTGTTGGTGAAGTTCCCAAATATGTTTTATCAGAATTGAATAAATTAGAAAAAAACCCGTTCCTGGATACAAGCCCCGTACTCAAAAAGTTCTACGGCGCCGGCTGGAAAGAAAAGCTCGGAGTTGCGGTCTTTGGCAAAGTCAAAAAAGGCGGTAATGATTTTGAGATAGACGACGTGTTATTGTCAGATTTAAATGAAATATCATTGGACACCGGTGCATTCGACGAGAAAAAAAACAAAATAAAGGCCACCACAGATATTGACGACAGCAATCTTACCAATGAAGCCGCCCAGGAAACCCAGCAGCCTGATGCACCAGAGGCGGTAGAAGACGAACTGATCACATTGGACGAAATAACCGCCAACGTCGATTTTTTAGCGGAAAAAGAAATCACATTGGAGGTTAAACATGCAGGAGGCGTCAAATTTATTACAGATGTCAATGTACATCCTTCCGATAATATTTTGGAATTTAAACTCAAACTATTCGCTGCGATAGGTATACCGATATATCGGCAGCATTTGTGGTTTAAATATAGAGATAGATCATATCCGTTAAATTACACGTTATCCGTACACAAACATGTAGAGCCGGTCGACATCGAACGTCTGGTGACGTTTTATAAAAATCCAAAAGACGCCACCGGCATAGACGCCATAGACGATATTCCGGTCGAAACGAACTATTATAATTTAAAAGATTACATACATGTGTCCGCTAAAGATCCATTCGAAATATTGCACAATATTTATTACAAGTACGCGACTAATGAATATTTTTTAGTCGATTTAAATGATCTAATATCTCCTTCGGAATTGTATTCTAGATTGCATAAAGATCGTTATCAATTGGAAGTTATTTATTATGGCTTTATCGTCATATATTTTCCCATGATTACAATGGCTGTATTTCAAGATTATATTAAAAACGAAAGAGCGCTAAAAGAAATATATCCGGATTTGCTGCCCGATAAAGCATCATTAAAAGCTAAAGCGATACGCGAAAGCATAATAACAGCTGAAGCGTACGCCGCCGTAGACAGCAACATCAAAGATAAACTATTCAGTTCTATAACTAGTACATCCATTTCGATCAATAATTTCAATCAGGATGTCGACATCGTACTGTCGATACGCAATCTTTTTGATATATTAGAACTGAGCGAATCGGTTCCTTATTGTAAAGCGAACATTATGCACGGCAACCAAACGGTTATTTTGAGAAAATCGTACATGAATGAGCGAGAACCCAAAGATATATTGATACCCAATTCAGTACTAATAAAGATAAAAATAAACAAAGATACAAACGAAAATATACGACTGATCTTATTTAAAAATGGCAATTACATCATAAAAACCGAATGGCGCGAAGAAAATCAGATGGATTTCAAAAAAATAACGAACATAGTGTCCGACAAGATCAATCCAATTATAAAGAAAATTAACAAATATGGGGATAAAGTCAAATTTCACGAAATTCCCATCATGGAATTAACCGGCAATAATGCTATCTTTACCGAAACGACCATGTGTTTTTACTATGATGACGACATAACGGAGTCGCGCTTTAATATTTTAAAATCTACATTAGAAGATTTTCGAAACGTCGGTATTATATCGGCAAAGGAAAATTCGATTCTCGGTTTGGAGTTTTTCTTTAACAAAGGTATGTACAAATATGACCCAAGCCGAATAGAAAAGGCAATTTCGGTCGATAATTATTATGAATTTCTGTCCAGCGGTGCAGTAAAACAAAAATGGGAATCGATATTCGTACGAACCCGGCTGTTCCAAATAATCAATGCGTCTTCAAAACTAAAAATCACCATTTCCGGTATCAGGGACGACACTGAAATGGAATTTTTTCATCTTTATCTTATGGCTTTATTAAACATCTATCAACGATCGGCGGCTCACGTTAAAGTGATTGCTAACGAAACACTACAAACGAAATCCAAAAAAACTTTAAAAACTTTAAAGATACAAGATCCGGTATTATACAATTTTAAAAAAATATACAATTCACCTGTAATTTATTCCAAAATTTGTCAAAAGCCATACCAACCGGTTATTTTAACGGATGAAGAATACGGCAAATTACCAAAAGACCGGCAGAGCAAAGCATTAAAATATTGGAATTTCACGAGTCAGAAACCCGTCTGGTATAGTTGTCCTAATCCAAAATACCCATACGTAAAGTTTATTGTTAAACAACACCCGCGAGATTTCTGCATTCCCTGTTGCAAAAAAATACAAATGAACGAAAGCGTTAACAAAACCAAACAGGAAATTCATAATAAGTGTTTACAGGACCACGACTACACCGGCGAAAAAGTCAATTTAACCAAAGGGTCGCATTACATAGCGAGTTACGGGAAAAACATCGAACCCGGGCGATTATGCAGATTGCCCGAAAATACACTGGAACCGCTCTTCTTCGATACATATTCTCCTGAGGCCGGTATCGATCAAGAATGCGTCACCGCCGATGGTTATTATTTGTTCGGAATCGATCAAGATACTCCAACATTGAAAGATGCCGGTATGATTCATATATTATCGCATTCATTAGGAATGACTTTAAAAGACTTTTTGATTGATGCCACATATAGGATTAAAAAGACCCCCGATAAGTTTCGCGTAATTCTAGACGGAAACGCCGGCTTGCATTTTAAAGATCACAAAGAAATGTGCGATGCTTTGATTGGCATCGGCGAAGAAAAAGATTTGAGCGACCCGGCGTGGGAATACGTTCCTTGGAATTTATTAATTACGAGCATTGCATACTATTATTTTGGAGTAAACGTCATATTGTTCGATGATCAACACAAAGAAACGGTCGAACTTATACTGCCGAAAGGACTGAAAACGTACGCGGAAATGTTTCCGGAAACTCACAAAAATTTGGTGGTGTTGCGTAAAAAGACCAAATATTACCCTGTTTACTTGTTTAATACGGAAATTTTTAAGAAAACCGGCATCATCGACACCAAACTCTTCTTGAACGAAAGTGGCTTGATAACGATAATAAGGGCCATAGTTCGCAGACATTTCGAAACGCAAGAATCGGAACGCATCAAGACGTACGTTGATTTGGTGGCGATGCGGGAATTTTGTAAGCATCAAGGCGCCGAAATACATAGTTATTATATAAATTATTCGAACATGTGCTATGCTATTGTCGTAGAATACAAACAACGACAAATGTACGTTCCTATAGCAGCATCGCACTATTCGCTCGAGAAGAATATTAAACTGATATTTACTCCGTACAAGGGCGAATATTCGGCAGATATAAAAGAACTATTAAACTTAACAAAGGCATTCCAACGATGGAATACAGATAAATCGGCGGAAGCGAAACTGGACGGTTTACTTATGTACCCAAAAATAGAGGTCCAGCAATGGCTCACAATAGCAGATCACGGAAAAATAATAGGATTTTCACATAATAACGTGAATTATTTTGTTAAAGAAATGTCGATCGACACTGCGAAGAATCTGATTGATGTCCCGGTGCAAACGCTGCTGTATCATCCTTTCGAAATCAACGCTCTGATTCACAGTGTTAAACAGGGTACCGGTAAAATAGCACAATTACCCGAACATGAAGCGGCGCTAAATCATAGCTTGTATGAGTATTATCTGTACAATATTGTTCTAATGCACTTTATTAGATTTTTCAATGAACAACGAGATGAAAATATACGGCGCGAATTGTCCAGCATTTTGGCAAAAACAGACTTCGATCAAAATTTATCAAAATTGCGTACTTTTATAGACAAACTTAAAGATCCGGACGACATACATAAATTAAAAAATATAATCAGCAGATATGTTTCTGTTCATCAAGACAAGAAACAGATGCTTTTAGATATAAAAAATGTCTACTTTAATTTCGATAGAGTTGCATTAGAAAAATTGCGAAATAAGGACATCACCACTGTCAAAGCGGAACTTTATAAAATAGCGAACAACTTTGTTAAAATAACTAAAGTTAAAATAACGAAGTTTAATAATACGTTTATCGCGTGCAATAATGATGATTATATGCCGTATTGTAGCAAATCTAAACTTTTGATAGAAAAAAGAAAGCTCGACGATATTGTAGAAATAATAGCTCATGACATTATGAATGAATCAAAATGGAAATGGTTGTTTAATAATTCGTTTGTAGATAGAAATGTGAGCTTCTTCCGATTTATACGAAGAAAAAATGAGGTTATAACGGTGGAATTTTTATATAATTGAATTTGTTACATGCCGTTAATATAGCAAATTACTATGTCGGAAAAAGTTGAAGGTTTGTCGGACGACTATGAGGAGCAGGAAGATCATGACGAAGAAGAAAATGACGCACAGTCCAAAAGAAAAAAGAAAAATAAAAAGTCAGATCTAATGAAAATGACTGGAAATATGCTTGCTAATATCAATTATAAAGTGGCGTTTTTATTATTTATAGTTGGTGTTATATTGTTCAGTGATATATTTATAGATGGTATACTAAGTAGCTTTTCAGGATCTGTCGACGGAGAATGTACCACCACAAAAGGAACAATGTTACAGCTGTTATTTATGGTATTGGCATACATAATACTTGATCTAATAGTCAAGTATGAATTTTTGTAAAACCAAATCAAATTTTCTCGTTTATTTAGGTTCTACTTCTTGTATATCGCTTGTTTTTTTGATTTAACGTAAGTTAACTTTTTATTTTTATTGTCTATGGGGTCTATAGGGGATGGAGTATCGTCTAGGTCTGTAGGATCAGCTAAGTCGGCGGGATCCGGAATATCAGCTGGGTCTGTAGTGTTGTCTAGGTCTGTAGTGTTGTCTAAGTCAGTGGGATCCGGAATATCAGACAGATCGGTAGTGTTGTCTAAGTCTGTAGTATCCGGAATATCGTCTAAGTATAGTTCCTGCATCGTTCCTTCATCATCAGAATATATAAAGTCTTTTTCTGTATAACCCTCTAACTTTGCATAATCGTATTTGTTTTTCAAAGTATTAATATCGATAAGAATATGGTCTGCAAATTTCGTGTATAGATGTCTTAACCAGTAGTAAAGTTCTAACATTTCGTATTCGGAGTTACCGCCGTCAAAATTAATCTTTCCTTTTTTCAAAAGTTTAACCGTCGTTTTTTTATGCGGATCATTAGGGGTGGGCCTATAAAACTTAATATTTAAGCAAAAACACTTATCAGTGTTGTAATTAACCTCTGCTATATTCATAGGGTTGCTCTTGCCTATAAATAACGCCGCTTTTTGGCGAGAATTTTTCGGCAATGATCCTAATTCCCGTTTTATGAAAGGTTCGAAAAGTCTCGGACTTTTGTAAAAATTAATTATATCTTCTAAATATATCAAGTTAACTCTGTATTTTTCGTCTGTGACCCGAGTTTTATAATTGCGCATAACTGCCATAAAGTTCATTATCTGCACGTCTTCGCGAAAATTGTAAGCGAGATAATTTTTCAGTATGTTTACCGGCTGTATTAGATCTTTCATACTAGGGTCTTTTACCCCGGGTACCTGAAAAACTCCATTCCGAAAAAGTTTAATTTTATAGTTTGCATGACTAGAAGGGTGTTTTATGATGAAAGTTATCTGACTGCTGAAATATTTGCCGTTTCCCTGCATTTTTCTTTTGGTCTTTACTTTAGGTTTAGGCTTGCGTCCTCGGCCCGATTTGACAGGCGCTTCTGGAACTTTATATTCCGGATTGAATTTTTCGCCGAAATTGCATCCTATTAACATTATTTTACCTTTGGGTTCGCTGAGAAACGGATATATCTCTTCTTCTTCGAACGATATTTTGGACATTAGTCCTTGGGCGGTTAATGTGGACGGTTTCGGTTTAATAAATACATCAGTCGTATAATCGTTCGCTAATGCTTTGAAATATCGCAGGCTACGAATATACCGAAGCCTATTCTCCATCGTAGTTCCCGTATATATTTTTATTCCTTGCACCGTTTTGTATTCTATTTCAGATATGTGCTTTTTAGGTATACTATCCATAAATTATATTTATGTTCGATGTTTTCATTTTTTGATCTTTCCTTTATAATAAGATAACATGGAACGTGATACCAAATATATAATAGCGTGGGTTTTTGCAATTATTACCGTATTATTGGTAGGACTGATGTTATATATGTTTATATCTATTTCTAATATGTCTGAAGAGGAAAAAAATACTGATGCAAAAAAATACGCCAATATCGGCATAGGATCTTTCATTGGTGCGATCGTAACAGCGAGTGTAAGCTGGTGGTTAGGTGTATATTCGCAATTTTAATTGGTGTTTATGGTTATATTTTCATATTTGGCGTAGTTGAGTATATCGTGATAAAGCCAATATTTATTCCAAAACGAATACAAAAATCTAAAGGCAAATATTCCCCATATACATCCGGCGCCTATCGTGATACCTATTTTGAAGCTTTGATCATCCAAAAACATCCAAACGAGCGTTAGTACGGCCGCTATCACTATTGACAATATTATTAAGGTCCACGGAACCTCGATTGTTTGTGTTTTTTTCAGAGATCTTTCCAATACATCGCGTAATTGTTCTCCTTTGAGATTATCGTAATAATATGTGGTGGCATTTAATCCATCTTCGTAAAGTTTGTCATAGTAAATTGCAGCGCGTTCCTCTGGAGATTTATTTAAAAATTCGGTTTTTCGCAATTCTCTATCAGTCTTGATTCTTTCTATAGATTCACGAATTTCTTCGTCGGTGTATGATCTTCTTGACATAGCTATATATTTGGCACAGATTTATTTTTGTTTTGTCCGTAATTTATTTTTGTTTCGCTCATACTTATTTTTTGTTCTTTGATGTAGTTTTTTACGGATTGTTAATGTAGTTTTTTACGGATTGTTAATGTATTTTTTTACGGATTGTTAATGTAGTTTTTTACGGACTGTTAATGTAGTTTTTTATAGTTAGTTGGTATGGTTTATTACAGTTTGAATATTCGATATAGTTCATTGATTTAGTTTGTTACAGTTCGTCGGTGTAGTTTGTTATTTTATGCGTTGTCGTCCAATAGCCTACTAAAAAAACTCCGGCAGTTATTAACGAACGATGTATTTTCCTGTTTTAACAAATCGCTATTATATTCGTCTATCTTTTTTTGATATTCTTGATCCGTGAGCGTTCCGCCGTACTGAACCATATCGGTGATAAGAGGTGCCGGTTGTATACTGACAACTCTGTTTCCCGTAAATATTTCGTACACAAACAACAACATAGATATCTTGTTTAGTTTGTCTGCAAGATCCTTAGAAAATATATGAATGTGTCTCATTACACAATTAGCGGAACAAAAACAACCCTTGACATTTATGCAATATGATTCCTGCACTATCCCGGTACGATTGAGGTTTTTCGACGGAATAAATTCTCCTACCTTACCTTTATTAATAGGGTCAATAGATTGCGGCTCGAACCAAGGCCTACCTTTGATTGATCTTCTACAATTCCAGCAAAGTAAATTTATGCTTTTTGGCCATGTATCTAGATCAGTAAAAATCATAGGTATTTTATCAAATATCTTTGCATCGGCATCATTTCCGTGTAATAATCTTTCATGGAAAAAATCCTCTATTCTATCACAATCTGTCTTAAATACACCCTGCAAAAACAAGATTCCTTCTACCGTTTGCTTTTTGGCGTTCTTTATCCGGTTCATGCTTTTTCATATAAAATAATTAAATTATTTCTTTAGTTAAGAAAATTAATAAGTCGATTAATATAATTGGTATGGACACCGATCATTACTATAACCCGTTGGCTCTCGATGAACAGGTAATCGCGGAGAAGCTCGGTATATATGATTACGTAAACAAGCCAGACACTGATGTGAACGTTAACCTCAAAATAGCGCTCCTGCAAGAAGAGTTGGCCAATAGCAAAAAAACAATAGATTCCTTACGAAAAAAACAACCACCGACCCGACGTGAAACGTTTGTATCCGGCGGCGCTGATGGAGGAAGTTGCGGTTGCGGAGAAGGATTTAAAGGCACTGTTGCCGAAAACGCATCGAAAAAGACGTCATGTTCTTGCCAGGAGTGGTCTATCGATTCTATTTTGGGTAATAAACGGATTTTGACATTTATTATTATAATACTGGTCGTATTCTGCGTATTTCAATATTTATCGTACAGATCGGAAAATAGAGAAATTTTTGACATGCTGAAAGAGTTTCTTAAAAAGACGCCGTCTGGTACTCCTGCGGCTAATGCAGTATAGAGAAGTATCATAGTACATTTTACGGTCCTGCATTTTATGGACCCGACTCTCGGATTTTTAACCTGTATCACATGTGTTCTATCGATGTTATCTATTTTTTTTGAATCACTGTAGAATATTTAGCTAATAGTGTATTTTGCTGTTCCACATCTTTTTCCTCATCTTCGGACAACCATTTTATGTAAAATACAGTCTGGTCAGAAGACAGATATATCTTAACATAATAACCCCGGTCTAACAAAGACTCCAATATTTTATAATAAATCGCTCGTTGTGCATTTTTATTAGACATATAGGGAATAGCAAAAGTTATAGGTACCGACACGCTTACTTGACAGTCGTCGTGGTCGTATGCCGTTTTAATTTCATCGTCAATTCTGCCAAGTATTGCAGTTACTTCTTTCATTACCGCTTTTATTTTGTTAGGATTTGTTTTCAATACATCCGCTTTAAGAGACATCGTATGTTATATTTAGTACAAATATTTATTTAACTAACGTTGGCGAGCCCTGTTTCCTCCCATTTACTAAAAATATCCATGTAGTCTACACCAGGCATATGCCTGCATAAATGCATCCGATATGTCGTCCAGTTTATTATTGATCCCTTTAATTACATCATCTAAATCCCTAGTTTTTAGAAAATATTTAAAATTGTAAACGGCGTGTGCTTTGTTGGCCGCATAATTACTATTATACTTCTCTATAAATCGCTGGTAACTACCGGCTTTACTCGGATCTGTTTGATACGAATTTTTCAGGGAAGGGCCTACACAGTACACTTTACAATTAGGTTCGACCCCTGTTAAATCATCCTCTAGCAAAGGGTAGGCCTCTATGGCATACGTCATAGGAGCCTTTATTTTTTGCACGGGTGTATAATAATCTTCGATATACCTCGAAATGCCCCGAGCTTTATCATTAATGTGCATTTGATGTTCTATCAACACGACGTCCGGCTCAGGAAGTTGTTTGCCTAAACAGTACAGAATGTATTTTAGCCGTTTGACTATTTCCGAATAACTCACCTCTTTCACCTTATGATCGGAAACCAAATCAAATATTTGCAGATATTTGATCGATAAAATGGATTCTACTAATGCATCAGCCTTGTCAGCAAGGGTCCGCATTTCGTCTAAAAGGGCTTTATTATCAAATTCCTCGATTCGGTCGTAAAATTTGTATATTTCTTCGATCAGTTCTTCATTTTGATCTTTCCAATCGGTATTTATTTCTAAGCAACAAAACCCCAAATTTTTGATTGCGCAATCGAAACTAAAGATGATCATGCTTGATATTTAAGTGAACTATCAAATATTTATAGACCCGTAAACTAGCAGGGGCATTTATAAACAAATATAAACATTTGTAAGTTAAAATAAACATTTGTAAGTTAAAATAATTATAAAGGGTAGTTCGTATTTTTTAATACAACTCACAAAATGAGCAATTTGGATAATCCAAAAAATGTGTTAGGCATGGGCGATTTATTGGCGGATGACGACGAGTCTTTGGATATAGACGAACTAGAAAAATCCATCATAACGGGAGTTCCGCAAAGCAAAAAAGAACCCACTGTAGATTTGGCGAAAGAATACAGCAAAGAAATAGAAGATCTTGGCCGAAAATTCGGGGTTGCCGGTTCTTCTGATAGAGAAGATTCGTCCGGCCAAAATGAAATAGACAAATTGTTAGACTGGACTCCTAGTTCTAAAAATGCGCCTACGTCGCAAAATACCACGTCCACTTACAAAACGCCATACAACTTAACTGACGACGACGATGAAGACGAAGATTTTACAAGTAGTGCATTCGATTCTCCTGTGCCAACTACACACCATCCAGGTAATTCTCGATCAATTTCAGAATGGTCGGCGAACAATCCAAAAGACGAACAGTTGAGCCGTATGACAAATGAAGAGAGAAAACAGAGACATGTCAATCAAGTGCTCGGTAGCATGGAAAAAATAGATGACGACGCGGAATTTGTACAACAGGAGGATGAAGAAGACGAAATGGCAAGAATTGTAGAACAGATAGATCTACTGCGTAGCAATTTAGAGTCCGAAGGTGTCGATCTAAGCCGTATTCAGGAGGTAAATACTGGCACAAGTAAGAAGGACGCCAAGTCAATATTGCGAGTCTTGCAGATTAAAAACGACCGGCTACGATATTGCGATTTTTTCGAGGAGGGTATTTTAGCGGTGGCTTACGGACTTGAGGGAATATTTAATGGGAATCGCGAAATATTTGGCAGTAAAATAGATTTGACGGGATATTCCGATACTATCAAAGTGAAGCTTAGAAGAATGAGATACGACACTAGCAATTTTGTGGCGAATATGATGCAAGGATACAATATCAATTCTGGATGGCGGATCGCACTAGAACTAATACCCAGCTTGTTTTTGTATTCTAGGGATCGCAAACTGACCGCTAAAGATAATCTTATTTCGGACGAAAATTACAAAAAAGCTATGCAGGATCTACAGCCTTGATAGTTACGATCACTCAAAAACGTACTCCTGATGTAATTTTTCTTTGACCAATTTAAGGACTTTGCCAAGTAAATTGCGTCCCCATTCACGCTTATGTTTTAATGCTACGTCTTTTTTGAATCCGATACCCCATATTCTATCATAAGGACTGGTTTCCACGAAATCTACGCCGTCCGGACATTTGAACAAAAATTCTAATAAGTCATAGTTCTGACTAAATTTGAGATAATTGCCTTCAATAGCTATTTTCTCGCGGTTTAACTCCCATATTTCCTCGTTGAAATTCGATACTTGCCGGCCCAGCGATTTAATCATGTTGGGGCAACGGGCTTTTAAAATATGGGCCGCTGTTTTTTTGTCGTTAAATAACAGCGCTTTGTGATACATAAGATATTGCTCTGCATTGCTAAATACAATTCCTTTTTCTTCAAACTCGCTTGGATACCATTGAGAAAAAGCGCCGTTTGTTTCTTTGGGCTTCCAGAACATTATATATTGTTTTGGCATGGTTTATTGGTAGTAAGATTTTCACATTTAAGAGAAAAATGAAAATTATAAGAAAATTATATTAAAATACATTCATTATATGATACAAGAGGCGACTGTATTAACTTTAATAGCAAACCGGCGGAACTACACGTTACGTAAAATGCAAAAAATAAAACATATACCAGTAAACTACGCTAGCCTGACAAATTATACACACCCCGCTGGGTTTATCGTTCCTGCGGCGCCTGTAATGCCCCTTAGTGCAATTGGTTATTACAGAACTATCAAATATTACAACAGTACATCTTTATTTGATTAGTTAGGAAGGCTCAGAGTAAAGTTCTAATAAAGTTCTAGTAAAGTTCTAGTAAAGTTCTATAGCGTCTTTTTGTTTTTATTCTTTGTTTTGTCTATTTACTCCACACCACTTGTTTACTTTATTCTTTATTTTTTGTGTCGCGTCGCTTAAGTGCTAAATCTCAAAACAGCCGAATTATTGTTCACAAGTAAAAAGTTCAGACAGTCCGCAACAACAATCAAATCGACAGGATTTGCCGGTCGAATATAATAAAGACCAGTGTTGGGATCAATCGCGGATTTATATCCCAAATATAATTCACGTCCTTGTGAAACATTTACATATCCGCTAGGTTGGTATTCTCCCGGATAGAAGTTAAAATTCATCATATTCCATCCAAGATCTCTTGGCGCTCGAATATTAGGCCCGTACTGGCCAGGTATATAAGAATTGTAAAACGTCGGGGCCATGTCCGGATACAGAGTAACATCGTGCAATTTCAAACCTAATGTCTCTACTACTGGCGTTTCGTCGTAATACACTACGTTGTTGACCTGTATTACGGCACCTCCTGTCACCACAGCCACCGGATAATTTACCGACGTAATAGCCGTGTTTCGATGCCATCTCTGACTGTTTGTCAAATTTGCAGCAGGGCGGAAAGCAACATACATGCATTCTACGGGCCATTTAAGCTGTTGCAAATGAACCGAATCTTCCTGTACTTTCAGATTAGAAACCTTGTGAGTTCTGGACACACGGATCAACTGAAAGCCGAATCTTTTAATAAAAATTCGGTGAATAGAAGGATCTATAAAAATATGGTTCAAATATAATTCACATTGCGTGACAGAAGGCGGATTATACACCGGACCGGTTGTACCAGAATAGTTGGCGAATGCGACTAAATTGGCTTCGCTTTCTAATTCGATTTCAACATCAGTTTGGCCATAAGGAAACAGAAAATTTGGCAATGCCGAATGCACATCTTTAAACCAGAACAACAATGGGATCCATAGATCGATCGCGGGTTGTCTGTTTTTGAATGTTTGAGGCCCGTTTCCGACCAAGCGGTATTCCCGCACTTCGTCCACTAATGGATCGGCTGTGACATATCCCTGTTTGGGCACCTCTTGTCCGATACATCGCATATATGATAATTCCTTATTAGGCGGTACTTTAAATTGCCAATTTACGTTATAGCGATCCGCCGTGTATTCATCTAACACCACTTGGTTGAGTTTAAATCGGACATTTTTCATTATTCTGTGGCCTAATAACTCGACATATCGTACCTTATCTAGCCCCGAAATTGCACTAAAATTGTCCAATCGAATATGCACTACTGCGTCATTTACGAACTCACCGTATACGGGCATAGTAAAATTGAACGATTGTCCGAGCAATGCTCGACCTCCCCTAGGAAGAGTTTTCGAATATTCGTGTGCTATAGACACGTATGGTTTAAAAGTAGCATTGACAAATACAATATGTGATTTTTCGATTGATGCTAAAGTTGGCATCCAGGCATAGTCGTGTTTGACTATTTCTCTATCGGACAGATGCGGGTATTTCTGGCGCAGCTTAACTAGCCGAGCTTTGCCAATGGCCGAAATTTTATCTGACAACTTATCAGCCGCGAGAATGATTTTGTCCTGTATTCCATTATTAGTGATAAGTGTAAAAACACCGCCTACGTTACTCATTGTTTATTAAATGTGTATATAATAGCCACCAAAAAAACTTAAATCAAAAAGTAAAAATAATGTCGATGAAAAGTAGAAGTCTGCCCGAAAACTGAAATATTCTTAATAACTATACTGAAATGGAAAACAAGAAGAATTGCGATCTATTGGAGGAGGAATTTTTGCAGGATTCTGACGAACCTAAAAAACCAATTAAAAAGCCATATATGCCGGATTTGACAAAAATCCCAAAACATGACGACAGAAAAACTCACATAACCGAAGACATTTTCAGCGATAAAATCGTTCACACAGCTGATACTATCGGAAATTACGTGTTGCCAAAAGCGAGTACACCGGAGGAAATTGAAAAGTATGAACAAGAAATGTTGGTTAACATTTATTCTATAATCCATATGATGGAATCCATGAAAATGTCGGATCCCTTTTATCAGATAGTAGTCAAGACTACGTTTATACAACTGAAATATTTGTGCAGACTCGTGCCGTTCATGAGGGGCAATTCTTTATTTCTGCTGCTCGTTAAATCTTTATTTCATCGATACATCGCAGTGCTCGGCCATAAAGAGCTAATTGAAATTTATGACGATGTCTTTTCCGACAGAATATATTCAGGCGATAATGAAAAATATGTTTTTGTTCCAACTATATCGGAAGAATGGTGCAATGAAAAAATAAAGGAATATCAAACCGCTATGAAACAAATGCAAATCCGCAAAATGGCAAAAAGAAAACCGCCCAAATACGAAAAAGGAGAAATCGTCGGCGCACAGGACAGGGAACGCAAGTGGTGGCTATCACAAATATTGGAAGTGTTTGAATTTAACGGTAATCAAGTTTATTATGTTAGATTTGCAGGTTGGGGTGATAAATTCGATGAATTTATACCGGACGGATTTCGATTGCAGAAATACAACAGTAAAAAACATAAGTATTATCGACCCGCGTGGGCAAATAAGAATGTATACATTAAACCTATCGATTGCGATGCACAAACTGAAGTAGATGAAGAAACTGACGAAACTGTACAAACCGAAGTAAACGACGAAACTGTACAAACTGAAGTAAACGACGAAACTGTACAAACTGAAGTAAACGACGAAACTAACAAATCGGCGGTTGATACGAGTGTCAAGATAGAATCCGCGGTTTAGGATAATTTAATTTTTTATGTATCAATAAATAGCTCACCAGCCGAGGGGAGGGGTCGGTAGGGTATTCAATTAGATTTTACCCTATGTAATTGCCATCCTTCGGTAAAATAAACAACATCCCGGTAGTTCCAAACACCAATCAAGTCACCATATTCAACATAGTTATCTAGCGATTTACCAGAACCGCTAGATTCGCCGTTGATTTTAACGCAGAAATTACCGGTGAGTCTATTATGACTAATTGTCCACTCGTTGCCCGCGTGGTCCATCCATTGCCCGGACAGACATGGTTTTAAGAAAATTAAATATACGATATACATAAAGAACAATACGCCTACCACTATTCCAGCAACAATCAACGGAGAAGGGTTAGATAAGTCATATATTTTTTTCTGTAGTAAAGCTCGTTCTTTTTCGGCTTTGATAGCCTTTTTTTTAAGATTTTCCTCGTATGCTGCAGTGTCGTATTGCTCTTGTTTGATACTTTTAAGAACATCTTCAGGGGCCGTCGATTGTGGAATTACTGGCGTTAAATTGTTCGGATCTATTTCTGCCATAGTATTTTCGATTATTTATGTAACTTGCTTATATTTCTCTAGATAAAAAAGAAATACAAATAATTTAGACGGTTAATTTAAACAGCTAAATCACTAATCTAAATCACTAATATAAATCACTAATATAAATCACTAATATAAATCACTAATTAGTGGTCAAGTTCGCTGGGAACGGCGCCGTTATTATCGACATCGCTATCGTTATCGCTACTATAGTAATGATCGCCATATTGATCATCGCTGCTGGCATGTACGCTATGTACGCTATGTTCGCTATGTTCGCTATGTTCGCTATGTTCGCTATATTCGCTATGTACGCTGGTTGCATCACTTGCATTGTCCACAATTTCATTAGCGAAAGGTCGCGGTAAATATTCTGGGTTTGGCGAATCACTCAATTCGGGCTTTTTCGTTTTTGGTCTCTTTTTAAGTTCATCCATATATTTTTTCTTTTTCTCTAAAACTTGCATCCTTTGTGATTCCAGTTGTTGGGTATTTCCGAAAATCAGTCTTTCTTCGTTACACAGAGGACAGTGTACATATCTGCCTTTGTCTGCGGCCGTTTCTAGCCATTTCCAAAAGCATTCGTCGCATACGGTATTTCTTCCAATAGATCCGTTACATCGCAAAACGTAATGTTTATGACCTTCATCGTGCACGTCCTGACATATGACGCATTTGCGGAACTCTTCCGTGTGCCCCTTTTCCAGTGTAACGGAAGGATATTCAACATTCCACCCACTTATCTCCCATCCTTTAAGTATCATTTTCTTGATTCGACCGATTAACAGAACTCGCTGATTTATATTATCGGGACCAGCTCCAAAAGTTCCGGTAAAAGAAGCACGACGTATTAAAATCGAATTTATAATATTCGACACCTCTATCGGCCGTCTCAGGTTTTCTCTACATGTACATTTTTTTGCTTCCTTGCAACAAACGCACTTCGCTATGGTTAGGCCTCGATTCCTATTATAATACAGTGAATTAACATCGAAATCTTGAAAAAGTGGATTCGTCCTTTCTTTTTCCGGCATAAACACCTTGTCTACGTTTATTTCGATACGAATATAACTCATTTCATTAAATATCAACTTAAATTTCTCGTGTCTGTTTAATAGGGCTTGTTCGTATTGAGCTTTCGAATCACCGGCGGTTATTTTCTGTACTGTTATATTTTTCATATATTCCATATTGCTATTTATAAAGTCGTTATTAATGGAACTGAAATCTATGTCGTTAGGTATCGGTAATCCGGTCTTTACGTACTCTTCCACAGTTGAAGGAGCATAGGGATTAAGTAGTCGATCTGCGGTCCATACCAAATAATGCGTGAAAGACCCGAATACCGACACACGGAGATTACGGCCGATGACACTTTTACAAAATTGTACCATGGTATTGAATTTGATCAATTCTAATAATCTATTATCTATACCGAATCCGTTCGGTAATTTAGTTATGGACATCTCGCTGGTCGGATTATTATCGAATTTACCTTTTTTTCTGTCATTTAATTTGTTTCCTACCACGACCAATACCCCGGCTAGCGGTGCAGTTACTACATTTGTTAATGCGATAACCGGCGAATTAACGATATGTTGACTGACTATCGGAGTTTTTATGTCGGATGTTATGTCGCCGTTTACGGTTACCGTACCGTTCCTGTCCGGCTGATTTTTTGTCGAATCGGAAGCCGATTCTGCATGCAAATCTGAATTATCCGCACAGGCACCGAAGGGCCGTAACGAGATGATCGCTTTTAACATAGGATCACGAATAATGGGTGTTCTGCACATAGCTATTTTTTCTTTGAACATCGCTCTCTTCATTTCCACATAATCAGACTGATGACTTCCCGTTAAATAAGCATTAATTATGAAATCGTCTTGAGATCGAGGCATTTTAAATTGATATTTGAAACTCGAATTGTTATTTGAAAAATAATATTCAATTTTTAAACATTAATTATTTTTTCTAGGTAGATATATAACTGTTTAGCTTACAATGTCCGACGAATTATCGCACGATGATACAGGAAGCGACAAGCTGAAAGGCGATGCGTTAGATGGTAGTTCTTTTTATGATGGGGGTTGCGGCTGCGGCGGAGTCGAAGGTGGATCCCTCGGCGAAGTTGGTGCTGGTATTTGGGATACATATACACAATTGCCATCCTTTTTGGATGATCCTTTAGTTATAGGATCCGACGCAATTATAGTAACAATAATATTGCTATCCATGTTGATCCTGTTCTTTTACTTATTTACAGATATTAACATGATGGCGTACACTATCAGCATAGCCGTCGTAGGAGGATTGGCGGTGGCTACTCGCTTTCTTGCGGCAATTTGGAAGGGTCGTCCGGGCAGAAATTTACGACAATAATTAATTATATAAACTGACCGAAATAGATAAATACTTGATTAAGATGGATAAACAGCTAAATCAATAACCTAAGTAGATAAATACTTGATTAAGATGGATAAACAGCTAAATCAATAACCTGAG
>JACCDR010328100.1_pt1 | contig 27695 bp, 56 predicted proteins | sample 7446431 | NCBI WGS metagenome assembly JACCDR01 (sample SAMN15323443, study PRJNA562643) | freshwater metagenome | isolation source: river surface water | place: USA:Blue River Watershed | collected 2017-08-17 | reverse complement strand
TACTGCGATTGCCTCTGAGTACGGCTACGACACTCCAGAGGGAGCTTTCGACTGCTGTCTTGAGGCCAGCGATGCGTTCTTGCACACGCTGGACAAGTTCGGGTTCAGGGAAGGTACGGGCCCCAGGTTCCTCCGAGAATACATTCTCTACCCTCAAAATGAGGATGAGAGGACCAAGCAGAAGAGGGATCGAGATCTGGAGCTATTTCCCTTCAATGGGGATAGCTGGGCGTATCACTTCGTCAACAAAGTCGATGGTTTCATAATCGACTGGACGTCTCGGCAATTCGACCCCGATAGCCCGTTCCCTGCGATTTGGCGGGAACCGTAGGTATAAGGGACCGGGAACGAGTTCAGTTTCACCCAAGAGGTAGGAGAGCCATCGTATCGGCTCTTCTTTTAGTAAGGAGCGGCCATGTCACTTCATACCGAACTGAATAGAGCGTTTTCAGCGCTGGAGGAGGGGGTCAGAAACCTGGCTTGGGATATCGCAAACGAAGTGCTGTCACTCGAGCTCTCTAGCCGTAAACTGGGGGTGAGGCTGAGATACCCAACCCCACGGGCGAGAGGGACCATGATCACTTCTGATACTAAAGATAATCTGCCTTCTTCCTCGGAAGCAGTTACCAGCGACATGATCAAGACGGTCCCTGGTAGTAAGAGGGAGAAATACCTGGAGCTTCTCAATGAGAAGACGGGCATGTGGAAGAGAGCCGATGGCTCATACTTCTATAAGTGCCTGGGCGAGAGCACTGACAAGCCTGGGCACTACGTAATGCAGGATGCGGATGGGTACAAGACGCTCACGGTGACTCTCGTGACGCTCTGTTCTAAGTGGTGCCACCACCCGATCTGATCCGCAGAACATAGTGTGGGAATGGTCCGCCCTTGTGGCGGACTTTTCTTTTTTTGGGAGGTTGTTGTGGCCCTGTACTCAAAACAGAAACTGTTCTGCTGTGTGTGCGGTAAGGAATGGGAGGCGAGCGCGGGATATTGCGAAGGAAACTTCGATCAAGGTACTTGCTCTAAGCACTGCTTCCGAGAGAAGGAATGGCGCAAGACGCTCTCCATCCTTGGTCACGAGTACTACGAAAAGTATTCTCTCTGCGACCGATGCGAGACCTCTCAATTTCCGCACAGCCACACCAAAGTGCTGGGGAAGGAAGTCTGCTCCTATACCTGGACTTCTCCGGGAGGAACGATCTACACCTGCCCCTGTGAGGAGGTGGTGTTTTGACCCCTGTCGAGAAGAAGCTATTGGTCGAGTTGACCATCAGGGGAGCTGCTAATGAGGGAGGTGAGATCTTTCTGAAAGATTTCATCCCAAGTGTTCTTGAGCGGCAAAAAGTCTTTCATGGGTTTTGCGACTTCTATAGCCAAGGCTATGAAGAGACGCGTCGAGACGATGACTACGACGAAGTCGATGCGTCTTCGTTTATGGTCTTTTTGGCTAATCAACTTTTGGGAGAGCTCTGATGAAAACGTTTTACGAAATCCCCAACCTCGGCTTCGTGAAGTACATCGGGCATATGGGCACCGACGAGACGTTCATCGAAGCAGCCCGCATGTCAACCGGCAAGGGCTTCTACGGTTGGTACTGGGACGAAGATACGTATAACGACTGCCTGTGCCGGGATTGCGGAACGCAGCACATCCGAAGCACTCTCCCAACAACCCCTGCGGATGGTCTGTTTGAAGGAACAGACGATCATCTCTGCACCAACTGCTGGGGTACCAACGTCAAGAACCTGAAAGACGGTGACGTACCCAAGCTAGCTGGTAAGAAAGGATCTCCTAGAGATTTCAGTCTCCTCACCACTCTATATGCCAACAAACATCAGACCCCATTTGAGATGGGAGAGCTTGCGGTTGAGGTCGAGGCGCCTCTCTTCGTGTTCAGGGAATGGCACCGGCATCGAACGCAATCGTACAATGAACGCTCGGCTCGTTATTCTCAAATGCCGAACAAGCATTACGTGCCGGACGTGGGCCGTATCCAGCGGCAGTCAAAGACGAACAAACAAGGGTCGGAAGGTTCGTTCGATCCCGAGTACGCCGCCCTCGTAGTCAACCTGCTCAAAGAAGAGCAGGAACTCGTCTACCGTAACTACGATAAGATGGTTCGAGACGGGGTTGCGAAGGAGATTGCTCGCATCAACACACCTGTCTCTCGCATGTCGAATATGCGAGCAAAAACAGACGTTCGTAACTGGCTCGGGTTCCTTCTGTTGCGGATGGAAATGGGGGCGCAATGGGAAATCCGTCAGTACGCCAACGCTATGGCGTCTATCATCAAGGATCTCTACCCGAAGACCTTCGAGCTCTTCCTCGAGTACGACCTTCTCGGGGTTCGTTACTCGAATACCGAACAGAAGTTCATCGCCAAGTTCCTCTCCTACCTCCTGACGTCGGCGACTTTCGAGGAGAAGGGATTTGCTATGAAGGTAGCCAGGAACATGGCGGAGTCCGTGGGGCTCTCTGAAAAGAAGTTCGAGGCTCTCGTCAACAAGCTCCAAACCAATCGCGAGGATGTCTTCAAAGACGTCCTCAAGAACCTGTGATCCTTCCTGCGGAATAAGGAGAATGTATGCGCATCTTTAGTGCCGGGAAAGATGGCGGTCCTGAATCTACGGTCACGGGCTTCTGGCTCGTGGAGTTAAAGAAGTTGTTCAGCATTGCCGTTCTTAGGTTCGGGAACGGCAGTCGAGAAAACTTCCATTCTCACGCCTTCAATTCCATCTCCTGGGTGCTACGAGGGAAGCTTCGAGAAGAGCATCTCGGAGGGGAAATCATTGAACACACCCCGAGTATTCTTCCGGTGCTGACAGTGCGCTCTACATTCCACCGCGTGTTCAGTGAAGGCACCACCTGGGTCATCACGTTCAGAGGACCGTGGGATGAGCAGTGGTACGAATACAACAGCAAGACCGGCAAAACGACCACACTTCGAAATGGTCGGATTGTCGTGGAGGAAACATGATTCCAAACCCCACCGATCGACAGATTGAGACGAGAGGGATTTCCGAGAGCCAATCCTTCGGGATCTCCTACGCCGATGCCGCCCACATCATGACCATCCTTCGGGACTCCGTGTACACGGACAAGGTGATGGCCGTGCTTAGGGAGTACGGGGCAAATGCTTGGGATGCGCATCGATCTGTGGGCAAGGCGAACGTACCCATTAAGATCACCATTCCCACTGCGATGGATCCGACTTTGATCATCCGGGACTACGGACCCGGTATCTCTCCTCAAGACATGCGCGACGTATTCACGCAGTACGGAGCTAGCACCAAGAGGGGAAGCGACCTAATGGTCGGTATGCTCGGCATCGGTGCGAAGAGTGGCTTCGCCTATTCAGATACGTTCACAGTTACTTCTTGGTACGGCGGGACGATGAGGATGTACGTCGCCCTTCTCGACGCAACCGAGATGGGTACGCTGAATCTTCTGCATGAAGCTGCATGTGGAGAAGAGACGGGCATCCAGATTCAGATTCCTGTTCGTCCTTCCGACATCCGTGAGTTCACCAGGAAGGCATCCAACCTCTACAGCAACTTCATTCCGCAACCCGAGATCAACATCCAGCTCGAGAGTAAGAACTCTCGGGTGCCCATGAAGAACGGTGTCTTCTACGCCGATTCTGAAGAGTGGGTAGCTCTCATGGGATGCGTGCCCTACAGCATCGACATCGACCAGCTCAGAGGATCCGATGGGCGATCTCGGGTTGGAGAGTTCGTTAAAAGAACGGGCGGCGCCCTCTTTTTCGACATCGGAGAAGTACAAGTCAGTGCTTCTCGAGAAGAGTTGAAATACAGCGACAGCACCAAGGATGCGGTTGTCAAGAAGTTCGAGCTTCTGTCTGACGAGTACGTGGCGCACACGCTCTCTGGCATCAAAGACAGTTCGTTGTCCTTCTGGGACATGCGAATCCGAGCTCAGCTCTTCAACAAACTCGGACTTCCGGTTCCTAAAGAGATCGAAGATCTGGTCAAGGAGTATGTCACCTTCCCAGATGACACCGCCTTCTTCATCCACAGACATGGGACGGCCTGTCACAAAGTCGCCATCTCAGTCTCCACACGATTTCTTCTCCAGGATGTGAACAACGAGTTGGCGGGCTACGACTTCGGTAGCTTCGACTACTTGGTCAAGCCCACGAAGGGCAGTTCTCTGAGCGATGCACTGACCAAACTCAAAGAAATCATCAAAGAGAAGCAACTCGAGGGCCTACCCATCGAGAACCTGAGTTCCCTAAACTGGACAGCCCCCGTAAAGAAGGGAAAAAAGGGCGGGGCACTAGGGAAGAAAACTAACAAGAAGCATCAAGTAAGTACCTTTCGGTACGTGTTTGGTCCTTCTAAACCTCCGTGGTCCGATCGATGGGAAATTGAGGTTAGAGAACCAACTGACTCTGATGTGTGGGTCGTCATCAATAGCTTTAAGGTGTCCGACTACCACTTCATGCAGATGTACCAGGAGGACAAGCTCGTAGCTGATGCGTTGGGCATGGATATGCCTGCGGTGTATGGCTACAAGTCGACTCCTAAGAAGCCTGTCGACAGAACCAAGATTCTTGGGACTCCATACAATGAATGGAGCAAGACGTTCATTGCATCCATCCTGACGGATGATGTGAAGAAAAATCTGAACACACTCCGTTGGTCTGAAGATGGGCGCTATTGGAGACTGGCCAAATCTTGCAAGAAGCATCTAGACAAGCTAGGCCCCCAACATCTCCTCAACCGAATTGTGGAAAGGTGGGATGGCGCGGGGAAGCTGGTCAAGAAGATGTCCCAAAAAGAAGTCAATGCACTCAAGTGCCTAAAGGGACGTCTTGGGGATTCTTTCAAATACGAAACGGATGTCCTACTCGAGGAAATGGGTACCAAATATCCCCTCTTGGAGGCCACCAACCAAGGCATGTACGCCTTCTCAAGCAGCTTGAGCGATCACTGGTTCGATTACATCGAGCTCGTCGATTTCTTCTATAGCTCCAAATCAGGAGTTTCTCCGTGACCGCCATTAAGTCCGCTGTCGTCACCAACGAGAGCATAACCGTCATTTGGGAGGGCAAGCTCCATACTGTTAAGAGCGGTTCTCCGAACTACGCTGGACTCAAGAAGGCCCTTGCAGAAGAGGATGAGGGTTCAATCTCCAAATACCTCACGGTTTCTTTCTCTCTTGAGAAGTGGGCGAAGGGTAACTTCACCGTTGACGGAAATACCATCCGCTTCAACGGAACTGCACTTCCTTCCGACATCAATGAGCGCATTCTGAAGCTCGCGTCTCTCGGAGAAGATCCTGGTCCGATCTTCCGATTCTGGGAGAAGCTCCAGAAGAATCCATCGTTCCGTTCAGTGGAATCTCTCTGGAGGTTCCTCCAGAACAAGAACATCCCTCTGGGGAAGGATGGCAGCATCCTTGCCTACAAATCTGTGGACCAGAAGTACATGGATCACCATACGGGTACGGTAAAGAATGAACCCGGTACCACGCATGAGATGCCGAGGAACAAGATCTCCGACGATCCCCGTGTGGAGTGTCATTACGGGTACCACGTCGGTGCCTATGAGTACGCAAGCACATTCCAGGTGGGATCGCAGCGCATCATCATCTGCAAGGTCGACCCTGCGGATGTCGTATGCGTGCCGTACGACTACAGCAGCCAAAAGATGCGGGTCTGCAAGTACTCGGTCATCGGTAATTACGGCGCCGAGCTCCCGGACACTGTTTTCGATGTGACCGATGAGCCCGTCAATGACATCCAAGAAGATGACGTTGCGGACGTTCCTGTAGTGGAAGAGGAGAACCACGAAAATAGGAAGCCCCTCTGGGTACCAAAGAAGGGATTCGCCAAGTTCCACAAGCTGGATTCCGGTGGGCTCCTCAAGCTCTCCATCGAGGATTTGCGCAAGTACGCCACATACGGCATGGACATCGTCGGGGCGTCGAAGATCCCAGGTGGTAAGGTAGCCCTCGTTGCCCGCATCATCGAGATCCGCGAAGGCAAATGATCGTAGCTGTCACGGGCCATCGTCCTGACAAGCTCGGCGGTTACAACTTCTACAAACCTCTTCGGGTTTGGCTCAGGGATCAGTTGCTGGCCAAGCTCCAGCAGCTTCAACCCTCTTCTGCGATCAGCGGGATGGCACTGGGGATAGACCAGGACTTCGCCTACGTCTGCGTATGGGCCGGAGTCCCTTTCCTAGCTGCCATCCCTTTCGTCGGCCAAGAGTCGATCTGGCCAGAGGAATCGCGGCTGCTCTACAACGAGCTGCTGTCTAGGGCCTATGAAAAGGTGATTGTCAGCTCGGGGGGTTACTCTGCTAGGAAGATGCAGATCCGCAACGAGTGGATGGTGAATCACTGCGACGTCCTGATTGCTGTCTGGGACGGGAGCGAGGGAGGCACCGGAAACTGCGTGCGCTACGCCGAGAATGCCAGAAGGCCGATCGAACGTATTAACCCAAAAGACTTTCCGGGAGTGCCATGAATCTCGTAATGGAACCGATCAAGTGTGGGCGATGCGGCCACGAAGAGTGGGGTATGGACGAGGCCATCAAACACCAGAAGAAATGCCGGCCTCTGAAGCAGATGAAGCCCAAGAAGAGGAAGCCGCTCACTCTGGAAGCACTCATCAAGGAACTGAAGGAGGACTTGTGAGCGACAAGGAAGTCCTCATCGATTACACGAACTGGAAGGGCGAGCGGAAGATCAGGAAGATCCACCCCACTGGGCGCATGCAGTACATGTCCACCAAGTGGCATCCAGAAGAGCAATGGCTTCTCGAAGCCCGTGACCTTGAAGGCGGTGATGTCTTGAAGTGGTTCGCCATGAAAGACATCCACGCCTGGGTTCCTTGATGCTGTGGACACTTGAAAAGGGGCTAGAGCTGGTTCGATCTCTCGAGCGAGCCCTAGCCCCTCACTACCACGCAGCCCTCGCCGGGGGTGTTCTCATGCGAGGAGAATCCAAGCACGACCTTGATGTTGTCGTTTACCCACACCAAGCCGACCACTTTGAGCTGGACGAGATCCATACAGCATTGAGCACTCGAATGCGTCTCGTCGTTCCTCAGCACAAGGTGGCCGAGGATTGGCGCAAGCGAGGCATCACCGATACGAAGCACGTTGAGGTATGGGCGGTTGAGGGCGGAAAACGTGTCGACATCATCATTTTAGGAGCCAACCATGCACCTCAAGTCCCAAAGGTTCGGGACGATGAAGTTCCCGACTGATTACGAAGTAATCCGCACGGTGATGCTCAACAAGACGGATCTTGCTGGCGGCAACAATAAGTTCTATTTGATCGAGGCACACGTCTCGAAAGATAAAACAAAGTTCCGCCTCTTTTCGTGCTACGGGAGGGTTGGGGTCGATGGTATGAAGGAGGAACGTATTCCTCCACAGAATGAGCCATCTCTGCTCGAGGCGTTTGAGTCCCTGAAGCGAGAGAAGACAGGCAAGAGCAAGGGCTACGTCGAGGTGAAGATGGCCTCGACTAAGGTCGGTTCTTCTGTCGGCAACGCCCAGATCCTGTCCGACGACATCAAGAAGGACAAGGTAGTGGTTGAAGGAGATAAGAAGGGAGACAGCTCTCCTCTTGATCCTTCTGTTCGAAAACTAGTCGAACGCCTCTACTCCGAGGCAGGTCAGGCTGTCAAACAACAGCTATCTGGGTCCATCAACTCCACGGTCGAGAATCCGTTGGGAACGTTGACCCTCACCCAGATCGAGCATGGGCGGAAGATCCTCCAGGACATCCAAAAGCTCATCGGGGACAAGCCCAAGCTCAAAGGATCGATTCATGCCGACTTGGTGGATTTGTCCAATATGTTCTTCTCCGCCATTCCGCAAAGAATCCCGCACAGGCCCAAGCCGTCAGCGGGAGAGGCTGCGCTCAAGGAGTGGCTCAAGACTATCGTCCTCAATGATGAGAAGCGTCTCGACGAGAAGGAAGACATGCTGGGTCTTCTGTCTGACGTCCAGGGCATGGTCAAGGGTTTCGCGACTACCGACACTGGTAAGAAGTACAAAGAGATCGGCTGCGAATACACCCCCCTGGATAAGACCGACGATCGCTACAAGAACGTCAGCGACTACATGATGAACAGCCGATCCAAGCGACATGGTTGGAAGGCTGAGATCAAGAACATGTGGACGGTGTCGGTTAAGGGACAGAAGGATAAGCACCTGAAGCCGATGAAGGAGATTGGCAACATCAAGCCGCTCTTCCATGGTTCCGGACCGCAGAACATCCTCGGCATCTGCAAGCACGGACTGCTGATGCGTCCTCCGGGCGTCTATATCTCGGGGTCGATGTTCGGCAACGGTCTCTACTTTGCTGACCAAAGCTCGAAGTCAGAGCAGTACGCCTTCAATCGATTTGGAGGTGGATCGGGGAGGAAGGACACGTACTTCATGTTCGTCGCCGATGTCGCTCTCGGCTCGATCAAGGAGTATGAGAACGCTCAGACACACCTGACCAAAGCTCCCAGCGGATACCACTCGGTGATGGGCAAGAAGGGGAACTACCTTCTCCACAACGAGTTCATCGTCTACCAACTCAACCAACACATCCTTCAGTACCTCATCGAGTTCAGCACCGACGGGTACTAGGAAATCAGAAATGACGAAAACATCTCTCGCCGTAACCGTCGTGGGAGTCATTCAGACTTTCATTGCCAACAAGAAGACCTTCTCTGCGCACGATGTCACCAAAGAAGTTCGAGACATCATCTGGCACCTCGGGGGCGTAGACACCAACGAGACGGGGACGATCTTCATCAAAGGAAAGGAAGTGGCCCTCATCAACCACGACGATGTTCGCGGCATCGTCAACAGGTTCTTCAAGGAAGGGTACATGACCGACTACGAGCGCACTGTGTCGGACGGTCACTGGACCTACCACCCGCTGCTTCCTGCCTCAGGAGACTCGGTCAGCGGTAACGACTACGATGGGACCTCGCTGCTGTGAAAAGAAACATCGTCGTTGGCGACGTTCATGGCTGCGTAGATGAGGTGAAGGATCTCGTCGAGGTTCTCAACTACAACCCCGACAAGGATCGGCTCGTCTTCGTAGGAGACCTCGTTGATCGAGGACCAGATTCTCCTGGAGTCATCGCACTTCTTCGAAAGCTGAAGGCGGAGTGCGTTCTCGGTAATCACGATGAGAAGCTCATCCGTTACCACCGCCACATGCTCAAGAAGAAGGATGATCCTGACTACGTCATACCGATGCGTCCGCCCTATGGAGAACGGGCAGACCAGTACACCAAGCTGACCGACGAGGACTGGGCCTACTTGGAGGCCATGCCGCCGTTCATCCGAATCGGAGGCAACTGGGTCGCCGTCCATGCGGGCGTAGAACCGGGCATACCTCTCGAAGAGCAGAAGGAATCCGTTCTCACGCACATGCGATACGTGAAGAAGGACACCATGAAAATGGAGAAGAAGCTCGAGGAGCTGACCTCCGAGAACTCCATCTTCTGGACCAACGTATGGGACGGAGCGGAGAACGTCATCTACGGTCACCACGTGAGCCCGGGACCGCATATCAGCATCAGCGAGAAAGGACGTCTGTGCGTCGGCATCGATACGGGATGCTGCTTCGGTAGGAGCCTGACAGCTATGGTCCTTACCGAGGATGGGAAGGAGTTCTCTTTCATCTCCGTCCCCGCCCGTAAGCAGTACGACGACTACAGCCGATACTCCGCTGCCCTCAAAGTCTCATAGGAACGAGGTCACCTTGTTGACTCTCGACCAATTCATCAAGGCTGAAGAAAGCAAAACGAAGCCCTACTTTGGGTCTCGAGCATGGGTCACACAGAGAGGATTCAAAGATCTCTACGTTCGATACGTGCCGAAGCGCTTCATACACCAGAAGTGGGTTGGGCCTGTGCTCGATATTGGGTCTGTGGAAACCCTACGCAAAGGACGGGGGACCTTCACAGCTCTCATCGAGCATATTCGAGATAAGTACCCACACCTCCACATTTACGTGGAGAACGTACTTACTGTTCAGTTTCAAGGAGGTCTTGAACGCCTGGGATTCAAGAACGCTACGCCTGAAATCACGCTCACTCCCAGTTTCTTTCTACCTGCGAGGAAACCATGCATCCAGCAAGAAAAGAAACCCTCGAGTTCGGCTCGCTCAGGCCGGAGCAAGACGGCACCGCAAAGATCAAAGGTATCGTCCAGACCATAAACACTGGTGACGATGCCGCCATCCTGGAGGCCCACAAGAAGGTGGTCACAGCGATGATGGATCTGTTGCAGAGCGACAAGGACATGGCCAGTGCGTACGAGTCGGTGATTGTCGATGTGATCGCCACGGCTCACGGAACCTCAGATATCACGCAGAGGACTCTGAGCACCAAGCACGCGGCTGTTCATTTCTGGGTCGCCTGTTCCTTCACCGCGACGTTCTTCCCCAAAAAGAAGACACATGCCAAAGAGCAAGCTGTCGAATAAGCAGCGTCTGCAAGCCATCTACGATCGAATCCCAAAGATTGAGTGCAAGAAGCTCTGCCAGGAGGTTTGCGGAGTAATTCCCGTGAACCGCCTCGAGCTCAAGCGCATGCAGGCTGCAACGGACATTGATCTGTATGCCCATGCTCAGCACTCGGACAAAGACAAGTCTCTATTGTTCGACCTCCAGAAGGAAACTTGTCCTGCCCTAGTAGATGGCATGTGCTCGGTCTATGAGGTCCGACCATTGATCTGTCGTCTTTTTGGTGCTGTCCCTGAAATGCGGTGTCCTCATGGCTGTATTCCAGAAAGGTGGCTTACACATGAAGAGGCCATGGACATTTTTCGGGAAATCAAAGAGGTGAAGTGATGTCGAACAATGAGATCAAAGAGGGCCTAGGCGCGTTTACGGATGAGGAACTCAATGTCGAGCTATCCCGCCGTAAGACGCTTCAGCTTGAGTCTGCCCGAGTCAAAGCTTTTGCTCGGGCTCATCAAATCACCACCGGCCTCACCGAAAGTATGGTCGACGTCCTGGTCCCACATCATGGCCGGACTTCTTGCAACGACGTCAATTTGTGTAACGGTTTTGGGCATAGCGATCTCACGATGCCTCGCTGCAATCGTTGCGCTCTTCTCGAAGTCGCGCGTGGTTACATTGGGTGGCCCGTCGACCTCGACCTCCAGATCTTGCTTTCCAAGCGCTCCGACGTCGAGTGAGGCGTACGATCTATCTGTTGTGCTAACGAGGCGACAGATGAGGGAAGCAAAGCGGGTGGAAGACGTCGCAGAGGAGCTTCGCCAGTGGAACCTCTTTCACGCGCTCAACCCCGTTCATACTCTGTACAAGGCGGCCAGGAAGAACGGGCGGACGTTCTATCACCCTTCTATGGATGCTTACCTGCGCAACACGCAGCGGATCCGAGCTATCACCAAGCCCCCTGTATTTACTCCTCGTTGATTGGCTTGCTCTTCTTGGCGCCCTCGCGCTTTTCATGAGCATCCATCACGCAGTTGCAGTTCGTACAGAGAATGAAGCACCCTCCCTGGTCCGGGAAATAGATCAGGGACCGGGATCTACATCTGGGGCACTTCTCGATCTGGTACCACACGCCTAAGAGTACCTCGGTCGCGGGGATAAGGAATTGGTGAACCTTTAGAGGGAGGATTCTTTGGAAACTCAACTCAAAGTGGGGGATCGAGTTATGGTCATTTCCCACATCGATGAGAATGGGGTTGCCCACATGCTCGGCTTCGGTACTTTCGATGGAGAGCATCCCATCGGAGCCGAGGCTGTTGGATGCATCGCAGCCCAGTGTCGTGCCCGTGGTCGCGCCAACCCCAGAATCACCCTTGAAAGTGGTGATGTTGTTTGGGGAGCTGAGTGCTGGTTCGGTACGGAGCAGGCCATCCGTAGGACCCTGGAAGAGGGTCGTGTTCAGGGCACCGTCAACGAAGACATCAAAGCACTGCGAGAGAAGGCTCAAAAATGCCTCGTGGTGAAGTTCTTCGTTCCCCCGAATCGGGAGATTCACTGGATTCCCGTCATCGTCGACAATGACACGTTCAACAAGATGGGAACCCTGTCGGAAATGGGTTTCCATCTGGAGGGAGAGCATCTCCGCCTCGTCGGTAAGATGTCCGTGACCCTGACCTCCAGGGATCATGACGAGGAAATTGAGCTCACCAATAACGCTGATGACTACGCACAATGCGTTGAGAAGGTCGTCAGCGATGGGTACAACAGACTGGTCGTCTCGAAGCTCGCGTGATTCTCATGAACAATTACAAGAAAATCATCTGGCTCGTGCTTATCACGACGGCGATTCTCACGATGTACTGGTTCCCGTGAACCAGCAGTGAGAAGAACAAAGTAACCCGCTCTTGTAGCGGGTTTTCTTTTAGGAGTAACCGTGACTACCGTTTACGTGTACCCATCGCTGAAGTTGCAGCAACTGTACTTGCAAGAAAGTCTTCTCTCCGTATTCGATGTCAAAGAAGACGACATCCCGAGGCTAGGGCAAGCCATCCGCCTGGATGGAAAAGCATACAAAGTGGATCGAGTGGAGAGGGCCGAGGAAAGGAATTCCTGTTCCGTTTTCGTTCACCATCTGTGAACCCATGAGGACCGTCTACGCTCAATACGAGGACAACTACAAACTCTTCACCTTCCAAGATTACCTGGAAGCTGGAAAGCCTGTGGTTGTCCCGACCAACTGCACCCTGGATTCCGAGGGTCGGCTTGTTATGGGTGCCGGGTTGGCGAAGCTGGTGGCAGATCGCTTTCCCGATCTCCCGTCCCTCTGGGCTGAAAAACCCCTCGGAGAGATTCTATTCACGCAGCCAGAAGGCAGAGTTCTGATCCGCTTTGCTACGAAGTACCACTACAAGGACAGGGCGGATCTCGGACTTATCGGGCGGAGCGCCAGAAAGCTGCGTGGGGTAATCGATCAGCTTGGGTTCGCATTCCAGCCATCGCTGTTCCCCATCTACATCCCACAAGTCGGGTGTGGATTGGGAGGGCTTGACTGGGCAGAGCAGGTCTATCCGTTGCTCGACAAGATCTTCGGAGATGACCCTCGCTACGTCTGTGATGCTCCATAAGTACGCCCTCACTCCCACGCGTGCCGAGTGACGAGCTGAAGTGAGCAAAGCCGGACGACATTTCTGTCGTACGAAATAACTAATGATGGGCATGCAAAACCACTTGCTGCTCAGAGATAAGAGAATGAGCGTAAGCAGTAGGATGTTTCTCTGCTGCTCACGCTCTTCTTTGTGGAGCCCTAGCGCTCCTTAGGGACGCGAAGTGTTGTTACGGTGCCCCCGGAAAAGTTGGCCGTAACGACATACGCACTCCACAAGGAAACCACCTCCTAGTTGCTCGATCCAGGTCGTATTCGCCTCCGATGCTGGGTCAAACGGGGGGCACTAGGAAACACGGTGGGGCAGTAGCGGATGAGGGTAGTCCTCCTTTCATCCGCTGTTGTTTTGCCGGTTCGAGGATCTATGAAAGAAAAATTCTTTTCGTGGCTCAAGAGGTTCTGGGCCTGCACGAAATGCTTGTTCGGCATTCATGCGTGGTCTACTCGATTGGACCTGGAAGTGTTCACAGGAGCAACCGAGCCCTACTACACCAGGCAGTTCGGATTCCTCTGCACTGCTTGCGGTTCCGTAGACGTCATCGACGCTATGGGCCGAAGAATCCGCGTACACAGAAAGGATGTGGCCGGGCTCCCAGAAGCGAGGAGTCAGTGAGCAACTACTGTTCTGAACGAGCGGAGAATGATGAATACGATGGGGAAACGACCCATTGTTTTCATCAAACCGGAAAAGTTGTTGGTGATCACGCAGAGGAGGTGTGTTGCTTCTGCGGTGATCTTTTCATTTCAAATGAGCGCCAGCCTTTTTGCGCTCATGGACCTTACAACCCTTTAGGAGCGACCCATGGCAAATTCGAAGGCGATTGTGAAGAACGGCAAGGAGCAGGCCCCGAAGAAGGAAACCCAGAAGCTGACGATGGATGAACTGAAGGAGTTCAAGGAACTGGTCTTCGCGGCGTTCCTCAAAGACTTCAGGGATACCATCGAGGGCGGTAATAGCGGGGCTTATGTAAACGCTACCCGGGAGCTCCTCCATTCGGCGAAGTTCACCAAGGCGTTGTACAGACGCATCGCCGCTTCGCTTCCGACCAAGCAATACGTCCTCAAGCTCAACGAGGTCGATCGCAGAGTGATTCTCAACAAGATCAAGGGATCGTGTATCGGTGACGATCTCATCAAGACCATCGAGAAGCACTTCAAGGACCCTGTCGAGACGGTAAAATAAGCATATGCCGATAGGAGAGGCCGTACTCCTCCTGTTTCTCTCCCTGCTAGTAACAGGAGGAATTGGTTACGGCGTCCAGAAGTGGGACGAACGCAGGACGCTACGCAAGCAGCAACTCAAGGGTGAGGAAAACGCAAAGAGGCTCCTGCGGGAGCACCTCATCTGCTTTCGCTGTGAGAAGAAAGTCAACCCCGAGGTCGACGCCTACCAGAATGGACGCTGGTGGTGTGCCGATTGTTTCAAGCAAGTCATCGAGTGAGGAGCCATGAGTCATCTTGCAATCGGAATCGTTGTCGCGTTGGTTCTCGGCATTTTGGGTGCCGCTGGCTATGGATGTGCTGCGTGTGAACGAATCGATGCCGGCCACGTTGGTGTGTCGGTCAAGAAATGCAGCGGTGGCGGTGTTTCCGATCGCCCCATTCCTACCGGTTACTACCGGAAGGAAGTCTGGTGTGAGGACGTGATCGAGTACCCGGTCAACCTGCGCACCATCATCCTGGCCGACGGTGACGAAGACACGACCAACAACAGCATCGCGGTGAACTCGATCGAAGGTCTGCCCATCACCGTGGACATCTCCATGTCGTTCACACTCGATCCCGCGAAAGTGCCGGCGATCTACAAGAAGTACCGTGCGGAAATCGACCGCATCACCTCAGTCTTCATCCGACAGACCATCCGTGAAGCTCTCCAGACCCAGTTCGCGAAGTGGACAGCCGAACAGATCTACGCAGAGAAGAAGGAGATCGTGCGCGGAGAGGCACAAAAGTTCCTCACCGACAGGCTGGGACCCGAAGGCTTCATGGTCAACCAGTTCACCATCAACGATGTTCGAGTTCCGCAGCAGGTCATCGCGGCGATCAACGCACGTGTTGCTATGACCCAAGATGCTCAGAAAGCAGAAGCCGAGGTGCGAAAGACTCGTGCTATTGCCGAGCAGGTCAAGGCTCAAGCTGAAGGTGCAGCTCAGGCTCTTCGAACGAGAGCTGACGCCGAGGCGTACTACAACAAGACGGTAGCGGAGTCATTAACTCCGTCGTTCGTGGCGTACAAGGCACAAGAAAAGTGGAACGGGCAGCTACCGCAATTCAACGGTGGTGGGCCCGTTCCGTTCGTCAACATCAGCAAGTAGGTTCAGATGGAAGACCGTAAGATCCATAAGCCCTTCAAGTACAGCGCCAGCAAGGTCCGCAAGATCCTCAAGAAGCGGCGCCGTACTGGAGAGTCCACCAAGGACACGGCCCGGCGCCTGTCCCAAGAGGACAGTGGCGGATTCATCGGAGGAGTCGCTGCGCAGTGGCTCAAGAACAAGAGACCCGTCCGCATCAAGAAGCCGTCGAATCATGTCTCCAAGGTGGAGGCCGTGACGCCTCCTCCCAAGCCCACCAAGGGCGGCAAGAGGAAGTGACATGAGCGACGAGGATGACGAAGACGAGGATGCGAGCGCCGTGGCCAACTCGACCTACAACCAGTACCACGTACTTCCCGGCCACACGTACAAGCCGATCACAGAAGCCATCTCCGGGTTGCCTGCTGGGTTCTACCAAGTCCAGGTGACGTACGAAGGGGTGAAGTTCGTCGCCTTCACTCCGAAGACGGACGACCTGATGGACTTCTCCGGGACCATCGTCGACGACCTATTCCAGGACGCCCTTGCCTTCTGGAAGGAGGCGAAGAAGTACGAGACCTACGGGTTGACCCACAAGCGGGGTTACCTCCTGCACGGTCCACCGGGGACGGGAAAGACCTCCCTCGGCATTCTTCTCGGTCGACGGGTCATCGAGAGCCAGAAGGGGCTCGTGATCATTCCGTCCTCATCTGACGGATTCATCGCGGCTGCCAGGGTCCTTCGTTCTTCCGAGAAGGGTCGCCCCATCTTGTTCTTCCTTGAAGAGTTCCCGGACCTCATCGAGAAGAAGGACACGGAGGTTCTGTCTATCCTCGACGGAGAGGACAGCATTCAGAACTCTCTGTTCGTCGCAACCGCCAACGACATCTCTGATCTTCCTCCCAGGATCCGCTGTCGTCCCGGTCGCTTCGACAAGATCCTCGAAGTGGCTCCTCCCGAGCACAGAGTGAGGTTCGACTACGCCATGGGGATCCTCCGCCGAGGGGAGGGCATTCCGGGGCATTCTGAGGCTCTGGCACGTCATATCGCCGATCGTACGAATGGGCTGTCTTTGTCCCACGTACGCGAGATGATCGTGGCGCATCTGATCATGGGGAAGTCGCTGGAAGACATTGCGTCCAAGTTCAGGGACGACATCCGGCAGATGGAGAAAGACAACGAATAGTTGAAGAAGGAGAGGCCAAAAGCTTCTCCTTCTTTTCTTTGGGAGGAAGTATGGGCTACCTGCGTGGCGTCCTAACGGTTGTCGTTATTCTGGTGGCCTTCATCTCCTGCGCCTTGGACGCAAAGAGGAGAAGGAAGTGACGGAAAGGCCAATAATTCTGTTTCGTGATCACGATATGGATGAGGACGAGAAGTTGGCCATGCTCCACAACTTCCGAGCCACTCCATCTCGTATCAACATCAAAGAGAACGATCTCGTCATCGGTCGCTTCAGTGTTCTTCCGTTCTACGAAGAACAAGAGCGTGACATCAAGTTGGTGGGTGCTCGCCTCATCAATACCAAGGCTCAACACGACTACGTTGCTGATCTTGGTCAGTGGGTTCGAGACTTTGAGGGGTGGACACCAAGAACTTGGGGACCCGGTCAATATGCTGACATCCCCGAGGACAAGTCATTCGTCTTGAAAGGGAAGACGAATTCGAAGAAGTTCTTGTGGAACACGCACATGTTTGCTCCGACGAAGCAATCTGTGCAGGATGTCTTGCGACGGCTGCTTGATGACAGCTTGTTGTCCCACCAAGAAATCTACATCCGAGAGTACATCCCTCTCGAGGTGCTGGATTACGGACTCAATGGATTGCCTATTGCTCGCGAGCTTCGGTTCTTCGTTGCGAACCGCAAGGTGCTCTGCGGAGCGTTCTACTGGTCAAGCCATACCGAGTCCATCAAGGAAAGAGGCTTCGGAACAGTGCCCGTCGCTGACGAGGTCCCGGAACTTCTGATCTCGCACATCGTCGAGACGGTCGGGGACAAGATCCCCTTCTACGCTTTCGACGTGGCTAAGACCTACGATGGTCGATGGATGTTGGTCGAACTCAACGATGGTCAGATGGCTGGCATCGCTGATAATGACCCGTTCCTGCTCTACAAGAACCTCAAGCTGGCTCTGCAATAACGGCCCCTACGCGGGGATAATCTCTTGGAGCGATAAACTTCTTCGCTCAGGAGATTTTCCATGGGTACTTCAGTCCGAGCCATTCTCTCTGCGGTCGCTGGTCTCGCAACGGTGGCGGGTGCGTTCATGCTGGGATACCGGCAAGGAACACACGTCATCGAGATCCGCTTCGTGGACAAGTCCGCCACTGAGATGGTGAACAAGTTCGCGGCGGGAGAAACCTACACGGTCACCCAATCAAACGGGTGACGCTCCGAGGAGGATGTTCTGCCTCCTCTTTTGCCCGGCACTCCTGAGCGCGCAATCGGAGAAGATATGCAGACGACACGACAAGGGGTCAGGAACCTGAACGGCCCCAAGCTGGATGGGAAGCACTACAACGGCAAGAAGAAACAACAGAAGGTGCTTCGGCCTTTCTGTCTGCACGTGGACGTTCGCTCAAACAAGAGGGTCACGAGATGCAACTCTTGTGGCGCCACTTGGTCGGAAGATGACGTCCTCCATCCCGGTGACCTGGGGTGATGGGACGGTCGAGATGGTTAGTGGAATAACTCCCTGACCACATCTTGCGCCACCGTATCGAGTAGAGATCTATAAAATAGAGGGGCCTCACCGCCCCGTTTTTTTGTCGTTGTCTCGGAACACAAGGTTGAGGACGTACTCTCCCGTAGGCGTGATCTCCACCAGAGAGTTTTTTGTTCTGCCAGATGCTCGATTTTCCTTCCTCTCGTGGTTCATGCTGATGATGAGGTAACGACCTCTCTTGATATCCATGACCAGTCTCTCCAAAGATTTCGCGTAGAGCTCTTGGAGTTCTTCTGGGGAAGGAGGGTCAACCATGCCCTCATACTAGCCCAAAACGTCAGTCCTTCACGGTAGGATCAGCACATGGCTAACATCTACGTAGCATTCCACAACGGCACCGCAGCTCGTCTCGCTTCGGGTTCCAGCACCACCATCAGGAAGAAGATGGCGGCCTATCCGAACACCGAATGGACCTTGATCCAGTATGAGATCAAGCCTGACGTAGAGACGCTCTGCGGTCTCCTTGAGTTTCAGATTCCCGGAACGGCAAAGGGTGCCCAAGAGAAGTACAAGGTCACCGAGTCCGGGCAGGTCCGAAAAGCTTAGGGGTTCTAAGCAAAAGTCGTCGGCGCTGGTTGTCGTACGCGCGTACGAGGAGCAGCCTGAAGTGAGGATCTAAATAAATACTGAGAGGAGGGCCTTACAAACCCTCCTCGTTTTTTAGGGATAAGGAAGAGGTAAGGCATTTTCGCCTTTCGGTTTCAAGGAGCGACCAATGCAGAAGCCTCTCCGCAGTGACATCAGCTTCGGCCATCTTCCGGACGGTGAGTACGCGATCATCCAGATTCACAAGGTTCCGAGAGGTGTTCCTCGTTCCACTCCTTCGGATTACATCAGCAGTAAGACATCCAACGAGTACGACACCGAAACGGTCAAGGCAGGGCTCGTCCGTTCCTTCATCAAGGATGGGTTCACTGCCGTGGGGCCTGAGCCGGTTTGCTACAGTTCCTGCTACCAACTGGCCGTCGTCTCGGTCAGCGAGCTCCGGAAGCGCGCCCCCGAATACTTCGGCTGGGAGGATTCCGATCTCCTCTTGCTGTATCAGAAGCACCAGCAGGAGGACACCATGCACGAGTTCCCGCGTGATGAGCTCAAGAGGGCGAAGGAGCTCTGGACGGACATGGTGTCATGCACCGTCCACTACAACGCCTCGCTGAAGGATGAGAAGGTCGATCCTCCTCTCGCTTGCGAGGGGAACTACGCCGACGCTCTTCCCAACTATTGAACTGCGGAGGCGAGGGTGGCCAGTCTAAGAGCAAACGATCGAAGGTGGTTCGATAGGACGGGCCCCTTGCGTACATTCCTCGGTGAAGAAGAACGCTCCTGGGACGAGCTACTTGCCTGGGGCAAGAAGAACAAGACCAACGAGGAAATGATCCGCAACATGCTCGCGTGGCTCTTCATGGAAGGACTGGCTGCCTACTCTAAAACCACCAAGAAGTGGCGTAAGAGAAACGCAGTACCAGTCGTGGATATGCGGAGCACGGAGAAATAGCTGGGAGGATCTCCGGATCCTCCTATTTCTTTTGGAGGACCCCATGGCTGCCTGTTTCTGTGATCATCCTTTAGACCAGCACTTAGTAGGCCCGGGTGGTTATTGCAAAGGGACAGTAGACGATGGGGTCATCCGGTATAGCTGCCATTGCCGCGAGTACATCGAGAATGCTCTTTGCGTTTGCGGGCATTACCGAGCCAACCACTTTGACAGGGAAGCAGACGAACCCGCTCGCTGCCACACTTGTTTTTCGTGCATTGCATTTCGCACCAAAGAAATGGCTTCCAAGCCAGCAGTCACGGCATCTATACCTAAGGCTCCAAAAGAAATTGAGGACGATCCTCTCATGAAGTCAATCGCCAAAAGGTTCAGCCTTATCGAGCTGGACTAGGAGACATATGCTTCGAGTGCGTACGCTAGCTGCTGTTCTTTGGGCAAACGTTCGGTTGCCTTGGTTGGGTGCAATCCCCGACCCGATAGAAGCGCAGCAATGGATCGATCTCTGGGTCGATTACCCTCATCTCAAGGATGACGTACGGAACAAGCTGAAGTCTCGAGCCTACGGACTCATGTACGGCATGCGTGATCTAACGCAGGTTGTTCCTGCTGACATGATCCTCAACTAGGAGGGTGCAATGCTGCTCGATGAAGAAATCGAGAGGCAGGTCAAGGCTGAGTGTGAGGCGGAGGTTCGTAAGTTGGCCACGTTCAGCCTCGTGTTGAGCATGCTTGGCCACTCCATCGTTCTCTTCCAATTGTACGACTTCGATTGGACCACTTCGCTGTGCGGAACCTGTGCGGTGTTCTGCTTTGCCGCGGCCTTGTACAGAAGTAAGGTCAGGACCCGTCAATTTCCCGTAGCAAAGATTCACCGGGATAGGATTCACCAAAGGAACTAAGTTCCCGGGTCTTTCGTCAGAAAGAAGAGAGAGGCTCTGGCTGACCCCAGGGCCTCGTTTTTTGTGTTGTGCGGGTATAAGTAAATGAACGGCCAATTGACCATTCATTTAGGGAGAAGGCGAAATGAAGGATGACTCAAACATCATCGAGAGAATCACGGAGTTGACCCGAGACGTCGAGGTAGCCAAGGCTGCCTACGATGCGAAGAAACTCGCTCTCTTGATGTACATCTACGAAGTTCGAAACCCCGAAGGACTGGAGGAAGCCAAAAAGCGCGTTGTGACCGACGCCCTCAAAGGTCTCCAGGATGTTTTGCCGAAGAAGGCGCGTCCTCGTCGTAGGACGGTCGGGATCCCGAAGATTCAGCTCAGGGCGAAGCCCACCGTGGAGAACCGGGAGAATGCTGTCATCGCTTTCCTCAAGAAGCGCCCGAACTCCGCAACCTCTTCGGTGCAGAAGGAGCTCATGACGGACTATCCCCGGACTCTGCGGCTTCTCAACGCTATGGAAGCCAAGAAGCTGGTCCGTAAGAAGACGGGCAAGCCCATGAAGCACAGCGGACGCCTCATCTATCCAAGAACATGGGTCGCTATCTAAAGGAATACCCAGGAGAAAGCTACAACAAAAGCAAAGTGAGGGATGAGGTGTACCGGCGGGCCAAAGAAATGTGGGTAGCACGAGGGGGATACCCAGGAGGCCGCGCCGTTGTTTTGGCAGGACCAGAGGCTCAAGAGGTAGAGGCGCTGAGAGATTACTTCCGCCTCCCTCCTGCCCAAGTTCTTTTCGTCGATCGAGATCCTCGCGGGCTCTATGTGGCTGAAAAGAAGTGGCCAGGGGTCGGTACGTTTCACGGAGAGCTGAAAGATGCACTCCAGGAAGTAGATGAGATCGGGTTCCTAAACCTAGATTTCATGGGTAAGTACGACAGAAACGTGTGCCTATCCGCAAAAGCTGCCCGAGGAAAAATCAAACTCGGCGCAGTTATCGCGTACACTTTCTTCAAGGGACACGAGTACGAGGGGCAATGGGGCTTCCGTCGCCAGAAGTCGGTAATCGAAAAGGTATTGGGCCGGCCTACTCGGACTACCGACGAGATCCGCTTCGCCGGAAGCGCCGCCTGTTTAGCAGAGGACTTCGCCCTAGCGACGCTTCAGTATCGATGGAGTACGTCGTACCGAAGCATGACGGAGAGATCCATTGGCTCTCCGATGGGTGTCCTCTTGCTTCAAAATTCTGTCTACTGAGACTGCCAAGGCCGCATTCCGGTAAGTGCCGTCTTGTCTATCGGTAGAAAGAAAATATAGAGGGGAGGTCTTCTCCCCGTTTTCTTTTGGAGGTTCCATGATGTCGTGGAGCGAAGACGACAGGGAATTCATAGTGGAAGCGATACGAGAGAGTTGCTCCAACGAAGAGATCGTAGAGATGCTTCCTCACGTTAGCTTGGGGTCTGTGATTGCTTTTCGCGCCCACGTAACAAGAGGAACTTACGACCCCATAGTCGTTGAGCGCCCGTGTTGGCCTCATCTTAGGGGATAAGCTTGTAGGTAGTACCTTTCATGAATATCACCACCGCCCGATTCCTCGGAGAAGCAGCAGTACAGCGCGGCCACCTGTTTGTTTGGTGGCGATCGAAGAGGCGTCGGAAACGTCTACTGCGTTGGGGCAACTATTTCAGAGAAGGAGCGACAAATGTCCATCAAGATTCAGCCGTACGAAGTTGATGCGTGCGCCCGTCATGCCCACGAAGGGCATCGTATCTACCGCCAACTGATGGGGGACCTCAGCCACAAGCCCTGGGACGAGATCGACGTCGTCCACAGACAGCCTGTCTACGTCGCGGTCATCGGCATCGTCGAAAGCGATGATGACGCCGTGCGTTCTCACGAGCGCTGGGTGCAGAACCTCACCGCCACGGGCTGGACGAAGGGGGAGAAGAAGGACGGAGAGCGTAAGACGCATCCCAACCTCGTCCCCTGGGAAGATCTCCCCAACGAGGTCCAGGAGCTCAACAAGATGTTCGTCCGGTCGGTGAAGTCCATGATCACCGCTCTCTGGCACTTGCCGTCATGAAGAAGCTGCTGGAACTGACCGAAGAGCAACTGCTCGTTGCCCTGAGGAATGTCGGATGCTTTCTCGACGAATGTGGCGCCTGTGCTGAGCAATTCTACTGCGGAAGCACGTCAATGAAACACGAATGCCCGGGGCACATGGAGCCGGTGCAGATCGTGTTCACCAAACCGCCGTCGCATCAGTCCGGTCAGTTCGTGGAGGTCGAGAACGAGGAAGGGAAGAGCGTCCGCGTCGGTTCCTGGCAACCTCGATCTGACGGATGGTGGAATCTTCTGGGTCTCTACCGAAAGACGTGACCACCGTGCCCGATGATGATGAGAAGCAAATCAGTGCAGCCCTAGACGCGGCCTTCGCGTCCGGTCTGATCGGAGTTCCTCTCTCCGAAATCCAAGATGACACTATCACCTTCCTCACCGGGTACCTGGCTGCCAAGCTTGTGCGGCCTGGGAAGAAGGAATACATCCCCCTGAAGAAAATCAGGGAGACCATCATCAAGCGAAGAGATCGGGCTATCGCGGAACGCGTCACTCACTGAGAGGAAAGGTTTGGGGCTAAAACCCAGACCTTTTCTTTTGCCCGTAGCTCTCAAAATACGACGTTCTAGCGGCATAAGTCTCCTGAGGTTGCGAGCATCACTTTCCACGCAGGAGACTTAGTGAAAAACATCGTCAAGAAGTCGTTTGCAGTTGCTGTGGGCGTTGTGAGTGGGATTGCTTTCATCAGTGTCGGGATTCGGCACGGCATCCGATTCTCCAAAATCGCGGTGCAATACGCCAATCAGGATCGCCCTGTTCCCGACGACGTTGTCATCGAATGCATTGATCTCATCAGTAACGAGGTCGATCGCATCGATGAGTTATTCAAGACTGGGCTTCTACCCAACTAGGAGGACTTGCGAAACACAACAAACAAAAGTTGTCCAACGACCGAACCAAAACGAGGAGCTGCTTGGAAGCAACGCAGATACGGGATCGTCTTCGAAATACTTCGAAACCCTCCACCGTCTGCCGTGTAACCAAGACCCGACGCATGTTCGAACGCTAGTAGGAGAACCCCCGTTCTCTATTGAGGTGTGTGATGCCAGTACCGATTAAGTTCATTGGTGAGTTCATCGAGAATGATGAGGTGAAATCCCATACTTGGGAAATCGTTTCAGATGCGGTCCCTCGCAAAGATGAAACGGTCATGTTCGATGATCTCAAAAGCCATCGCATCTACACCGTGAAGAAGATAATGTACTGGTACCTGTGGAAACCGCATTCGTGCAGGTACGACCTCAACGTCGAGATCCACATGGAGCAGGTTTCCGAGCATGAAGATTCGAGCCTGAGGGTCGTGGAACACCACTGATCTAAGGACGAGGGAGGGAAGAGTTCTTCCATCTCCCCGCTCTTTGTTTTTTGCAATTTCCTGTGGGATAAGATGAAGAAGCAAAGAGTTGCTTCTTACTCCCAAGAAAGCCGGTGATGTATGCGGTCAATGATTCTTGCTCTATCTCTGCTCCTAGCTTCATGCGGTGGCGATGACGCACCGAGGGTCGACGCTGCTCCCGGTATGAGCCCGGACGGCAGCAGGCCCGATACAGGCCACGTGGCGAGGATTGCCGCAGCCTGTGACAAGTACTGCGTGGCCATCAGTACTGCCACTGGTTGCGCCAACGAAACCAGAGAGAGGGCTCGCTCCGAGTGTCAGTACTCCTGCGACAACAACCTGAAGCTCCTCCCTGCGTCGTGTGAGATGCCCTTCACAGCAATGTACAATTGCCTCAGTGGGCAGTCGTACCGATGCGTAAATGAAGGCAGCCCTCCGAGTGCCAGCAATCCCTGCACAACAGAGATCATGATGGCAAACCAATGTATTATCGGTAGCGCTCACTGAAGGGAAGGGCGCCTGAGGCCCTTTCCTTTGCAAGCAACCACCGTCTCGTGGGCATAAGAAACAGAGAGCAAAGCCTTATTTCTTGGAGGACGGAATGGTGGAGAAGCTAGAAACAGGAGCGATTCGGTACAACATCCATCTTATGGGGGACGTGACAGGGGAAAGGATAATAAGGGCAGCCGAGGAAGTCGTTCTGGAGATGGCGAAGGACGACGACAACATCAAGTTCGAGAAGCAAAAGAAGCTCCTCAGCGTCATCAACGATACGTGGGACTACGTCTACGTGGTCGGCGTTAGCCATCCCATCGGGGACATGATCATCATCACCAAGGACTTGATGGTGTCGGAACCACGTATCAGGGCCGAGGAGAGCTATCGCTGGGTTCAGATCGGCAACTGGGAGTGGTTTCGCAACACGGTGATGCGAGCCCCTGCGATCCACAAAGAACCGCCCTCGATCGAACAAAGGGTTGAGGTTATCAAGCTATTCCGGGACAAGATGGACGAACGACTGGCAATGCTGAGGTGAGACCTATGCCCTCAGTTCGGGCTTTGGCGTTGGGATCGGTGGGCAGGATGGGCCCGAGGACGCATCCAGGAAAGCGCTGGTTCTTCTGGTTCCGTGACCACAGCGGTAAAGCGTGGGCGGTATCCAGTAAGGACGCTTTCTTCGTGCTCTAATCAAATCCCGGGGACCCCATGCCCCGCTTTTTGGTTGGAGCTACATGTCCCCCGCCATCTGAACAACGGCCACAGCCTCGATTCCGTTGAAGAGGATCCGAACCCGTCCGTACCTTCGGACCCGTTCGTCGATCCATCCGACGGGGCTGACCTTCTTTACGATTTGATCGACGTATCCCTTCTCTGCGTCTGCTTCCACAATATTACCAACCAGCTCTCCATCCAAGAAGACCTGGCTGCTGTCTTGTGAGCTCAGGAAGTCGATTGAATTGTTGTTCATGCATTTACGGTAGCGAACCTCAACGCAAAAGCAAAGGGTAAGGCCCTATGGACATTCGACAGGTTGCAGTGATTGACAGATTTCCCGTTCTCGTTCACACGGAGGATGAGGATTCCTATTGCGGGGATATCCTTTTCGTGGAGGGCGGCGACTTCCTGCTCACCTATAATGATGGTGAGAAAACCAAGGGCCTCAAGAACATGGACAATGTTCGCAAGGCTCTGAAAGGAACCCTGGCGAATCGCCGGGGAGAATGCATCACGGTGACGATGACCTTCGATACAGCTATACGCCTGAACAAAAAGGGCATCTTCGGGAGCGATGACAATGGGCAGGAGAAGCAGAAGACGGAGGCAGTTCAGGAGAATGACGTTTGTGGGGAAGGACGGGCGCCGGTTCTGTAGCATCTGCTATCGAGAAACGAAGCCTTGCGTTCATTGCAGGAGACGAATGTGCTGGGAGTGCTCGACAAACGTAGGACGCTGCGAGGGATGTCAGCGTCCTCAACGTCCTGCCGCTATTTCTACCCTTCCTAATACTATTTTGGCGACCATAGAAAGGGAACGGATATGGATGAGCGAGCCGGCTTTGGCTCGTTGGCTTGGCGTAACCCGTCGAGATATTCGACGTGCGGTAAAACGCTCAGATAGACTTCGCGAACGACGGGCCGGGTTCTTTCGAAGGACTGGTCGACGTATGATCGACAGTGTGGAGGACGCCAATGGATAACGGACCTTTCAGAGACAGATCTCTCTTGTGTGGTTGGTGCGGGATGCCCCTGGATGCCCGACCACTCACCGAAGAAAAGAAGGACTCCGATTCCTTTCATCCTAGCTGCTGGGTCATGGTCTTAAAGGTGGGGGCCGACCATGTTCGGGCAGAGAATAGAAAGAAATACAAGGAGGGAGACATGAAGTGTGAAGAGTGTGGTTTATGGGTTCAGCGTATGCGTAAAACTCTCTACTACACCGCCCGTAACTCCTTTCTTGTGTTCCTAGCCGCCGCCATCGTTTCGTTCGTTCTCTATTGTTTCTGGAACATGAGCCAAGCAGATGGAAAAATCGATTACTGCTACATCGATTATGAAGACAGGCTCGGAGATGAAGACTTCCATCTCTACGGAAATATCGAGTGGAGTGGAGATAGAGAGCTCGGTGAGTATGAAAGCCTCATCGACGCAGCAGATGCAGCAAAAGTTCTCAAATGCAAGTTGGGATTTTTAGAAGGGGACATCTCCTACGTCAAGGAGCCCCATCCCTAGGAGGAACATGTCGACGAAGAATCTGGCCCGCACTGTCATCGAAGGTGGTAGGACGAGGTTCAGTACCCACGATCGAAGAACTTCTCGTCAGCGTGAGCGAGCCCGTGTCCGTTCTCTTTGTCGGGATGCGATGACGTTTGAGGATCCCGACGATCAGACCCGAAGCATCAACTCCAGGGGGTTGAAGGTTTCTCGGCACGACCACGACGATAAGCTCGGAGCAGCCTACCGTTGGCTCCGTAGTCAGATCGGTCGTCCCTGGGATCGTGTCCGTTCGGACTTGTTCAAGAAGTTCAATCCCAGGACTCTTCAGGGGAATCATCTTCTTCGCGATCACATGCTTCGTGAGGTCGAAGGGAGCTGGTACCGGTGGTTGTTCGGCGGCGATTACGGGTTCTACATCAGTGATGATGGATTGCTCAGTCTGTTCCCTAAGAACCGCTGGAACAGCCAGAAGCCCAAGCGGAAAAGAGAGAACCTCAACGCCTGGCTCAAGAACAGGCGTGTCATGGACATCCACGGTCAGCAGTACTGGATGATCCCTGAGAAGGTTGAGCTGGCCGCGTGTGGCCACCACTACGACTGCGTGGTTCCGAGCAAAGATCACAAAGTGGTCAAGGTCCGTAAGTTCATCCCGATGAACCAGACCTTCTGGAGAGTTCACGTGGTCGACGGAGTTGTCGGTATGTACGACTCCTATGAGCAGAGGCTGTGCCCTCAGCCGAGCAACTTCAAGCAGGGCTCCGTTCTGTCTGCCGACGATAAGAAGAAGTGGTTCTCTCTCGATTCCCATGACCGAGAGCTCTGCCGGCACTACGCGGCGAAGCAGGTCAGAACGATGAAGTGGTAGTTTTCTGGGGAGCGTTCCTCCCCAAAATTTTGGCCTCTACGAGCGATAAGAACGTGGAGGACTTTTATGATTACCACCGGCATTGAGAAGAAGGTCGAAGCTCTCAAGACCCGCTTGATCGAGCACGTCAAGCGTCACCGCCCCAACAG
>JACCDR010310448.1_pt1 | contig 27702 bp, 41 predicted proteins | sample 7446431 | NCBI WGS metagenome assembly JACCDR01 (sample SAMN15323443, study PRJNA562643) | freshwater metagenome | isolation source: river surface water | place: USA:Blue River Watershed | collected 2017-08-17 | reverse complement strand
CAAGGCCGAAGCTGCCTTCCACCCATTCCCCATCGCCAGTGATGCGCATGGCGGCATAGTTGGTAGACAGGTCAGCGGTGAGCTGCGTGACCGCGGCGCCTACGATGCCGAAAGAGGTGATCCGCCCAGAGGCTGCACCCATACCACCGATAAGAGCGGCGTCAAGAATGGTCGTGCCAGTGCCCCAGATGTCGTCTTGGTCGCTCGACTGCTTGATCACGACGGCGCGGGAGCCGCCCAGGGTCGCAATCAAAATGGAGCACCACTCGGCCTTATCGGCAGCGGCGGCCAGGGCGCTACGGAGCGCGGGACTGAATCGAAGCATGTTTCTACTCCATCACAACGAAGCACTGGGGCCATGCGGCCCCAGTGCTTATTCACACGATGCTTGCACTTAACCCTGCTGTGCGTCAGCAGGGTTCTCTTCCATCACTTCCAGATCGCTTTCCTTGAAGAAGCGAGCCGAGCCGTCAGCACTGACCACGTGCACCAGCTTGTCGCCAGTTTCTTGGTCAACTTGGAAGCCAGACACCTGACCCTCGATAGGGGCCGGCATCACCTGGCGGACAAAATCATTTCGTTTCATGGCAGTCATTCCTTGCAGGTGAGAGTTTTGGTTGATGGCGCTTCAGGTCAACGCGAGCGAGTAGTTGACGGTGAGGGTGTTGGTATCCACGACCGGCTGGTCTCCGCCGGTGAAGAGGCCGGCGGAGCCAAGAATGCCAGTGGTGCCAGACTTGGTGTTATTGCTGGTCAAGAACGAGCCTTTGACGGTACCGCTGGCGTTGATGTTGAACACCAGGCCGGCAGAAAGGGTCTTGGAACCGGCAGACGCTGCACTCCACGCCGTGGTCGGGCGGTTGGCGTTGCTGAACCCCACGAATTCCGTCCAGCCAGCATGCGAGGCCATGGTGTCACCAGCCGCAACGGCAGACCAGCTCGTAGAGCTGATCAGGCCGATGTACCAGGCAGCGGTATAAGAGCTGCCAGCCAGCCACTTGTCCAGTGCATCGTTTTTCCCAACAGTGACCACCAGGTTCAGGTAGTCTTCTTTCCACGCAATCTCGCGCGGCACGCGCTCCATCTGCAGCGCGATCTGGTGGGCTTTGTGGAAGTCCCGGGCGTTTAGATACTGCTCCCGCTGATCGCGCAGACCGCGATATTCATTGAGGAGCTCGGGGCGCACGGCATGGCAAGTCGCTTGGTAGCGGCCGACGGGCGTGAGTTGGTCGGGAGTGAAGCCCTGGAAGCCCAGGGCGGCAATGGCAGCGGCACGCGCTTTGGTGCCGTCCAAATTGGATTGACGAATTGGTTGCATGTGATTTGCCTTTCAAGCAGTTTGAATGTTGGGGAGGGGTTAAGGGTTAAGGGGCCTTGCGTCGCTCAGCCTCCTCATGCAAGACGCGGGCGATGGCAGAAGCCACAAGCCAATGCTTGGCTTGGTATTCCGCCAGCTCGCGGGGGTTGGTTTGGAAGAAAGTTTCTACAATGAGACCACCGGCCCGCACGAAGCCAGCTTGCTGTTGCCAACCGCGGTCAATCCGGTGCTGCTCTACGTCGTACCAGCCAGCCTCTTTGCCTTTGCCCGAACGCGCCGGACTCTGCAGCACGGCGCCAATAGCTTGGGCAAGGGCCTGGGCAAGGGCCTTGTGCTGCAGACGAGCCACCACCTCCACCCCTTGCGCCTGATGGCTAACTGATGCGTTGGTGTGCAGCTCGACCGCCAGTTTCACCCCCGTAGCAGCCCGAATAGCCGCACTCAGCGGCTGGTTCACGCCCCGGGCACCATCCTCGATGACTTCGTGCCCGAACTCGCGCAACTTGACTGCAACCAGATGGCGGAGTTGCAGCATCAGATCGGCTTCTCGGAATCCCCCGCCGCTGTTCCCCGGCTCCCGATCGTCATGACCTGCAGTGATGGCGAACTTCATAGGCCAAAACCCTCGTCTGGCGGGAAGTCGCTGCGCGGTGGCTCTCGATCTTCAACTTGAGCAGGCGCTTTTTCCACGATGCGGGCAAAGTAAGTCGCGGAGGCGGAGAGCGCAATGCTGGCGAGGTAGAACTGCAGCGGCGTCAAGCCCAGGGATTCCAGGAACCCGCGGCGCACGTCTTCCGGCAGGCCCGCCCATATAGTGCCTAGAACCATGGCCAAGTACTGCATTTGCATGCAGCCATACTTCCAGACTTTGCTGGCATCTTCAACGAGCTTGAGCTTTGTCATTTGGGGCCTCCTGCGAAAAAGCCTTTGATGATTGAGGCCATGAGGTCCCAGCCACCAAAATAGTAAGCGATCATGCCGATCGCAATGAATTTCCCAATGGATTGAAAGAAGCCGCCCACGCTGTCGAACAGCATGGTACCGGCCTGCATCTTGGCTTGGCGCTTGGCGACTTGAATGCCCTTGCTCCAAAAAGCCTCGATGAGCTCATCGTCATTGATGGCCGCTTTGATGCCTTCACGAATGCCTGACTGCACTGCTTCTTTGGTGACGTCGTGCAATTCGGCCAAAGCGGGTTCAGAAAGATGGGCGGCTGTGGGCCGCTGATCCGTTGCCATCGGAACCTCAGCAATGGGTGCCGGTAGGGTCTAGGGGGTCAAGGACTTGCTCGCACCACCATCGCGCTCGCTCACGGCGCCAAGAGTGCCGTTTGTCATGGAGGTGTCTCTGCAATCTGGTGGTCACAAGCCATTCGCGCGGCAGCTCGCGGAAAACGATTGTCGCCCAAGTGAGGTTAACAAGGACGTCGAGGAAAAGGCCAATCACCACATTGGGTGCAGCCAGCACTTTGTTTAGGCCCCGAAGGCGCCGATTCAAATGCGCGCGGTAGAGTCCCATGATCAGTACAAACCGATCCCAGAGCGCATAGGCCACGAAGAGCCATGCCATAGTGAAGGAGGCCCAGCTATCGTTCCCCGTGAGGGCGTGATACAGCCAGACGACCAGAATCAGCAGCAGTTCAAAAAGGTGTTCCATCAGACCTCCAACATTGTGCGCAGGGTTTGCACTGTGCTCACCCAACTCTGCAGAACAGGGGCCAGGTCTTCGACTTGCCCCACTTCACGTGCCCGCTGTTTATGCAGCAAGCGTTGTCGTCGCATGATTGCTTGGGCCTGTCGCCAGAGACTCCCTTGAGCAATGATGGCATCAGCGGCATCTCGTGCTGAACGCTGGAAAACCTCTGCGTCGTCAAAAACGCTAGGTGGCGGTTCGCCCTCGTAGCCAGCTTCCTTGAAAGCCAAAGCTTCTTGTTCCGCCACGAGATATTCTTGCGTGCGGTGCCCGACAGCCGCGTAGGTGATGGCATCTACATCAGCGTCGATGCCGCGGCAGAGAGCTGCAATCTGGTGGGGCAGCTCCAAAGGCGGGGGCTGCTCTGAGTCCCCTGACACGGCTGCTGCCAGTGCCGAGGACCAAGTGCCGGCATCAGGGTCAAATACCGCCACGAAGCCTTCAGCCACAGTGGGGGGCACGACTTGGGTGCAGGAACTCGGATACATCCACACGACTTTCCCATTCAACTTGTATTCAAGCGGGTCAAGGTCGGCTTTCGTGGAGCTCAGCAGGACTTTTGTGATGGGGTCATAGTTGTGCAGCGTGGGCGCGTTATCTCGGACAAACGCCGCAAGGTCTTCAATGGGTTGCTCGTTCATGTTTGTTACCTTCTTAGAACTTCATGATGGGCAAGTAAGCGCGGTTGAAGGGGCGGGCCTCCGAGCCGCCGCTAGAGTTGATGGTCAAAGTGTGCGTATGGGCGCCCGCGCTGCTTGTGTTGCTTGTGTTGACTCCGTTAGCACTAGCTCCAGTGTTGTATCCAAGGCCCCCCACGGCGCCGCCGGTGTAGGTGTGCGTATGGGCGCCTTGCGAATCCGTAGTGCCAGTGTGGTTGTGCGCCAAGTTCTGGCTTGATTGTTGGGAGCCGAATGCGCGCCCCGTATCCACCCCACGGGCATCGTCCCAACCGCGGATGAAGATAGCGCGGTCGTCAGGGAGATTGAAAGTGGTGGAGCCATCACCTGCGCCGTACGTCGTGCCCAAGACTGCAAACAGGTCCGCATACGTCGCGCGGCTAATGGCTGCGCCGTTCAACTTGATCCACCCATCTGGGGCGGTCGACGCAGGCCACCACATCATGGCTCCCGGTTGCACCACTTGGGCAGCGTCCAGCAGTTCAGCAAACTTGGTCCCAAAGGCTGCATCAAAAATGTCTTGAATCTGTGCCGGCGTTAGCGTATCGATGACGTCGTCATCTTGCAGCGCTGCCATCCATTCGGACAGACCAGCCACGACGAGCGAAGTCTGGCGCAGCACCTTGTTTACCAACTTGGCGCGAGCCGTACCAGGCTGGTTGCCGATCAGGCGCTGACCGTCAGCTAGATATTCAGCTTGCGTCAGCAAGTTGCCGCTGGTGTCAGTTTGGCAAAAGCGCAGTATTTCATTGTTTCCGGGCATAAAGTGCTCCTAGTTAGACGATGAGGATGGACCAAGAAGACGAGTCCCATCCGGGGCCGTCATCCCATGCGAAGATTGGTTGGTCATCCGAGGCGCTGAAAACTTCAGCAATCCGCACCCCGGATGGTTTGATCATGGGCAAGCCGATTTGCAAGATGGCGAGTTGCAAGGGGTTCAGTGGGCCACCTTCAAACCCCAAACGAATCGTCATGTTCTGGTCGTCAACCACGATGCCGCTACGCCCATCGGGCAGGAAGCGATCCCAGATAGCGCTCATCTGCTCGAAACTGCCGTCCCACTGGTTAACTAGGATTTTTGTGCGGATCAACCGCCGATAATCCTCGTCATTCAATAGCACGGGGCCAGCGCTTGGGTCGAAAGGCCCCTGCCAAACTCCGGCCTCCCACCCAACCTCCGGGTCCGCGTCGTCCCAGGCAAAGTAGATGCCGGTCACTGGCACTGGAATGGCGCGTCGAATGCCCACCCACTCCCCCAGCACATCAAGTTGGGCGCCAACGGCGCGATCCAGGTCGTAGATGACGGGGATGGCGGCAGCGGCCTGCTGCACTTGCACGGAAGGCTCGGAGGTCAGCTTGATGATCTCCATGAACTTAGGCTGGGTGCGGTTCTGGCTAGGCACCAAATCCGCATAGTCTTCCTCATCCTTGATGTTCATGGCGCCACCGTAATCGTGATGTTGGAAGCTATGACGCGAGCGGCTTCATTGAAGTCGATGGGAATGTCGTCTTCTGCCAACGTGTCCGCCAGCAAAGCGATTTCAATCGTATTGACCTCAAACGTGCGATAGCGCTCGTCCGTTCCGAACAACTGGGCGGGCAGGAACAAGCGGCCGTGGTCAATCTTCTGGCCAATGCCCAGTTCGTTGATGTAGTCAACGATGGCTTGCTTGATGGCATCGGCGGTCGAAGTTACGTAGCCCTCGCTAGGCTCGATCTCAATTTCCAGCTTGACGTCCGCGTAGGCGATCAAAAAGAAATTGATGTTGGTGGTGTCCCCCAGTGCATCAGTAATGGGAATAGAGGTGGTGCCGTAGGTGCCGCAACCCGGGGTTTTCTTGCGCCTAATCACCTGCGCAATCTCCAACGCCACGCCCCCTTCAACCACGGCGCTGATGCTGTGCTCAGTGAGGCCATTGCTATCAGTCGCACCCGTATCGTTTTCGTAGACCCGTGCGCGGGTCACTGTTTCCAGATTCAACAGCGCAGCTTGGATAGATTCCAGCACAGAAACCGCCGGGTTTGTGACGGACAGCGCTTGCTTGATGCGGAGCTCAGCATCTGTTTCCACCGGTTGACCACGCACGGCCGATGCCGGGTTTGTGACGGTCTGCCAACCCAGTGTCGGGGTATTGATTTTGGTGATGGTGTTGGGGGTCGCGTCGATAGCACCATCATTTACTGCAGTTGCCGTTACCAGAATCTCCGCTGCAGGTGGAATAGTGACGGAAGCAGGCAGGGTCCAGCGTTGCCCCAGCACGTCTTCAACGATGCCCTCCGTAATCACCGTGCCCACTTGGCCAACAATAAGCACTGTGGCAGTCGAGCGGGTGGGTACTCGGCGCGAGATGCCATTGATTTTGACATTGGTGCTAAGCGCCTCCCCCACTGCGGTGGCAGGGGAGAAGCTGTTGTAAGCCGCAATGATGGCCAGGTTAGCGTCGTAGAAGCCTTGGGCGAGCAATGCCATCCACTGACCATCCTGGCTATCCGGGTCAATATAGACATCAGCACCGTAGATGCTCTTAAAGCTCTCCTGCAAACTGCGCAAGATGTCGGCCATTGAAGGCGTTGTGATTCCCGCAGGGTTGACCGTGGGCCCCAGCGTGGGTAGTGGGAAAGAGGTCGCCATTAGAAGGCCTCCGAAATGGTGATGGGGCCGTAGATAGTGTCCACGGTCGCGGTAACGAGGAAGCGGCGGTCTGGCGTGACCTGGGAGCCGTAGGAGGTCAAGGCCAGCACCCCCTCGGTTTCGCTAATCACGCGCTTAACTTCATCATCCCGCGTTGGTGCCGTATTATTGCCAAGCACCAGGGCAAGGTCAAAGCCCACCCGATCGTCAAGGAACCAGTCCCCAGCCCGCAGGTTTAACCGGGTCTTGATAGCCTGGGCCACAGTCTGGGGGCTGTTGACTAAAAAAGGGCTGGTGCCCAAGAACTGATAGTCACCAGTCGCATCTTGCTCGCGGTACCTCATGGCACGACCCCTCCAGTGTTGCTCGGGCCCGGTTCAATGCCCGAATGGGTGTGGTTTTCGCCGATATCCACGCCGTTGACAGTGAAGCTGCCGGTGATGCTGACGTCACCAATCAAACTGATGGAGCTGGCGGTCACTTCCGCAGTTCCAGCTTGGACTAGTGCGGTCCCCGGCGTGATTGCTTCGATATCCCCAGTTTTGGTCAGGCGCACTTTTGCAGCGCCATCATTTGTGCGCAGTTCGGCCGCAGCCATATTGACGGGGGTCGCATTGGGCACGCTCTTTGGCCCAGGCAGGCAAAAGCCATCGGAAAGGTCATGCATGCGCAGTTGTGCTTGCGTCTGCACACCACCATTCAACCACCAGTTATCAATGCAGCGGGCCGAGAAAATTACCAGCACTTCATCCCCGACCTCCAGTGGGAAGGTCAAGATAAGGCCGCCCCCGGAAGGGAAAATAACGGGGCAGTCGACCAATGGGGTAATGGTGATCCAGCGCGTTGTGCCATCTTTCAGAGTCTCCTGCATCTGAATAGCCGTCTGCACTTGGGCCGTTTGCTTGACTGGGTCAAAGCTGATGAGGATTCCGGGCAATGCCGTCCAAACAGTGGCCTGCCGACCATCTAGTGCAGCGAGGAAGGCGGTTACGGGGTTGTCCGCGAGTTCGCGACGATCCAAAGACATTCGGGTCTCCTAGGGACTGATGACCTTCTCGGTCGAAGCGTCAATTGCCAGGAGGGTCAGGTCCGCGTAGAACTCTTGTCCCCGCGTATCCCCCTGGTACTCGATCACGTAGACGCGATAGATGCCATCCATGCTCGTGTTGGCAAGGAATTGCAATGCTGCCCACTGATCGTATGGCACTGGGGCGCTGTTCGCATCCTTGCGCACCGTCTGGTTGATGGCGTCATTGTCAATCTGCACCCGCGCGCCCACGCTGATGGTGGGATTGATTAGGCATCTTGCACGGATGCCATCCACGGTTTGCTCTGGGCGACCGATAAGCCCAGTCTGCCCATTTAGCACCACCACCTGGTCGGGCTTATAGCTGTTGCGCGGGATGACCTGAACAATGCCGTTTTGAATGCTCCAGGTGGCCCCCACGCTCTCAGCCTCTTGGCGCATATGCAGCCTGCTCATCCCGAACAGCACCTTGCCCCTGGGCAGCACGCCCCCAGTTTCATTCATCAACACCTGCACGCCCTTGACGTCCCCCGTAGCGCGCATGGTGGCCACGTTGGCAGCGATGCGGTCACCCAAGGTGCTGCCAGCCGAGAGGGTGCGGTTGATGACCGCATTGTTGTAGGCGATATCACCATCCGCGGCAAGAATGTCGAAATAGGTGGTCTTTGAATCTTCGCGGCCAATGCGGAATTGCTTAATGACGCCATCGAAGATAACGCCGACGTTGTCACCATAGCCAGCGCTCAGTATCACGCGCTCATACTGATTCCTGATTCGCGCAATAGTCTGGTCACTCAGGTTGTAGACTCGAATCCAGCTATTGTTCGGGCTCTCAACTTCGGCCGACTTGACTTCGAAGCGGAATTTCAGCTCGCTCAAGTCCATCACCTGATCTTCGTTTGCCACAAGAAGCGTGGCTTTACGCAGATATTGGTAGTTGCTGCTCATGTCGTCTCCAGCGGACTGAAGATAAGACGGGCGCTAGAGCCAAGATTCTGATAGGTGGGGTCACCCATCGGGTCACCATCAATCTGCATGACCAGATGGCCACCGATGCCCAAGTGCTGGTGCTGCCCGAGCAAGTCTGTGCCAGCCACCATTGGGATGGCCGTCACTAGTGGCACCTGATCTTCGTCCATGAGGTCTAAGCACCAAACACTAGTGACCGTGTTCCAGTAAATCAGGCAAGCGTAGTTGGTTCCGAGCAATGTGATTGTGAAGCGCTGCGGGTTGGCAGACAAAGGGACTTCAAAGTATTCCACTGCCTTACCTCCGATCCCGTGGATTCAATGCGCGGCCGAACATGTCCGTGTCCACGTTGGCCGTAGGCTTCAATGCTTTGCTACCGGCGTTCGATGGGCTAAGCGTGCTCTGCGCATCCCGTTGATTGGCTGCAGGCACGCGCTCAATCCTCGCCACGGACGTCGTCACGCGAATGATCTGCTTGAAGATCACGGTGACATCGAGGACGTTCTGAGTCTTCGGATCGGTCGAGCTAACTATGCTTTTGATCAGCATATCCCGATACATCCGCTTGCCCGTGAAAACTTCCATGGGCTCGCGCGCAGCTTGCGCCTCGCGCAGCTTCTGATAGATGTCCTTCACCTGATTCACGTTCTTGCCGAGGATGTTGCTGACGAGCAGCTCCCCCGTGTTCAGGAGCCCCCGTATGCCCCCCAACAAGCCGCCATTGTTGGGGCTATTGCTCCAACTGATCCGCATGCGTAGCTCGGTTGGCAGTTGGTAGGCGTGGTCAGTGATAGAGGCCCCCTGCTCGATTGGATGCTCCGTGACCTCCAATTCATCTGTCGCCACTTCCTCCAAAGTGATGTAGCCCGTCAAATTGCCAAAGCGGGTTTCTACCTTAGGGATGATGGCGTTGTAGCCGTATTGCAGCGCGGCAACCGCAAAGCCAACAGCTGGCATAGAGTCACCTCACATTCGGTTTGAGATCGCGGACAACATCCGCGTTGTTGCGCCGCTGCGCATCCGACGCGAACTGCGCAGCCTTGGCCGGATCAGTGACGCCGGTAATAGTCACTGGGTTGTTCTGCATGATGGTCACGCCCGCCACATCCTTCACGTAGTCGCGCGTTTCCCGCGGCGCACCACCAAGCCCATAACGGCGCACGTTGCCTGGACCCCAGTTATAAGCAGCAGCAGCGGATGCTCGATCCCCACCAAATGTTTGGAACAGCTCCTTGAAATAGCGAGCCGAGGCATCTGCAGATTGGTGGAAGTCATACGGGTTCTTCAACCCCGTATGCCGCTGCGTGATGGGCATGAACTGGAAGTGCCCCTCAGCGCCTTTGGGACTCATCATGTATTTCGGATGACCGCGCAAGCTTTCTTTGTTCCAGACCCGGTCGAGCCAGCCCTGGGGCAATCCATACTTTTGCTCCAAGCTGGCGAGATACGCCTGCTTCTCTTCCATCGACGACCCCGAAGGCATCGATGTTGGAACGGCCGGGGTGGTCTGGGCTGGTGCGGTTGGTGCCGAAGTCCCTTGGGTGCCCCAGTATGGCAATCCTTGCTGCGCGCGGCGGGCATCCTGCATTCGGCGACCGAGCCAAGTGCTGGCCCGCGGCTCTGTCTGCCCACTAGCTTCCAATCGCGCCCTTGCTTCTGCTGATAGCTGCACGCCACCATTCACGTTGCCAGTGGCCAACCAGTTCCCTACGTTGGTCGCGAAATCGGAAAGACTGGAAGACATCCCGATCAGTTTAGAGAGCTCCGTAACCAGCCCAGCAGTGCGGTCCGCCCAGACCTGGAAATAGGGAAGCAATTTGATAGACAGGGCATCGCCAAGCAAGCCCACGCGTTCCCCTAGTTCCCGCAGTGTGCTCGCGTACTTCTGGCCGGCAGCAGCCGCTTGGGTCAGGTCCACGCCCATATCCCTTGCCATCTGCTCCCGCTGCTTCTGCAGCTCCTGGAACTTGTCCAGGTTCTGATCAATCATGTACAGCGTATCCGGGTCCATCCCGAACATCTTTGCGTATTGCGCAGCTATGTAATGCGGCATCCCACGCAACGAACGCACGAAGTCGTTCAGCACATCGACGCGGTCGCGCCCCTGCACCTTGACCCCCAAATTTTCCAGCACCGCAACGAGGCCTGGGTTCTGCCGAAGGGCGGATGCCATGCCTTCCACGCTAGCGCGCATGGCATCGCCGGAGCCCCCAAGTTGCCGCCACGCGTATTCGATGCTCTTGATTTTGCTGGCACTGCTTTCCGCACGCTGAGAGCTGTAGTACAGCTTCTCCATCTGGAACGCGAAGTTCGTCACCATCGCCTTAGCAGCGGCGCCCACAGCCAGCAACCCCTTAGCAAGGTTCAGCGCGCGGCGGTCCAACTTGTCGATGCTGTTTTCAACCTTCTTCGCGCCCGTTTCATCGACAACAAAGCCGAGGGCGACAAGGTATTCCCGCAGGATGGTTGATTGGTTACTTGCTGCCATACTCTTGTGCCTTCCGCATGCGGTACTGGTTTTCGTTTTGAACGTCAATGGCTTCGTTCAAAAGACAAAACAGCTCCAAGTCGATATTCGGGTCGTACAGGCTCTCAGCGCGCAGGAAGCCGGCGAGGATTGGGCGCATTAACCAATCCTCGCCCTCTGTCATTCCGAGGAGCTGGATGTCGGGCCCATCGTCTCCGTGGCTGAGCTTGCCCTGGAGCTGATCAGCCCGCTCAGCCCAGGCATAAAACCCGCCAAATTGTGGCGACAGACCTCAAAGGTCAGTAGAAGCATCTGCACCATGTCGATGTCGCTGTATTGGATGGCGGACTTCCCATCAGCACCGCGCGTGACAATGGGCTGCTGCCGCTCGCCTTCCAATCGCTTAACGTAGCCAAGGCAGGTCCACAGGATGAAGTCCATATTGGCATCGTCCATCGTGGACATCGTCATCACAATAGGCCCCAGCAGCTCCATCAACTCGCCCACGTCTACCTGTCCACTGCCCAAGCCCTTCAACTGGCTGGCGGTGATGCCCATGCCCGCCAGCATGGGCGCCAGCCTGCGCGAAACGTGAAACTGACGCATGGGGTCCATTTTGTGGATGGCGTATTGGTGCTCGCCAACCGTCACTATTTTGGTGAGTTCCATTGCTTTATCTCCAGGGGGTCAAGGTTTCCGTCAGAAGCCGCCGAGGCTGGTGTTGACGTTGATGGCGTCGAACACCCATTCGTTGAAGCCCGCCACTTTGGCGTAGTTCAAGCTGGGCCAGCGATTGAAAGCCACTTGGCTTGCCGTCGTCACATCCCCCCGACTGGTGTCGGTAACGGAGATGGTGTTCTGGCCGTGGGCATCGGCCGAAGCACGCTGCAGGTTCAGCATCGCCGACAGTTGCGCGTTCACGGGGCTGGTCTTCAGCAGCCGCACCGTGATTTTTGCACTGCGGTTGGCGCTGAGGCTGTGCTGGCCAATACCATCAGCGCCCACCTGCATGGTGTTGATCTCATCAGCGTATTCAATGCTGATCCCCTCTTCGGAATTCCCGCCGCCGCTGAGTGAGAAGGCGCCACCCGGGCCAACGATGGCGGCTTGGACGTCGAGGAAGCTGTAGGTCTGCTTTGCCATGAAAGGGCTCCTTGTTTACTGGTTGACGTTGACGAGCACGTCAACGGAGTGGATGGCGCCGGCCAACTTGGCCGCGACCTGGATTGGCATGGCCTTGCGTTCCGTGCGGTCCGCTTGGGCCTGGGTGCGGTAGCTGGCGCTGTAGACATAGAAGCCCTTGTTCAGAAAATCCCCCTGCTTCAGCGTGCCAAAGCCACCCGCATTCCAGACGCCCGGGGCAATCAACCCGTTGATAACGCCCTGGGAGCACACCGCCTCAACTGCCGTCAACAGGATTTGCTGACCCTGGTCCGTTTGCGGGATTTTCGTCAGGCTGGTGTACAAGATGTTGTAGACGTCGCGCTGAATCGTGACGGCCAGCCAATCGGTGCCCATGATTTCGTCAGCAAAGGCACCACCGCTCATTGCGCCTTCCTGCAAGATAGCCGTGTCGTTGTTGTAGGCAGCGAAGACGTTGCAATTCTTGTCGCGCAAGACGTTGGCTTGGCTGGTGCTGATCTCTTCCGCAATCACCCCCGGCTGCAGCTTGAACTTCAGCGTAATGACCGTGTTTTCCGCTGTGTAGTTGGTCGTCAAGATGCGGGCAAGGGCGCTGACTGCCGCATTGGGATTGGTGGCGCTGTACTGCACGAAGACGCGGTTGTAGCCCAGGTCTTGCATCTGACTGGCAAGGTCATCCGAGGTCACCGCCGACAAGCTGCCAGCTTCTTGCGTCGTGCAGCCCAGCACGTGCTTGTTGATGCTGGCCTGGATAACGCCAGCCGCTGCCACTTGCTCCGCCTTGCTGGCGGCAGGGATGACCGTCGCATACCATTGCTGCCCGAAGCGGTCGTCGAAGACGTTCAGCGCTTCTTCCACGCTTTCCGCGGCACTGCCGGCAAAGACGTAGGCGCCGCTGTCGTTGGAGCGGCCCCCGAGGAGCTGGCTAACGTCGGTCCCCGCTACCGGAGCTTCGAGGAACGAGATGGCGCTGGAAATACCAGTCGTCTGCGAAGTGAGCTCGAAGCGGTCTTGGGCAGCATTCCAAGTCACCGTAACGCCCGACATGGCGGCTTCGATAATCGCTGCCACTGCGTTTAGGTTGGCGGCGCCGCTGAAGTTCAGACTGGAGACCGAGGTCAATGCGCCCCCGTCCTTGCTGAAGCGGAAGGCGCCACTGGTGATGCCGGTGAAGTTGGCAATGTTCTGCTGACCAGCAGTCAATGGCGCAGCGCGCAGACCGCCACCGATAGCAGTCTTGATCCAGCGGCCGAGCAGCAACTGCGTGGGTTGGGGGGTTTGCTGGAACCACAACTGCGCGCACTTGTATTCATCGCTGCTGGTCCCGAACTCGGTCCCAATGGAGGCAGCATCAGAATACGCGCGCATGCGCTCTTTGGGGTCGATGACGTTGGCAGTGCCGAGAACCAACAGGTCACTCAGGGACTGCGCCTGGGCGCCCGCAGGCGTCATCTGCACGCCGACGTTGACGACGCGGGAAACAGGAAGTTTGGACATGGTTGATGGTCCTCAAGGGTTAGGAGGGGAAACGGTAATGGGAATAGGAGGCAGGACCTCCGTATGGAGTTGACCGTCAGCGCTCGCAATGTTGCGAATGCCGTAGGTGACGTTAACCCGGCGCGCAAACTGCGCGGCAAGGTCGATGCGGCGGCTGTAGCGATCTTTGACGAGGCTTGGCACGTTCACCGGGAAACCAAAGCCAAGCAACTTGATGCCGTGGTCCCAAAGCACCCAGCGGTTTTGGTCAAGGGAAAGGCCGTCCCGCCACACCGCCATGTATTCACTGCTGTGGGCACCGTAGAAGCTGCAGAGCACATCAAAGAACTCATCACGCTCAACCACGCCCTGGCCGTTCTGGCTTAGCGCGGGGAGCTGCGTAACCGCGGCAAAGTTGTCCTGACCGGTCATGTTGACGCCGAACGCCACCCAATCACGCTCCTGATCGGGCAAGTTGGGTGGCTGGGGCTGCAAGCGCGGCCGAACATCGTTGCGGTCGTAACCAGTGATGCCGGCGAGCATGTCGCCGATCAAGTCCTCCAATGGACGGTCATTGATGGGCAGAACGCTGATGGGGCGCAGAAAGCCAAGGGTGGTCGTGTCGTTGCTCATGCGCCTCCTTCAGTCCTGCGGGGTATCTGGCTGGCTCTGGCTGCTGGCGATGACTTCGTGGAAGCCTTCCCCGTAGCGGCCATATGGAAGCACTTTTTCGACATAGTAGTCCGTGCCATTCCAGCGGATCATGTCGGGTTGGTATCCAGCAGTCGCGCCGATGAAGCGGAACCGACTTGCAACGAAGATGCGGCGGGGCACGGTGACGCCCTGCTCCAGCCGCATCAGGCTGGCGGGCTCTTCCTGCGTAACCACCATTTCCACTCCGTGAAACCAGACCTCGCCAGCAACAGTGCGGCCGCTAACTAGGCTTTCAGGGCGGCGGCATACCGAGCCCACGTCTTGGAAGGCTGGGTCGTCTAGCACGAAGGAAACGTCAAGGTCTGGCATATCAGCTCCTATCTTTCTTACTGCGGATCACGTAGTTAACGGCGTTGCGCATCTTTGCCGTATCCACCAGGGGCTTCGCAAGCCCCATCCCTGGGGGTAGCCCCTCGGCACGCCTATCCAATTCCTTCTGCGCCCCTTTGCGCCCTCTGGCGGCCCGTCGGCGCAGCGTCGCTTCGGACAGCGGTGGGGGCACCCCGTCGTTTATCTTTTTCTGGATTGCCAACTTGACAAAAAGCCCAAGGCGATGCATGCCCTGTTCGACGGTAGCAGGGTCACCATTGCCCCGAACAAAGGCACGCCCGATGGCCCCTAGCCGGTCTTCGATGCCTTCGCTATTTTCCCTGATGGCTGGCCCCATAAAGGGACGAGCGGGGATGTTGTTTTCCGGGTCGCCGTTTTCGTGGATATAACCAAGCGCTGCGTTGGTTATGTCGCTGGGCTCTTCCCCTTCATCCGGCGCGCGCTCAGTAGTCTCTGCTGGGAACCCTGCCAGCACTTCCTGCTCGCTCAACTTGCGCAGCGCCTGGACCAGGTCTTTGGCCCCAGGCCCCCGAATGGTTATCGGGTTATGGCGTGAGGGCGTAGCCATTAGCCGTGCGGGTCCGGCAGCACGCCGGGCCAGTATTGGCCAACGGGGGCCATATTGTGGGGGCCGACCTGCAGCGGACGGGCACCAATCATCAGCACAAGGCGCCGATAGCGCAGCCCGTAGATCGTCAGATTCCAGTGGCCTGCCGCTGGGTCCATGGCACTACTTGCATCGCGGCTGTAGCTGACCTTGTCCACGCTGGCGGAAGTCGTAATGCCTTGCACGGCGCCTGGGGCTTTGCCGCTCTGCCCAGCCTTGGTACTGGCGAACTCCAGCGCCAAATTGTGAGCAATGAAGAGGAAGAGGCCATCTCCGTACAGCTCCCCCCACGCACACTTGCTGACCAGCTTCTCCCCGAGCTGGTGCCACCAGTCGTACTCGTGGTCGGGAAAGCAGGAGGGGTCCATGAAGGCCGGGAAAGCCTTGCGGAATGCTTGCGAGGTAGTGTCCATGTGATGGCCTCCTTAAATCACTCTTCTTCGCCTCGGTGCTTCTTGACGCCGTTGGCCTTGGCGTAAGCATGCTCGAAATGCGCTGCCGGCATTTGGCAAACGCCTTCACGGTACTCAAACATGCTGTTGTCATCCAAGGTCAGGCGAAAGGTGCGGGGCACGATGACTTTGATAACGGCATCACCTTTTTCCTTGGCTTCGGCCGCGGCTTCATCCGAAGACTGCGCCTGCCCGCCGCCAGCGGCAGCACGGGCAATAGGGTCATCCGAGGCTTGCGGGGTCAACTGTGCGCGCACGCTGGGTTTCTTGTCTTGCGGGGTCTTTTTGGCGGTTGCCATATTGATTCCTTTCGGTTGGGGAAACAGGGGAGCCCCCGAAAGGGCTCCCCGGGACTTCGGGGCTTCCCCCGATCAGATGTTGTCGCGGTAGGCAATGGTCTCAGGGTAGACCACTTCCACCACGCCCAGGCGGCAGTAGTAGGTGAACTTGTGGTAGATGCTGTCGTACTGCACCGGGGTCCGCTGCAGCATGGTCATGGGGAAGCGCACGTACTGCTTGTCCTTGGTGTACGCCACCATGCGGTCATTGCCGACCGTGCCAATCGTGCCACCAGCGCCAGCGCCCACGAGCCACTTGGCCGGAGCGATCGTCAGATCGCCGTTGCCACTGGACTTCAGGACGTTGTTCTCCAGGATGTAGCGCAGGATGGAAACGTTACCCGCCGAGCTGACCTTGGCCGTGCTGATGTAGCCAAACTGGTTCGGCGGCAGCAGGAGACGGTTCGGCATCACTGCGTAGCCACTCGCGGCCCACGAAGACTGCAGCAGGTTGTTGACGTCGGCCAGGATTTCATCCGGCGTCTTGTTCACCCAGAGCGAGGAACCACCCGCGCCGTTGGGCACGTTGGAGACGTTCGTCACCAGGGCGTTGTTGACCAGACCCCCGACGTTCAGACTCGCATCACCAACATACACTTGCTCGTCGGTGTCCATCTGGTGCTTGAGCTTCATGCCCTCGATCTTCTGATCGTCAATGGGACGGCCCATTTTTGCCGCGCTTTCCAGCTCCAGCAGCGTGAACTTGATTTCCGTGCCCCACGGGGTCAGCGGATTCGGCACCTTGCCAGTGTCCACACCAACGCCACTGATCTGGTTCGCAGACTTGCCGATCCAGTTCTTGCCGTTGCGAATACCTTGGCCCGTGCCCAGGCCGCTTGCGCTGCCGAAGGTGGTCAGGGTGAAGGAGCTGATTTCATCGGCCAAGGTCACGTCTTCGCGCACGTCGATATCTCGGCCCCAGCTCACTGCCGCCAGAGGCAGGTGGATGGTCTGGTCCAGGCGCTCCAGCTCCCCCACAAGAAAGGCGCCAGTGGAGTCAACCGTTTTCACGCCACGGCTGGCAAGGCCTGCGTGGGTGGCGTAGGCGTGGTCGAGGGTCTTGCCGCGCATGTTCCCAGTCAGGTCCAGCGGGGCGGTGGGCATTGCCATTGCGTGGTCGAACGTCAGGACGTCGTTCGTCTTGGCGCGGGTGGCAGTGGCTTGGGCCGCGAAAGCGGCCAGGGCTGCGATAGCAGCGGAGGTTTGCAGTTTGCGCATGTCTTGCTTTCCTAGATGGTTGGGATGTTGGGAGGGGCGCGGAATCAGTTGGCTTTCCAGATCAGCAACTCCGCCACGCCATCGGCGTCCGCAGGGCTGTTCCAACGCGCATTGCTGATTTCAACCGCGTTGGCGCCATCATCGGCAGCAGCAAAGCCGCCTTGCACCAGAGCGCCCGCAGTTGCTGCCGTCCGCACGAAGACGGCGCCACCTTTGGAAGGTGCGTTGACGGCCGCGTTATGGCACTTGACCATGACGTAGCCATCGTTCAGCACATCGATGGCAGCGCGGGCCTGGGGAGGCACGGCGGCACCGATAGAAGCAGCCATGCCGCCCGTGGTTTGCTGCACCGGGTAGGGGCGGACCAGCACGCCTTCGAGGGTCGTGCGCGCCGTATCCCCAGCGATGAAGCCGCGGTAGCTGTTGTTGGTGCTGTCGATGACGCACGGGTCGCCATAGGCACGGATGGGGTTGGTCGGGTCCATCAAACCGGGCTCAATGCTGGCCGGGTGGGACCGGTTGACGTCCCCAGGGAAGCCGGCCGGCATGCGGTAGCCATAGGAGATGTCGTTGGTGGTTGCGCGGCAGGCGCGGTATGCAGACGCCGCGAGAGCCAGAGTGGCCACGGCGAGGGCGATTTGGGTTTTCTTCATGGTGAAGTTCTCGCTTTCAGAAATGGAAGTTGGGGAATCAAACTTTGGCAACAGAGCGCGCGTAGAAGTCGGCATTCGCCTTATTCAACTCGGCCACCGTCATCTTGTTGGGCTTGAATTGGCTTTCGGGCGTGGGCAGCTTCTGGCTATCACCCGTCGCAGCATGGTTATTGATCACGCGCATAGCTGCGGCGCTGGTCTTGAAGACGCCAGCCAAGGCGGCGCAATCCATGTCGTCCAGCGTTGCAGCGTCAGCGTTGGCGCCCAGCACCGTAGCGCCGTGGGCCGTACCAGCAAAACCGTGCAAGGCGCGGCGGCGGATACTGCACATGCGGTCCACGGTCTTGGTGCGAGTGGCTTTGCTGTCGAAGGTGGGAACCTTCATGCCTGGCACCAGGATTTCAACGTCGGCCAGCAATTGCTCGTAACTGCGGGTGAACGCTGCGCTGTCCCCAGTCAGAGCACCGCCAGTCTTCTGCGCCGTGATGTTTTGCTTGACGGGCAGCTCGTCATTGGTTTTGGGCGGGAAGTCGTCATCCTCTTCCGCATCCGGCTCGGCATCCCGCGTGGGCTCTTCCTGCGGCTCCATCGGAGGGGCTTCTTCGTCAGGGGCAGCATCCGGGGTCGGGGCGGCGCCCCCGCCTTGCATCATGGACAGGATTTGCTTGATGGCGCTTTCCAGCGCCCCCAGCCGCGCTTCCACATTCCCACCTGCTGCAGCAGGGTCGCCACCAGCCGGCACGTTCTGGTCGACGGTAGTCGTGGGGGGCATGGCCCCTGCCCCCATGTCCGAGGGGGTGCCAGAGCCGCCCACATGGATATGGATGGCCCCGCCTTGCTGCATGGACTCGTTGCCCATGCGAGAGCCCCCGTCACCGGGGGGATCGCTGGAATCCTCCAGCAGGTCCGCAGCATCGCCGATGAGCTGCCGCACTGCTTGTGCGCGCTCCTGCGACGTCAGTCGTTTGCGAATGGTCATATCTTTGCCTTTCGGGTTGGTTGAAGAGTCATGGTCGCCAATTGCACACCGCGGGCCACAGCGACCACGTTCGACCAGCGCGATGTGATTTCCAATGATGTCGATCTGGTTACCTTCGCCTTCAATCGTCTGCACGTATTCAGCGTCGTAACCAGCGGAGACCTCGCGCTTGCCGGCGAGGATTTGTTCGATGAGGTACTTGTCCGTAACCATCAAGTCAGCTAGCAGCACATCGCTGTCTTCGCCCTCGCCGCGCCAGCAGCGAATGCAGAAGCCATATGCGTAGCGTTTCCAGGTCTTGGGGGTTACCTCCATCTCGTTCGGATGCTCTTCCGTGATTGCGACCCCCATGAAGGAGCCGATAGTCTTCGGATTGAACAGGCTTTCCGGCGAGCGGTGCACGCGGATAACGCCCCCTTTGTCCCGCAGTGGCACCTCGCCTGCCCGATAGAGCAGCATGCCAGTGCGGGCGATAGGAACGTTGTAGCAGATCAAATTGCCGTTCGGCGTGCGCGCCATATTCGGCCCGATCTGCTCCACCGTCAGCGCCTGCGGTTCACTACCCGGGGGACCGCGGTCCCCCGTCCGGGCGCGCATGGTTTTGGTCATGTGCAAGTCTCCTTAAGTTGCGATGACGCCAGCCGCGCGCAGGGATGCGAGCAGCGCATTGAATTCCGCACCAGTGGTCGTGCCCCCGGCTGCATCGGCAACGGCCGCGCCTTGCGGGCGCAGATTACCTAACAGCGTGCCATCGGGGCCGTAGATTTCACCGCTGGTGCCTACACGGGCCATGCCTAGGGCGAGGAGTTCTTTGAGCGTTGGACTGGTCTGGGGGAGTAGTGCCATGGAAGCTCCTAGTCATTTGGGAAAACGGGTTCTGGGAAGCAGCGGCAGTTAGGGCCGCAGCCTGCGTGATAAGGCGCTAAGCCTCTGTCGGTCTTGGGCGGATCGTCCCAGCGTATGAACTTTCCTTCTTGCGCGCGGTGCGTGGGCCGGACGTCGCCGTCACGGCTAGTGCGCCAGATGTAGCCAGTGCTGCCTGCGTAACGACTGCGAGCCTGGGTCAGCGTGCTGGCAGCGCGGGCGACTTCTGTGCGCGCAATCATCTTTGCACGAGCAGCCGTCACCTTGCCAGTTGCCAGCACTTCCCGCTCTATCTCTGCCCCACGGGTGCCCCGAATCATGGACTCCTGCGCAAGTTGATGCACCCGCTCTGCCGCCTTGATGGGCAAGCTGCGGATCAACCCCACCTGCTCATCCATCATCAGCGCATAGTAACTACCGGTCGGCGCATTCGACAGCTCGTCACGCAGCGCACGACCCATATCGTCGCTGTTCTGCTTCCAAGCATTCAAATTACGCCTTGCGACATCCGTCACCATGTATTGGGCTACCGTATGCGCCCAAGGGCCCACCAGCTCTGCATAGTGATTCAACGTCTCCTCAATCTTGGAGAGCACGCCGGGGGCGAGGGGGTTGTCCCCCGCCAGCCCCTTCACCAGGCTGTCTATCTGGCGGGCCACCTGCAAAAGCCTCTTCGCGTAATTGGACTCGGCGGCCCGCGCCATTGCCCGCTCCGCTCTGAGCTGCTTCCTGTCCATTCGGTGGTCCTTTCACATTCGGGTCTCCAGGGGCTGGTGGCCCGCCCAAGCCGCCACCAAGCCCCAACACTGCCTCAGCCACCATCTCATCTAGCGGGGGCTCGATATCAGCATTGGCACGCGCAATGTCTTCGTCTGTGATGTTGGCAAAGATGCCAGTTGTGCGGCTGCTACTACGCAGCTCCTTCAACGCCGTCTGGTCACTAATCAGCGCTGCATCTTTGGCCTTAACCACGGATTCCGTCACCTTGCTTGCCACGTCCGCGCGCTCTGTGTCATTCATCTGCCACAGCGGGCTGAACTTGACCATGAAGTTGGGCGGCAACTGAATACCGAGACTGCGAGCCATCAATGCCCAGATGATGGTCACCCCCGTCAGCAGGTCTTTCTTCTGGCGCTGGGCAATGTGGTCGTAGTAGGTGCGCAGATCGCTCTCGCCCGTGCTGTTCAAGCCCGCTGGGCTCTGCCCAAACAAGCGCACGAGCGGAATCTGCAGGGCGCCGGAAAGCTGCTGCCCGAACTGCAGTAGAACGTCTGCCAAGCCACTAAACAGGCTGCTAGTTTGCTGGATTTCAAAATCATCATTCTTGTCAATGACCGTGATGCCTTCAATGCCCTGGAAACGCCGCATGGTGTCGACATAACTGTACAAGCCTTTCAGGGGCTGGCCCCCTGCAGCAATCACGTCACGCAGCCCATCAACTTTCAGCGTGCGCAAAAAGACCTTGTAAGCAAGCTGTGCGGCGCCGGTGCTGGCGCTATCAAACGCCACCATGCGGTCAAACAAGCGCTCAAGCACGCTGATGCCCCACAAGTTCTCTGTCAAACGCTGCTGATACGGCAGCTCGATGCCTTCGAGTCTCAGCATCACGCGGCTGTAGTGGATGGCACTCCCACGCAAGGCCGGCGCATTGGGCTGCACCCGGTAGTAGCGCGGCTGGCCCAAGTAGGGTCCGTATTCCGTCACCAAGTCGTCTAGCGTGGGCTCTACCATCCACCGGTCTAGCACGAGCAGGCCCTTGAACTGCCCGCGGCCGACGCTATTCAGGTTCAGAGGCGTGCGTGGGTCTTGCCCATCAATCAGAGCCACGCAAAGAGCGCCGCCATAGAGGCGGGCCCACTTGATGGTGCTATTGATCTGGTCCCAGACCTTAAAAGCCGTGGCGTTGTGCTCCAGCACTTCGTCAGTATTGGGCTGCACATCACTGATGGGCTCCACGCCTTCGCGCGTCATGTCATCAGCAACCACGTCCACGGCGAGGCCTGCCAACCAACTGCCACGGTGCATCCACTCCAACTGCACGCGGTTGCGGGTGACTGGGTTGAAGCCGTAATTGGCGGTCGTCAACGGGCTATCAGCGCCGATGCCCAAGCCCTGGGCGAAGTTGGTGAAGCTGTCGAGGGTGGCTTTGCGGTTGCCACTGCCATCAGGAATCACGATTGGCTTGCGAGCGCGCGCGTCTTCCCGCAGGGCCTCGCGAACGGCGCCCTTGATTGATTGCTTGGGCATTGCGCCTCCTTATTTACCGCTTTACATGACCAGGGAATTCGTGTGGCAAAAGTGCGGGGCGGGTGCCGAGGTCAATGGCTCCCGGTACCCCCGCCAAATATTCTGCGTAGTCCGTCGCCTGCTCTTTCGTCTCAAAAGACGCCCCGACCAACCGCGCAGTCTTTCCATCGCGGTTGAGGACTACAGGGCGGTAACCACCAAATTGGCTTTTCTCTGAAGTCGCAGTAAAGGCGCCGACGTTGCGCTTATCCCCTTTCGTCAACCCATAGACTTGGCGGAGATTCGACGTATCTTGGCGCTTATCAGGCTCTTCGTTGGCGCCAAAGCCCCCCAAGTTGGTGGCGGCCTTGGAACCTGGGTCGCCCTTGTTGGAGGTCCGGCTTCCATAGCGGCCCACAGTCAACTGCTGATGGGGGCGCTGGAGAACGTGCTTGAGCGAGGAGAGGTCGAACTTCGCAACCCCCTGGGCCGCGTTTTTGTCGGCCTCGGACCGGAACGCCTCGCGGCGCGCGGCCTCCTTCTTGCCCGCCGTCGTTTGCGGCCCCTTCTTCCCGCTACCGCCGCCACTTGACGAGAACTTGCCATCGTCGTCGCGCTTGTGCTTGCTCTCTTCGAATCCCGCGTCACCAGTCTTAACTGCAGGTCGGTGCAGGTGGATATAGATATGAGTGTCTTTAGGCATGCTGGCTCCTAGTATGGTTTGTGGAGATAGTCAAGAATGGCTTTTGCATTGGGGTGCATGGGTTCTGGTAACTGGTCGTAGGTCGTCCAGATGAAGTCGTCATGCTCCTCATTCAGCGTGGGGTCAAACTCTCCAAAGACCCCAGCACGGTAGCACTGGAACCCATCACTGATCGGCAGTGCTTCCCAGTAGGCAAGGCTGCTCCGGCCTTTCAGGAAACGGGCGGCGTCTATCTCTTCGCACGCTTCCCGCCACGCCCCCATCAACGGCGTTTCCTCTTGCTCTATGCCGCCGCCTGGGAAAGCCCAATGGCCATGGAAGTCTCCGCGTGCGCGGCGCAGCAGCAGAAAGCTCTGACGCAAGTTGGCGTCAAGGCTGCTTATCAGCACGCCAGCCGCCCGCGGCACTTCTTCGCTGTCTACAGTGCGGTAGCGTCGACCTGGGCGCCACCATTGGGAAACTGGCACGTGCAGGGTAACCGCCGGCTTCATCGCACACCCTGCTTCTTGCCCATCCACATTTCATCCGCGGCATCCATCATTTCCTGCGTGACCAGCACTTTGGGCCGCTCCATGAAATCAGGGTTGATGCGCTGCGTCTCCCCCGCTGACGGTGACGGCTCTGCTTCTGTACGAGATGTCGTTTGTTCCGAGATATCTTGGTTCATTGCGCGTTCTCCGGTTTTGGGTCCGCCAATCGGGCCCACTGGCCCAAGCTGCCACTACGCTGGATAGAGCCATCAAGGCTGTAGCGCACAGCGTCCCAAGTGTGGTTGTGCTTATCCACGATGATGGGCAAGACCTGGGGTTGCCCCTTTTCGTCAACTTGCTTGGGGTCGATCTTGTATTTATACAACCGCGCTTCGCGGGCCGTATTCGCACAGCGAGTATGGATGACGATGCGCCGGTACTTGCGCAAATGCGCAATGCCATCCTTAACGCAGCCCTCCCATTTCTCTGCCCCACTGCAAGCAAGGCCACCACGGCGCAGGTGACTGATGGTCTCTGGCCGGCTTGAATCGGCCTTGATGGGCCAGTCTGCAGCCTCGGGCACGTCGGCCACCAAGCGCTCCGCCATCTCATCTAGTTCGATGCCAGTCCCGTAGCACTCGCGCTCGATGTACAAATCCTGCTGATACTCGAAGAGGCTAATCAGTGCGAGCGGGTCTTGCGCGAAGCCAAAGTCCAGGCCCAGGCGACGACGGTCTGCGTATTTCCAAAGGTCGTCCGGGAAGTCCTCCACAACGTACTTCCCGCTCAGAATGATGGCGTTGCTGACCTTCATCGGCATTCCGAGCCAGATGTGCTCGTACAGATGGTAGTCGAGCTTTTTGTCGTCCTCCATCTCGGCACGCAGTCTGCCGCCGAAGAACGGGTTGCTGTCGTAGTTGATTTTGTGGACGATGGCCCCAGTACGGCCGTGCACCACGAAGCGCTGGTGCGTTGCATCAAGCTCGTCGATCAGGTTGTAGCTAACCCAGATTTCTGCCCCCTCCTTGCGGATGGTGGGCGTCAGCGTTTGCCAGCTACGCGCAGTGACCGTCTGGGCTTCTTCCACCCAGCAGATATCAATGCCCTCCGTGGACTTGATGCCTTCCTCGTTATTCCACAGCCCTTTGAAAAGGAACTCCGCCCCACTCTTGCACGTGATGCTGTTGGCCGTCCAACTGAACCAGCCCTCCATGCCAAGGCGCTTGATAGTGTCCACCAGCAAGCGATACGAGGAATCCTTGATGCTGTTCTGGTGCTCCCGCGTACAGAGCACGCGGAGTGGTGCTGCAGCAGTCAGGCGGATAAGAGCTTCGGCAAACCCCCAAGACTTGGCACTGCCACGGCCGCCCCAATAAACCTTGTACGGAGCGCGCTTGTAATAGAGGTCGCTTAGCGGGTGGCTCTGATCCAGTACCAAGCTAGGTACGCTAAGGTCGAAGGGTGGGGGTGCGTCAAAGTCATCAGTCCTCGACAAGGCGTACTCGCTTACGCGGCGCCTTGCTTCCTCCTGCTGCATCTTCCTCGTCACCCTCTTCTGCTTCTCCGCCAGCGCCAGCAACAAGGCCTGTTTGGGCGGCAAGCTCCGCAATGATGAAATCAAGCTCGGCATCGTCGACATTCTTAATCACCTCCACGGTACTGATCTTCGGCGCATAGTACGGTGCCGCTGCCTTAGCTGCGTCCTTGCGTTGCTCGATATCCAAGCTAACCCAGCGTGCTACGGTAGCACCAGTACTTGGGTCTACCTGGATTTCTTGCTGCGGGTTACCGCGTGCCATATCGAGCAATATCTCGTGGGGAAGCAATCCAGTTTGCTGCGCCCGCTCTATCGCTTCCTTCGTGTAGCGGTTGGTGCTACCTTCAGGTCGTCCGCGTTTACGTTTTTCGTCCATTGTTATATCTCCGTGCTAACTAAGCCTTGTGCTTACGTTAAGGCTACTCGGGTTACGGTAACGCTAACGCAAACAGCCTTGCGTGTTAAGCAAGGCTGGTGCTTGGTTTGTTTAGCTTAAGGTTTCTTAGCTACTTGGTGGCTCGTCTGCAAGTTGCTTATCGACGGTCTCTGGGTCTGGCGGGCACTCGATACCCCGCAACTCTGCTTCTTCTGCTATGCCTGACTTCCAGACAGCAGCTCGGTCATCTGGTAACGCAAAGCCATCGTCACAGCTACCGTAGGTATCCCCTATCTGCGCGAACAGTTGTGGGTATTCAGCGCGTTGGAGCATACGGCCGTTGCACGTTAGCCAGCCATTATCAGATTTGATCTGCATGGAGGTAAGGGGCCGGCCTTGGAAGTCCTCGGTGCTGAATAGGAAGATGGTGCCAATGGGCTCTGCTTCCGCTTCCAGAGCAGATGCCCACGCTTCTTGCCACGTAACCCAGTCACTGTGCACGTATGGGCTAAGGTAGCCACCGAGTGGGGTCTTCCTTAAATCACGGCCTTGATTGCTACGTTCGAACGCAGCTACTTGCACGCCGATCATGGCTGCAGCCCATCCCTGCTTACTTGATTACCGTCAATGGGAACTGCAACGGGTCGCTGTGCTGCGAGGGCAGCACGAGCGTACAAGGGAATCGGAGGTCTGCCCTTGTAGTGCCGACCAGACAGCGCCGACAGGTTGTTGATGAAGTCGTCGTCACCCCCGCTGTTGCTGACAAGCCAGCCAAGCACTGTGTATTCCGCATCCCTTGCCAGGCCCAGGGCGCGGGCGACGAACGAGGGCCACGGCAGCACATCGTCATGGACCATGCGCGCTTGACTGAGGTTGTCCAAAATCTTCTCGGCGCGATCGGTTTCAAACTGGCCAAGGTCTGACAGCATGGATCCGACAACTTGGTAGGCTTCAGCACAGACCGCCACCGCCCCCTGCTGCGCATCCTTGGCATGCTGGGCAGCACGGCAGAGGTTGCGCAGGTCTTCCCCCACGCGGCTGTGCTCCAAGCATATTGCGTCGAGCTCCTCATCCGTCAGTGATGCTTCACCGTAAGCGCGGAAAATAGTGATAGCAGCTTCGAGGCCCGCGTTGATGTGGCGCTTATCTGACTGACTCATCGTCACGGTGGAAAACGGATTCTCGGCGCGGAACGAGGTCTCCCAAGCGGCGCAATATGCTGCAAACACTTGCTTTGCGAGGTCGGAGGTCATGGTGTATTTCCTTTGCTCTCTGCGGGCTGCCAGCGCCGCGCGTAACTCAGCACGCTGTGCATGACGCGGCTCAATGGCTCGCCCTTGGTGATGCCTTCAATGACCATCCACGAGCACAGCGCAACCAGGTCTTTGAAGTCCTTGGGTTCTTCGGTTGCCACGCTCATGGTGTATCTCCTTTGGTGGAGCGGGCTAGTTCCTCGCGCACGATGCGGCGCACGTCGGCCTCTGTGAGTTGACGCAGCGGCTGCGCGCCTTGGTGAAAGCCATGCGCTGGGTCAAAACCGTGCGCTGGCTGTACGCGAAGCGCGCAAGTTAGTTGGCATGGCGCAGTGAGTTGGCATCGACCCGTAGGCCCAAAACATCCGATCAGCGCCATACCTCACTCCTTCCCGCTAGGAGCGTTGATGCCATTAACCTCGCAGAACTTGGCAATGGCGGCATCAACGAAGTCATATAGGTGCCGATGAGACATGGTGGTATTGCGCCACACTGCTTCAATCTCATCATCCGTCAGCGCAACCATCTGGCGTGGCTGCTCGGCGGGCTTCACAAACGTGCCGCCAGCGATAGCTGCAAGGTGTTCTGCGTGGCACTCCAGCGAGTGATTCACACCATCGGTGCTGCCGCAGTTCATGCCTTTGCACACGGTGAGCTCGGCTCTGCTGCTCCCCTGCGGCTCTGGTGGTGGAGCGGCAAATGGGTAGTTTGGAAAATCGTCGTCATAGTGAGAGGGTGCAAGCTGCACCCTCTCTGCTCGCTGCTCTGCTAGTGGGGATGGCGGCGCGGCGGCGAGCATGGCACGGTAAGCGTCAGCGGCACACTCCATTCGCGCCGTGTAGTGGCCATCCCGGGGCTCGCGATAGTTGGAAGAGGCTGCCATCTTCATATCCCAAGTCGGCTCCACCGGCACCCACTTCCAGTCCGCCAACTGCTTGTGCTGCGCCGCGGTCTGCATATGGTCGGCCAACTTGCCAAGCAGTTCGTGCAACCCGCGGTGCGTAGCTGTCACGCACTCGCCGGTGCGTAGAGACTCGCCAGGCCGTGGCGGTGGCGCATGAATCCCGATGCTTCCGTCCGTGTTGCGCACAATGCGCCACCCCTGCAGCACTTCTAACAGGGGCGATGATGCGGCTTCCGATTGGTATTGGCGAATGCCCAGTCTCCAGTCTTCCAGCTCCTCGCCCATGTCACCGAGTCTCTTTTCCACATCTTCGACCGACTTGGCGAACACTTCTTTGCCCAAGCCGTCTTCGCTGGGCCGCATATCCAACAAGATTGTGCGCACGTCCAGTTCCTTGGGAATGTTCGACGACACTTCTGCTCGCTGGTTGGCTAGAGCAGCGCGAATATCTTCCGTGTCCAACATTCCCCAATTACACTCAGGGCGTGGGTTGTTGTCTGTCAGGATGCGCCGCGCTCGGTCCATGCGTTCAAGCACTGATTCAAGCAATGCGCGTTCTTCGTTCTGGTTCATGGCTGCTCTCTGATCGGGAAGCTGCGAACGAGACGAACCCTGCCCTCGAACTTCTTTCCGGTGCCGTGCTGGCTGCCGTAGTCGAAGGTCTGGAACCAGGCGGT
>JACCDR010737392.1_pt1 | contig 27745 bp, 41 predicted proteins | sample 7446431 | NCBI WGS metagenome assembly JACCDR01 (sample SAMN15323443, study PRJNA562643) | freshwater metagenome | isolation source: river surface water | place: USA:Blue River Watershed | collected 2017-08-17 | reverse complement strand
TTGGTAAGGAAACCAACTTCAACAAAAACAGTTCCGGAGAAATGTTTGCAGGAAAAACGATGAATCCTGAAGATGAATTTGCAGGCGAGCGGAGAAAGCGGGAAGAATTATCAGAGGAAATTTGGGCACTGTTTGAGTTGAAAATGCCAGGTCGTACCGACGAAGCAAAGAAGCAAAAGCTGGAAGTGATGCAGGAAATTTTTGGCACCATGTCGAAATCAAAGGTTGAAAATATGTCGGCTTCAATCCTTAAGGAAAAACTTGACCAACTCAGAATTAAACTTCAATCCGAATGAAAGGCAAAGGAACCGGACGGGAACACAAACGCAAACACCCTTATTTATTTATGGTGTTTAGCGATCCACAACCAACAACTTGAATATTACCCGAACACAAACAGGAACTTTTTAGAAAGATGCAACAAAATTTGAAGCCATGACAGCCAAACAATACGTTAAAAGCAAAAGGCCAAAAGCAATGTCTGAAAGGCAAAAAACTAACGGAGGTGAAATCTATTGGCTTATTCGAGAGTTAGGCGCATACATGTACATTGCAAGCGGAAACACTGAAAGCAACGCTTGGGTAAACGCAAAAAAATCAATTCAAAAACTTGAACTATCAAAAATGCCATGAAAACAGCACGTGAATGGTTTGAGACTTTTCCCGAACCTTACAGAAGACAAGCGATAGCTAACTGTTTGGATTTGAATAGGAAATACGACAATGCGTCTAATGCCTTAGGACTTTCATTTACTTGGCGTGAAACGACCGAAGGAAATGATTACTGGATGGATTTTTACGACTTAATAACTTGGAAATGAAAAACTTCATCATAGGTTTAGTAATAGGCGCAGCGGTCGCCCTTGCTTTCAAAAGGGCAAAGAAGCCTCTGCCGGATAAGGTGGTTTAGTTGGTAACGACCCAAACTATCACACGTACTTTGGTTGTGCGGTATGGGTGATAGTGCTTGTTAGATCGGGTTAAAAGCGTAGGATTTATGGAAAAATATACTTGTTTTCAATGTGATGGATTTGGAAAGATTTTCTTTAGGAACGGAAAGTCAATTGATTGCGATATGTGCGAAGGCTCAGGCCAAATGAACGGTGAAAATGTACTATGGAAATTACAGGGTGAAATATTAAAAGACTGGCGAATGTCTCAAGGGCTGACCTTGCGAAGTTGTGCAAAGAAGTATCAGATTGATGCGTCAAATCTTTCCAAAATGGAGCGAGGAATCATAAAACCAAATTATGACTATGTGCAGTTGGTTAATTCGATCTAACGGTACGGATTTATGCTGTGCCGTAGTAGAAGCATCGAATTATAAATAAACTGTCACGGCATAGCATAAAACCGATTGTTGTGTGCAGTACAAATTTAGAAGATATGAGTATAATTACGGGTAAAGGATTTTTGCTTACATACGTTGAAACAGAGGTTACTTGTCCAATTTGTGAACAGTTATTTGATTGTTCAGCAAGAGCAGATAAAGTACCACACCCTGTTTTTAATATGAAGTGTCCAAAATGCAAAGGCAAGGTTACTGTGTTTATTCCTATTATGGGAGGTGAATTAAGATGCTGGGAAACCGAATGTCCAAAAACAGTTAAACGATTAGAAACAAAAACACCAAACAAAGTAAATGGCAAAGTACCTGTCAAAAAATTATACGATGATAACTCTGATGAACCGTCAGATATTTTCGTTTAGCAGAGTGTCGCCTGTATTGCACACAACGAGCGTATAAACACAAGTCCCCAAACCTCCTGAAATCAATCATAAAAAGCCTGTTTTGTTTTTATGTTAAACAGGAATATAAACACAAGTGTAAAATGAAAGACTACCACATGAAAAAGCTATTTCAAGTACTACCACCGATTATGCCAAACTTTGTTAGGTTTAAAAAAGAAGCCGTACTAAAGCAAGACGGCTTTAAGGTAGATGAAGGCTTTCCTATTGCCAACTTTACAAAAGAAGAGGCTGAAGAATACGGAGAACTAATGAAGCAAACATTTATCAAGCATTGGAAAGATAAACAAACTAACTGAGATGAAAGACTTTCTTTTGGCACTCAAAGACCTTTTCACATTTACGTCATGTACAAGCATGCCTCGGTGGATGGAAATTGCCTACGGGATAAATGCTTGGTTTGGATTAGTGTTAATTATTTGGAGCATTATAAAAATAATTGTGCAATGACCGAAAAAGAATTTTTAGACCTCTACTCCCAATACTACGGTGAGCGGGTTGATAACTTAGGGCAAATAGTATCGCATACTTTTAGCGGGGAATAACTGTTTGAATTTTGCAAGTACTTGGAAGGTAATAAAAAAGACGGCCAATAAATAAACCTATCCGCTTATTTGTGTAAATTGGCGAAAACTATTACGTCAATGGCAGCAGGTAAGTGGAAAATGTACGAATCGGCTAAATTAGCCATATTTAACGGGGATGTCGATTTTACGAATGATTCATTCAAAATCAACCTCTACCTATCAACTTCAAACGCCAACACGTTAACGGCTGCGACAATAAACGAGCTATCCGATATTACTAACCAGGTAGCTACGGCCTTTGGGTACACTCAAAACACCAAGGCGGTCACTATTACGCTCGCAAATAGCACCGGAACGATCACCATCGACGAAACTACTAACCCGGTATGGACTGCCTCCGGAGGTTCAATTACCGCCCGTTTTGCGGTTATTTATGACGATACTCATGCAAGCGATTTGCCTATTGCTGTTTGTCTTTTAGACACTACCCCCGCGGACGTAACCGCAACGGACGGCAATACCTTCACTGTTTCAATCAATGCAAGCGGGCTATTCACAATGACAGGCGGTCAGGCTGACTAATGGCAACCGGAACCGCTACCGTTTCTTTTGGTGCCACTCCTACTGCGGAGGGGTCGGTAACTATTACGGGTCAAACTTCGATAGGTTCAGGCTCATTTGTTGAGGCTTTTATAATGGCTGATTCAACGGGTGACAACACGGTGACAGATCACCAATTAGCGGGAATAATGTTTAGGATTGTTTGCGGGGATATAGTGGCAGCTACGGGATTTACAATTTACGTCACAAGTATAGGGGGTTTGGTTACGGGTGACTTTTCAATTAGATGGGTTTGGAGTTAAATATTAAACTGAAAAAATATGAGTTGGTTTTTCAAATTATTGGATAGTGCCGGGGTCAATGTAGCGGGTGTAAATACCTCGAATGAAGTAAAGGTAGTAACCGCTCAAGATCGGTCAGGGGTTGCAATCTTTTCCGAAAACGACGATGGCACATTTACAGGCGAGCGGTACGCGCTAAGCCCCGAAACTGATGATGACTTTCGTTTAAGGGTTTCGCTGGATAATCCTTTGGACTTTGAGACGTTTAATTATACGGCTCAAAACACCGGAAAACACAATTACCTTAACACGACAATGGCCAACTCGTGGACAGCGGCCGGCATGACCACCAACTCAGGTAACATAACCACCACGACAACGGCAACAAGGGTAAGGACTTACGCTTATTTTCCCCTACTTGGTCCGGGCGTTACTTACATAGAGGCTGAATTGGCATTTACAGCTCAACCGACCGCCAACACGGCAATTGATTTCGGCCTATTCATCGACGGGGGTTCAAACCCATTCACACCAACGGACGGTGTTTATTTCAGGCTTAATGCTGTCGGTCTTTCGGGTGTAACCAACTCAAACACAACTGAGACCGAAACAGCGTTTTCCGGATTTACCTACAACAATAACCAAGTTTATCAATTCATTATTGCCGTTCACGAACGTGAAATTGAGTTTTGGATCGACGGTGAATTGAAAGCAAGGGTATCAACCCCAATAGCACTAGGTCAGCCGTTCATGTCCGCTGGTCTACCTTTTGCAATTCGTCACGCTATCGCAGGCGGTGCTGCTGGTTCAACCATATCAGCCGTATTAAAAGACTATAACGTAAGTATCGGAGGCATTGCGGTGTCCGATCCAATGGGGGTAATTAAAAATAGAATTTTAGGATCTTACCAAGGTCTTTCAGGCGGTACAATGGGCAGTTTGTCAAACATTGCCTCAAACGTATTTGTACCTACTGCTGCTGTGCCATCGACAACGGCATTAACCGCAAACTTGATAAACGGACTTGGTGGTGAGTGTTACGAGACCGACACACTAGCAACTAACCAAGATGGTATTTTGATGAGTTACCAAATCCCTGCAGGAACGGCAAACGTTCAAGGTAAACGACTAAAAATAACAGGAGTCAAAATAGATGCATGGGTTCAAACGGCATTAACAGGCGGAGGGTATAACGGGGTTTATCAGCTTAACTTTGGGCATACGGCTGTATCTTTGGGAACCACCGAAACCGCATCTGCAAAAGCACCTAGAAGGCTTTACTTAGGGCAGTTTTCTGTCGCCTCTGCTGCTGCTGTTTTGACAACCCTTGGAACTATTCAAGTGACTTTATCAAACCCTGTTTACGTCAACCCCGGGGAGTTTGTGGCAATCTCAAAAAAGAAACTTGGCACCGCCCCATCAGCTGGCGTTATCGGTCATGGCATTTATCTTGACTATTCATGGGAATAAATGAGCTTATTACTTGCGTTAAATGGTAGCATAGTCGTTGAGACTCAAACAGGCGAATTAATACTCGCAGGTTATGCCCCTACCATTGCCGTAAGTGATAACAAGATAATTTACACCGAAACGGGGGAGTTAGTCTTAGCTGGTTACTCCCCTAATGTTGTTGCATCCGACAACAAAGTAGTCAATACTCAAACGGGTGAATTAGTTTTTTCAGGTTTTGCCCCGACCGCTGTAACTACCAATAACATAGTAGTACAAACTCAAACGGGGGAACTGGTATTAATTGGCTATGCTCCAAACGTTTTAACCCCTGTCACCGCCCAAACTCAAACAGGTGAATTAACGCTGGCAGGCTTTGCGCCAACTATCCAAATATCCGACAATAAAAGAGTAGATACTCAAACGGGTGAACTCACCCTCTTAGGCTATTTCCCTACAATTTCGATAAGCGATAACAAGCGAGTTGATACACAAACAGGCGAATTAATTCTTTCAGGATTTTCACCCATTAATGTAATTGGTACACCTATACCTATTACCTTAGTATCAACTATTTCAACCAGACAAACGCTATCAAGTTCAATCAATATTAGTGATACCTTTACAAGTACATTAACAACGGGCGAAACTTTTACGTCTACCATTGTAAGCGGGCAAGAAAAAGAAAGCACGATAACAAATAGTCAAACGTTCAACTCATTAATTACATTCACATGAGCGCATTCGTAACACAAGGGTATTACCTTCTAACTTTAGAGACAGGAATAAATATTTCATCGGCCACTACCAGGCAAATAAAGTACCGTAAGCCAAACGGCACGACCGGGGCATGGACTGCCGACCTGGAAGGCACGACTCAGATGAAATATCAAATGTCAAACTCAGATTTAGATGTAGCGGGGAACTGGGTAATTCAAGCCTACATAGTAATCGGAGGCCTTTACGGGTTTGGTGAAAAAGTCAATATCGAAGTCAAAGCAACGGTATAAAAAAAGCCGCTATTAAAGCGGCCTTTCTACCCAAACCAACCAATGACTATACTATCCTAGAAGCACTAAGGTATAAATTTTTTGAGGAAGTACAAAAGGACGACTAGGATAATTACGATTATCGCCCCTCCAATATAGTACTGTACCTTTTGCCAAAACGTAGGCTTTAAAGTTATGACCTCTGTGACCGTGTTTGTTTTGGTTATCGTTTGTTGGTCCGGACAATCGACCTCAATGTAAACAGTCGAATCAATGGGCTGATAAAAGTACTTGACAAAGACACTATCTTTCCAGAACTCAACCGTGTCGAATTGGTATTTAAATAGCGTGTCCACCTTTGAAACTTCAATCCAAACCGTGTCAAATGTTGTAACCGTGTCCCTTACAAACAAAGAAGGGTCTTTCTTTTGCGCTTTGCGGACGTGCCACGAAGCGGAGCACCCTGAAAGCAGTAAGAGTATCACCACGATGAGAAAAGCGATTAGAAACGATTTAAGGCGGTTACTCATTAGCCTTTTTGTCTAGCTTCTTTTTGGCAAAGTCAAGAATGGAATCGGGTGCAAGTAATAGCATAACTCCAGACCCCGCAATTATGCCAGCCCAAATAGCGTTTGGCTCCCAAAGCTCGTGAACGTGGAAGTATGGTAGTGCGAAATAAAGCACTCCGATAACGAAAATGATTGACCCTAAAATAGTCGTTTTGATTTCTTTGATATTTTTCATGGCTTATTAATTACTGTGATATATCCTGCTTTCCCAAAGCTGATTAACTCAGTGGTCAATTGGTCGCTTACTGAGCCTTTTATAAGCTCGCTGTGAACTCTTTCCTTTGCTACCAATATACACCCTTCAGAATTTACGTGTGTATTACCTCCGTGTGTTCTTATGCCTTTAAAGCCTATGCCTCCGCTTATCAATTCAAATCCATTTGGCTGATTGAATATAATAGGCAATTCTTTTTGAAAGCGTGGCGAATGGGTAACGTTTACAAAATACGTACCTTCGGGGATGCAGGTTTTAGCGTCTACCTTTACGTTTAATCCACGACTCGCATCTTCCAATGTTTCACAAAAATAGTTGCCATTAATGTATAACTTTCCGGTTGTGGTCGTTTCGGTGAACGTGTCCCGAATAAGTAAAAGGTGGTAGCTCATTTCAGTTTTATTTTTCCGGTTACGATTTCCATTAAAAGACTATACATTTTTTCCTGTATGCCGTGCATTTGGTTGAGTCGTTCATTGATAAATTCACGGCTCGAAAGGTCGGCCTGCTGGTTCATTGCCAGTTCTGTTTGAACTGTTTTAATCAGTGCATCCATTTCGTCAAGTCTTTTGTGTATGTCTTCAATTGCTGCATCTTGCCGCTTATCTAGTGCTTTCTTTCCACCTATCCACCCCGCTCCCCCGACGCCTAAAGTCGCAGCCAATGCCTCCCAATTGGCAATTAACCAGTCTAATATTTTCATTTATGGAAGTCATTTTATTACGGACGTTAAGATAGTTGTTTTGTAGTTATTTTGACTACTTTTTACAGGCTTAAATAAGTTAATGATATTTGAATGTTTGTGCTGCTAGTTAGGTCGTCTGCATTAGTTAGCGTTGTTGCAATATTATCTCCTACCTGCCTAATTTGAAGCGATGAACCCGCACTCACTATCCTAGCCGTTAAATTGGTATATCCCGCATCAAGATCAATGTTTCCAAAGTTGATTGAACCGACCTGCACTAAGTTAGTTTCTGTTATTGAGTTATACGGTACGTTTATACTTAGCGTTCCGCCTGCCGCTGCTCCTAAAGTCAATGCGCTAACCGTTAATGATATATCAATCTTTGTTTCGTAAATAGTTGACGTTATTTGTTTGCGCGTGTAACGACCATATTGCACCGAATAAGTCAAAGTAGTAAATGACCCTGCTGAAGATGTAATCGAAGGCGTAAAAGTTCCCGTAGTGGCCTGCATAATGTTTGCATCTGCTCCGTAATCTGGGAGCGTTGCAACCCTCGAAGCACTTGGAGCGGTTGAGTTTATTGTAGTGGTGTTTGTGGTTCCTAAGACTAGCTGGTTGGTTGTAGCAAACAAACTTAAATTGCCGCTTGCACTAAGCTGCATTTGCTTAGTGGTATAGTTAGACCAAGCAAAGGTGGGTCTTGTTGAAAGAACTGAATTAGCTGTAAGGTCACTGACAAACCCCATTGCAGGCGTTGTGCCAGTATCAAAAGTTGCCTCAACATTGCTATTAATGCCCACCCCTCCATCGGCTGAAGCTAGGGACTCTCCACTAATTGCTAAACCATAAGACGTTCCCCCAAGACTACCGCCTCCCCCTCCATTTATTCTACCTGTATAAGCACCTCCAAAGAAAAAAATATCGTTTCCTTGGCCAATTCTAATGTACTCATCAGAGTCCTTTTCGATAAATAAAAAATCTGATGTCGCAGTGCCGTTCGCTATTACCACATCACCAGTGCCATTAGCGTCAATTTCTATGTCCGTGTTTGATGATGTGCTTAATGTTAATCCCGAGGAGCCTAAAATTGTTTGTCCGTTAAAATTGATAGCGTCTACATCTAAACTACCTGTAATATCAACATTCCCCGATCCGTCAAATACAAACGTGGAAGCACCACCAAATACTCCTGCATTGTTGTATTGCACCTGCGTTGTTGATCCTGCTGGTAAACCTGTCAAAGCTGGGTCAACCGACGTCCTAACCAAATCACCATCTGCATCTACTGCTAGTATTCGGTTTCCGGTTCCTGCAAAATCAGTGAACCTTATCGAAGGTGTGCCGCCCGTGCCGTTGATTTCGAGCATGTTGTTGGTGTCTACTGTGAAGTCCCATTTCTTAGTTTGAGCAACGTCGTAGACCAATTTTAAAGAAGGTTTCCCAACTAAAGGGTTTTGAGCCTTTGCAACAAATGAGCAAAGAATAAGAGAGAAAAGAAGTATTTTTTTCATGTTTAGTAAATTATCCATTGTGAATTTGCATTATCCCAAAACCCGTCAAACTTCATTCCAGCGTCAATCAATATTTGAGTTGTCGCTCCGCTGTTTTTTAAGTCAATCTGACCGCTCGCCCCGATGTGGGCAAAGGTAAAAGGAAGTCCGTTTAGTGCGGTTGATCCTGCTGGGAGTGTCCACGTCGTGCCAGTGCCCGTGTGTATGTATCGACCTGGATAAGTTAGCGACAAACTAGCAGCCGAACTTGTCACCGGAATAGTCCCTACTAGCTTTTTTAATTCGTCGTAATCCAATGACTTTGTAACGTTGGCAGTGTTGTCATCGACTACCATTTTATGACCGCTTGCTATCTCATCCCAGCCTAAGGCTGTCCTGCTGCTTATCGTTGGCATATCAACTAATTATAGTGTCGTAAACGAGCGTAACATTATCAATGTCTTTAACTTCGTGCATTGAAATTGTTGCCTTTCTCATTTTTGCATTAAAGTTAAACTTTTTTACCATAAAATACCTATTATCAAATCCGTGGTGAATTATTACATCACCATAACGTGGATAACCTCGATATGAACCCTCTATTATTTTATTGCCATAATATCGAATGTTCATGATGCTTTGAAGGTTGACTTCATCGAGTGACTTGGTTTCTGTTTTGCCCACCCGTGCCCACGTACCTGGTATTGTTGCCCCTGCTGAATCCATCAAAAATGCCCCCTTAGTGTAATTGGTTCTACCTTCACCTATCACTACATCCTGCGATCCTTCGATAGAAAGTATTGACGGAGTCGTAGCGGTTGAAACGTATAAACTATTTGCGCCCGTTGAATCTTTCGCATCATTAAAAGAGTCGTAATGTGTGATATCTAAATTGTCAATTATTACCGTCGATGTTACCGCCCCGTCATAATGCCCGTGGTGCTCGAATTGAAGCGTACCTTTAAAAAATGTAAGCGGCAATCTAATAATCAAATCGAAGTCGGTTTGTTCTCCGAATGTGTACGGCTCAACCTCAATATAATAGACAGTTGGAGTAACTGACCATGCGGTAAATCCATTGCCAAAATAATAAGCCGTTGAGGTGGCATCGTCAACTAATTTTAAAGCAAAATAAAGTTTAGCTCCTAAAATACCGACGTCGGCAAATTTGTACTTAAAACTAACTTTTAAATAGTTGTTCGTGTCCCAAAACAAAGCAACTGGCAGACTTGAAATATAGTGCGCTTCGTAAGTATCTTCTACTGCTAATATTCGAGATGTTTGCAACCCCATTTCTGAATTTTGAACCGTATCTTGATAAACGCCAACATAGGGAAATATTCCGGTCGTGTCCCAATTTTCCAAAAATAGAAACGTGCCCGAATCTGTGAAGTTTTCAGGCTCAAAACCTCCATCAATTACTATGTTTGGAATCGGTTCATGATCGTAGTTAATAGTAGCTTTTTTCCATGGTTGCCGAATCATTACTATCTGGTCTTGATTCATTGCCCTTAGTTGGTACTCTGCTGCCCCTCCCGCGCTCACATTAGGCTTATAAACGTCCTGCCCTATCAATACCCCTGTCGAATGATATTCGTAGCGCGTGAAGCCCGTGAGAGCCTCAAAGTCGGTGCCCAATATAGTCAATGCCTCGCCCGATAGTGTTAATATTGGTTCGAGTGCCGACGTGCGCAAAATATTATCCACATCTTGGTAATACTGAGATATTTTGACAAAGTACCATTTCCCTTCTCTTTGGAAAAAAGTAGCATTACACCGATACCCAATATTTAACAGTACATCGTAGCATGACATAGTTTCACCGTCCCTAGTCCACGTATCAGCATCTATCCAGATTTGCCCCAATACGTCGGCTGTGGTGTTCATATTTTCCTCATAGAAATTTATGGCAGTGTAAAATCCTAACCCTAGTTCTGTTTTATCCAAACAGTTAGTAATTACCTCTAATAGCGTTTGCGTGCCCGTGTAGGCCGTCCCGTCGTTATCGTAGGGTATTCCTTTTAATTGCTCTAAACCACAAAGGCCACGAACTGAAACAGGGTAGGGAGTATCAGCATAAAAGTCTATTGACCCGTCGGGAGTCATCCACCCGGTCAACTCTAAATTAGAGTTGAGGTATAGCTTAAATTGGAATTGCCTTTCATCGCCCGAAAACAGTTCGTCAAACTCAAAAAGAGAGGTAAAGTAGAATGTCGATATTATCTCAGTTGGTAGTATTGGATATAACGGGTCATCGTCATTTGATCGGCCGTTGATAACGAGGGGCACACTACCTGCCATCCTGCCCGATGTTGTTAAGTTGGTTATTGATCCTGAATAACCATTCATTAACAGGTCTAACTGCCATGAATATTTAGCTGTGAACTCACCTGTATAGCTTTCCCAATTTTGGGTAATATTTTCCCAAACGTCCGAATTATTGGGGAAGTCATCGGAAAAGGTTATTCTATACTTTACACCGTATGCCATTATCTGTTATAATCTCTTTGCGCCCGTTCTAAAATAAAGAGTAAGTCACTGCCTGAAACCTTAGCGACTAGCTGCCCGCCCATCATTCCGCCCATCATTCCTTTTAAGTCGCTCAGTGGTGCGATAACTTCAGGGTTACTTCGAGATGTGCCTGCCCCTTCACCTACAAGTCCAAGGGTAGGGCCACTAACTAAACCACCCTCCGCAAATGCGGGAACGCCTGCCAGTCTGCTAAATAGCCCTCCAAACCCGCCCATTGATGACATGATTGCCCCACCCGCCCCGCCGGTGAATGCTGATATTACGGCCGTCGCTGCTGCTGCTGCTGCTAGTCTTATAAGTAGCTTCTTAATCGCATCGGTAAGGATCTGGAAGGCGTTTGATCCGTCCGTTATCATTGCCTCGAAAATATTGGTTAGGGTGTTCCCCCAATATTCGGCAGACTCTGCCATTTTTAGCGTTTTTTGATCTCCACCCTCAAGTAGCTTGTTTGTTTTTTCGAGGTCTTTGTTAATAATGTCCATTGCGTTGCCGTCTGCAATCGCCTGGAATCCGTCCGCAACTTTTAATAACGAGGCGTCCCATTCATGCTCAAACGGTTGAATAAGTCCCGCCCGTATCGCATCCATCGCATTCAATCCGTACTTTTCGTAATCAGTACCCTGAACGGTTAAATCAGGCATGACAAAGTCTTCTTCTTTCTCCGATGCCCTCGCCTCTTTTTCTATGTTGAAAAGCTGCTTTGCTAGTTCTATTTCCTTTTTATAACGTGCTTCGGATGCTTCTTTTGCTGCTAATTGAGCCTCTTTAGTTGCCTCTAAAGATTTATTTTGATCCATTACCGCTTTATTTAGAGCGGCTAAATCTTCATCAGCGTACCTTTTTAAAAGATCGAAATATTTAAAGTCTTTTTGAGTCTCTAAAGCGGCCTGCAAAGACTGCATTTTCCACTCCATCGTCGCCACGTCGTCGCCTGCTGCGATAAGCAGCTTACCGTTTTCGTGAATGTTTCGATATGCTTGTAATACCTTCCTATCAACCGCCTCTAAAGCGTACTGAACTGCGTTGCCGTCGGCAATTATTCCATCACCATATCCAGCCTCTTTTAGTTCAGCCTTAACGTCATCAGGACTCAATAACTTAGCCATTGCAAGCTCTTTGGCCTGCTTATTGGCTTCGGCCAATTCTCGATTGAATGCGCCCAAGGCTACGTTTGCAGCCTCTAAAAGTCCATGTATTAACCCGCTCTGAGAGTCACCTAAATTCTTTTGAAGGAATAGGGCATTATCACCAAGTTCCCCTAATTTACCTGCTGTGGTTTCTGCTACTTTGGCCGTCACTCCGAAAACACCCTGCATGTTACCAAATGACTCAATTGCACCTAAAACGCCCGCCTCAGTTCGCTCGACTTCCTTAGTTACCCCTCTAAAAGTCAGCCTAACTTTGTCCCCTGCGTTTTCGGCCTTAATACCTAATTCAGTCCATCGTTTGGAGTTGGAAACGTCCAGGATAGCTTCTACTAGTTGCTCGAATGGCTTACCCAAAACAGACGCTACATCTGCCATCCTTTCGAGTTGGTGGTAAGCAGGAACTACTCCCCTGTTTGCTAACTTTACGAATGACTGAGTGACCTCCTGAACGCTAAAAGGGGTTTTAGCGGCAAACTTTGCAATCAGCTCAAATGACTTTTGAGCCATTGAGGAACTTCCAAGGGTCGAGGTTAAAACGGCTTCAAGTTTCTCAAATTCGGCTGTGGTTTGGACAATTGACTTGATATAGGAAAACACCCTATCAACGGCAAAGACGCCCAGCATAGTGCGCCCGACGTTTTTTGCTACGTTGCTAAAATGGTCTAATTGCTTTTCACCGTCATTTAGCCCTTTTTTTAGCCCGCTGGTGTTGGCGTCAATCCTTACTAATAACTCCCTTAACGTTACGGCCATTTGCTGCGATCATTTTTTTCACAAATTCGTCGATCACAACCTTTTCTAATTCATTCTCTTTTGCTTTCCTCACATCCGCTATCCGGTCGATATTAAGCTCCATTATTTTCCGAGGCTTTACTAATTCCGACCTTTTTGATACGTTCACATTGTGAATCTTTGCAATTAACTCCCTTAAAGGTACAAATATATCTTTTTCTTTTCGGATAACTGACCCCTCTATTTTGAGCTGAACCTCCGCTAAACTCATGCCCCAAAAACAAGAAAGGGGAACGTCAAGCTCCCCGCAAACAAGTAAAAGAATATCATCAAACGTAGTCTTAACTTCTACTCCTTTTTTTTTGAGTCTTCTAAAGTTTGGATAAGACTTTTGCCGAGCATTTTTGAATCCAACAAAGCGGTAATAACAGGGGCTAATTGTTCGTCGGTCAGCGTATCATTTACCAACTCAATTAAAACCAAATCACTAAATGCCTGGTCAACTTGATTCAACTCGCAGTGCGCTTTATGACCAAACAAAATAATGCTTGAAACAAAGTCGATCTTATCCATATTGGATTTAATAAGGTAGCCAATTTGGGAGAACTCCATGTTATAATGTTTTAACAAGAGTTTCCAAAAAAGCATACCGAATTTAATCCGCACTTCTTTGTCTTGAAGTGTAACCTTAACGTCTCCTAAGTGTGTCATATAATTAAGTTCCTACTGTTGCTTTCACTGGCGCGCCGTCTACCAGGATAGTTCCCGAATATGTCACAATTGCCTCAGCTGGCGAGTCGATTGTCACGTTGGTAATTGTGCCAGTCCCGGTGTACTCAATATCTCCGCTGTTTTGAGTCGAAAACTGCCAAGATACCTGAGTACGGGCAATGATTTCATCAATCAAGTCAACCGGGCCAAGGGTGTGGTCATAGGCAAATAAACCCTCAAAATTGATTGTGCAGCTTCTGCTGGTTAGAATATGCTCTTCCCACCCAGCCGAATCTGCACTAGTGGCGTCGTCGGTGTTTTGAGTAAAGGAAATAGAGCTTGAACGGGTTGCCCCAAATTTGTCAGTACCAATGTAAACGCCTAAAAGCGATCCATTGATTTCACCTTGCAATTGTGCCATTTTATTACGCTGTTTGTTGAATAACGAATTGAATAACTATAAACTTTCGCACAACGTAATTGAACTCTAATTCTTCATCAATGTAATTCGAGCGGAGGTATTTTGATAGCACTAAATTCCATCCTGCACCCAAAGATAAAACACCCGTTTTACTTGTAATCAAAGGTAGTAAAATATTTGCAATTTGCTCCGCTCTTTTTTTACCTCCTTCGATATTCTGAAAAAACGTAACTACCTCTATTTCTGCCTCCACTTCATAAATATAGTGTTGGTGGTTGTCTACGTTTGTAATTCTAAATTCATCAAAATGAATGAAATCAGTTGTTTGAGTATTGGGCACCCGGTCGTAAACCTCGATTGTGTCACCTGAAAGGGTTACATTCCCGCTCAAAGCGGTGTAAAGTACAGTTCTAAGGTTTAGTATTGGATCGATCAAGCTCATACCTCAACTAATAACGTAACCCATCCACGATTAAAAGGAGTGCTGTTATAATCAGTACTATCGTAAACACCAGCCGCAACCCTATAAATATTTACGTTGGTGGCATCAATGGCAGCCGCCCCAAATTCATCACCAAACCCTACATCATATCCATAAGTTGCATACCCGCCCGTCGGTATATCGATACTTGCATTATCCCTACGAATAACTAAGCTCGCCCCTCTTATTTTTGTGTGATCCGCCAGCCCGTGCGCTACTGTTACCGATGCTGTGGCATCCATGTCCCAGTTCCCTATTTCCAACACAATAGTTTTGAACTTATTTGTGCCATCATTAAAGCTGATATTATCCGCTTCAAATGCTCCGTCTGCTTTCGTTTTAGACGTTGAAAGCTGTAACTGTGAATCGTTGCCCACCCCGTCGGTAATGGTCTTTAGAGTCGACGTTATCGGCCCGTTGTCAGTCGTTTTTAAAAGGCTGTCATATCCTACCGCTATTGTCGTGCCTGTTAATGTACTGCCCATTACCTTTTATGTTTTAATTGTTGCAATCTTACTAAAAATTTAGGAATTGCCCGATCATAAGCGGGCCCTAAAAATGGTTTAGCCTTGAATCCTTTTTCCTTTATGCTCTTCCAAATAAAGTATGCTGCTGTTTTAACGGCCGCCTGACTACTTTTAGACTTGCTCGCCTTTTTGGTCTTAATTGAAAACGATCCGGCTATCCCTTTCTTTTTTACCCATTCTAATATCGGTGGAAATGGCAGCCATCCGCCCCTCCTGCCTTTTTCGATAGCTGCTGCATACTTCAAATTAGAGCCTATCCACGCTGATAGCATTTGATTCTGGTATTGAATTTCAATAGACGTCCTTAGGTGTCCAAGGTTTGTAGGAGCCGCCTGCACTGCCCCGTTTCTTATTTCGTTTGCCGTAGTTGAAATCTCTTTTTGAACGTCTTTTTTTACTTCATTGATTTTTAGATTCAAGTCGCTCAATACGTCGTTTAAATTCGTGACCCTTACCGAAACACTTCCATCACCCGCCCCGATAAATTTACCACGTACTGCCATTAGTCAACCTTTGCAATTATCATTTTTATTCCGTCTTTCATGTTGCTCAGTGGCATAACCGATTTAATCCGATATGACACACCGTCGACCGTAATAGCTTTTTTACTGTCTATGTCAGTAGAGAAAGGCCAATGCAAGTTAAGCTCAAATGCTTGTTGTTCTAAGGTCATGCCATAGCGTAGAATTTTATCCGCTCCCATTGGTGTCATATCAGCCCATACGGTCGCTAATGTGGCACTTGTTGAAGTCCACCCACCCGCTCCATCACTTACGGCCGTGTGAGTGGTTAGCACTACCTTATTTCGCATTTTGCCTACTCTCATAAATAAATTTTATAAGGTTGACAAAGCATTTTAGCCTCATTGCTCAATGGCTCCGTACCTCCTTTTCTTAGTTCTGTGAGGTAGTTTTCCCGATTCATCCAAGCTGTATTTGCTTCTTTCAAGATGGCCTCTTTTAAAGCCTTTGGAAGTGTCGAATAGCCTGCTGTATAAACTACCTGCAAGCTGGTTTTATTTACCCCCCATTGACGGGCGGAAATGCCGACCATATTGAGTATTTGTAGGTCTAAACCTGTGACATAGTAGTCAGTGCCGCTTACTAAGGTTGTTTCAACTCCCTGGTAAATTGTTTTAACGCTCGTTATTGCCGTGATCGGGGCATAGGGTAGTTCTACCTCTTTGCTGAATGTCTGCCAGTAAGCGGTTATTGATTTGCTCCCAAAACTTCTACCTGTCCATGCCTCCAATCTTTGCCTGGCAGAGGTAATAAGTTCCCCAATTAACGTGTCATCGTCGGATAGGCTAAATCTACTGTAAGCCTTTTGCTCAGTAACAGAAACAGGCTCGGTAACTAGGTCGGTCGTGATTTTAACCTCTAGTCCGGTGTTTTCTCCTATGTACGGGTTTGTAAGCATTATTCTTTAGGCTTTCGGCCTCTCCGTTTTGTTTCAGGCTCAAACTTCAGTTCTTTGGTCTCAAATTCTGCTTTCTCCTCTTTTACTTCTACTTTTTGAAACTCAAAATAATCCGCTATTCCTTTGCGGACGTATTCCCTTTCAAGAAATTCAGATAGCGTTTTGATCGTTCCAATTTGAACAAACCCCGCCTCTGTGTCGACGTTCTTTTTAAATCGTATCATTGTAACCAGGTTATTAAGTCGTCAATCTCTTTGTCAAAGTCCCAACTTTCGTATTGTTTACGTGCCAATTCAGACCAATGTTCATGATCTTTTTCCATTGTTTCAATAGCCTCAATAATAGCGGGAACGCTGCGATCAGTGTATAAAGCCGCATCACCGTAAGCCTCCATTGTGCCCTTTGTTCGGGTAGATATTACCGGAATGCCGCTTACCATTGCCTCCAAACCCGCCCGCCCGAATGACTCATATCTCGACAAACACATAAGGCATTTAGTCTTTTTCAATGCCTGTTTGATGTCGGGTGAATTTGGGATAATCTTTAGGTTAGGAAGGTCTTTTTTGAACTGAGTTGCGTAACTACCAACAACTCCCAAAAATTGAATGTGAGGCATTTGTTTTGCTACTTCAATAAACAGTTCACCGCCCTTGTTTTCGTTCATGTTTACAAGGGTGTAATATTTCCCGTCTGGTTTTACTTTGTAGTCTTTTTCAATCACCGGAGGGTGAACTACTATCGTTTTTAAAGAGCAGTCGTAGTGGTATTTTGTGTTTTTAAAGTCGTGGTAACTCTTTTCTTCATTGATCCAATTGGTATTAACAATTACCCAATTGTTCGCATACCTAGGGTGATATAATTCATCTCGATAGGTGTTATGAACAATAACGACTAACTGCTTATGGCTTTGTTTAGCAATGTCGGCCGCATAGCCTTGGCAGTCGAGGTGTGTAAATATCCGATCAGCCCAATTTACCCAGCTTACCCTTAGGTTGTTGTTTCTTAAATCCCCTATTTCGACCCCTTCGTAACTTTGACCGCCTGCCGCCTGAAACATTACCCTAACCTCGTGACCTCTTTGCATAAACATCTTATTCATGGCATGTGCCATAAACTCAGCCCCCGCATTGTGGACGGGCGGATAACCATGAATAAGCCAAAGGATTCTCATAACATTATGTTAAGTACCCAAATATAGAAAAAAATAAAGGGATAGTAAAACTACCCCTTTAAATGTGCTATGAATTAGAAACGTTGTGTTACTATGCCGATCCAACTGCAAGAGCCTGGGCAAATGTACCGTAAACAAAGGCGTTATCCCTGTAAACAGGAAGTGCCACCCTTTCGGTAATTTTTACAGTCACAAGGTCTTTCTCAAAGTTCACATCGTTTTCACGTGAGAACTCGATAGTAGCCCCTTTGCGGTCGAATAGTTGTGCTCCAAGGTTGAAGTCACCTACCAGGAAGTCTCCCTGGGTCATTGCGGTGTTGTCGATGATGCGAGCACCATTCACCACCCATGAACCACCCTGCAAAGCCTCCGGCCAAATGTAGCGGCCTTGTGTGTCTTTAGTCAAAGCAAGTGCCAGCCAGTCGTTAGGGTGTAGCATGATGTAGTTTGCTCGGTATTCGCTTACCCTAGCTTGAACCGTAGCAGCCATCAGCACATCCCACCTTTGAACGGAAGTGCTCGCCAACACATCGGAGTAAGCCGCTGCGTTGATTGTGATACCTGAAAGGTTAGTTCCGGTACCTGCACCGTAAAGTATTTGAGTGTCCTCTTTGTTCATCAACTTTTCCATCAAACGACGGGAAAGGTAAGAAACAAGGTAAGGTGTGTCATCAAGCATTTCGACGGTCAAATCCATTCTAGCACCGATCTTACGAACGGGTGACTCAGTTTGCTCAATGTCGAAGTCAGATTGCGGTATGGTTGCCGCTTCTGCCACCGTTGCTGTGCCGTCGTCGTATGCTGTCTCTTTAGGGTAAGAGATAGTATCGGAGTTGGTCGAACCAACTGAGATGAATTGGCGGATGTGAGTCGGCCTGTTTGGATCGTACACGGGGAAATTCAAAACCCTATCAGGTTCGATAATGTCGTTCGTGTACGTGTTCCCGGTCGTCATGTCCCCAGCCTTAACCGCAAAACGTGACATATACTGAATGGTGTTTTCTTTCAGTTCAAATGCCAGCCTTCCACGCTCTTTGAAAGACTTCATCAGCCCACCGTCGGCCTTCAAAGAAAAATCTTTGAATTGCTCACCCAAGTGAAGGGCAAATTTGCTTTTAGGGGCATTCCCCGCTTTTTTCAGTTCAACTTCGATCTTGTCGAGTTGCTCCTGCATTTTGTCGGCCTTCAGTTTGTCGAATTTCTCCGCAAGTTCTGAATGAGTTTTTGCAAGGGCTTTAACCTCTGCGAGCGTGTCGGTATTGACTTTGTTGTTGTCTTCACGAACTTGGCCCACCGCTTTTTCTACTGCTGAGTCTAGCTTTTTCGCCAGATCATCAAGCTGTTTTTGTTCAATTTCCATTGAGTAATTTGCTTTTTGATGTGAGATATTTTACCACGTCAATCGGCTCATTCTTCGAGGTGGAAATCTCTTCCGGCGTCTTTGTGAGTGATTGTAATATTGTTTCGATTTGCTTTAAACGGGCATCTGAGTAATTTAGATTGTAAGCCTTTGAAAGTAGCTCGATAACGCTTGCAACTGTTTTAACTGATTTGATACCCTCAACTATTGAAAGTTCATTCGCTGCCCATGCTGTGAGAAAAGAATATTCGTAGAGTTTGTACTCTTGAATGATCTTTTTGTTCGATTTATCCCGTCGCATAACTTCGTACCCTATCGACAACTCAGCGTTTAGCCCATGCTCTTTGTATAGCTTAATGTCTGAGAACATGTCTTTTGATACCTGCTTTTGAAGATTGAACTTTGTGACCGTCAATAGCCCGTGTGGATCGTTGGCATCCATTTTCAGAGGAACTCCCAGCGATACGGTCGAGTTATGGTCTTTCAGTACCCTAATCCTTTTGGATTGCTCGTTTACGGTTTTAGTGAACGAACCAGGGGCACTAATATCCCCGTCGCTGTCTTCAAAGTTGTAAACATTAGCGTAAGCGGTTACAATGCCCTCGCTGTCGTCTAGCTCTTTGATCCCGTATGAAAGTTGCTTAAAATCCATGACCCAAATGTAATAATTCTACTTAACATAACAAATATTATGTTAAGTAGGAAAATTCATTTTAGTGTTGTAAAATCAACGAAACATCTGTAAATTTACAACATGGAGGAAATGTGGATGCCAGTAATTGGGCATGAAAACAATTACCTAGTGTCTAATCTTGGAAAGATTAAGAGCCTTAATTATCGAAAAACAAAGGGCGTTCATCATATTTTAGCCCAAATGAATCACTCTCAAGGTTATTTGAGTTGTGTTCTTGGTAGGGGTGAAAGTTATTTGATTCACCGGATAGTTGCCGAGGCTTTTATACCTAATCCATTAGGTAAGGCATTCGTGAATCATAAGGATGGAAATAAGAAAAATAACCGTGTTGAAAATTTGGAGTGGTGTACACGAAAAGAAAATGAACACCACGCTTTTGCAACCGGCTTAAAAAACTCTACTGGTTCTGAAAATGTATGTGCAAAACTTTGTGAGGCTGATATAGTTCTTATTCGCTTTTTTATGAAAGATGAAAGTTCTGTTTTATTGGCTAAAAAGTTTGGAGTAACTACTGCTACTATAAACAGGATAAGGCAGGGGGTTATTTGGAAGCACGTAGATAAACAATTTGCACTTAACTTATTGTTGCCTGAAGTGTAATTATTGAACGTAATACTTCACTGCACATCTGCACGAAATTACATTACTCGCCCCTCCATTCCAGTCCCCTGGGTATAACATTTCAACCCCGTCAACTATAAACGTGTCATTTATTGGAATGTCGGGGTGGTTTATCATTTGAGAGTGGGGCACCCTTACCCTATTGTCTAATCTTGGCACCCATGACTTCATCATGTTAAATCCTGTTTCTTTTGCCCCTTTCCACTGCCCCCAATTTGAAGCCGCTAATATCTCAGTCCTTGCTATTCTTTCGGCCTGCCAAAGAGTGTCTAATTTAAGTGCTTTTTTAAGCTCTGTGAACGCTTCAAAAATTGTATAACCTTCCTGCCTGTATTGGCTCAGTAAGTTGCCTACAAGTAGCTTTCTGCTATCCTGAATAGATACGATCTTTAGCCCACCGTAAATATCCAGGTAGTCGGTAGCGTACCGCTCAAATGTGCTAACTGTGGGTTCAGATTTTTTAAACTGTTTGTAAGTGTCCAATCCGAAAAATACCACGACCTGTTTGTATAGGATTGTGAGCTCTGGTATAAATGCATCGGTTGTGTTGATTAGTTGAAGTAATAGTAACGCCTGGTCGTAAGAGGTCAGTCCTTTGAACCTCTCGAATAGATATTCATCGTAACGATTATAAGCACCTTTGAGCCTTTTTACATTGGCTGAAAGGAACTTATCACGCTTTCGGTTTATCTCCGTTAGTAGGCTCATTCGGATTGATTTGATTCATTGGTTCCTGCGATGCCTGCCACAAAGGACGTAAGGTAGACGGTATGTAAATGTCATTCATGTCAGGGTCTTCGTTTTCGTCGTAGGTCATCGCCTCCCTTTTTTCGTTTGGAGTAAGCCACCAAGCATCTTTTAGGTAAGTGACCGTTTCTTTCATATCCTGCTGAAGTTCAGGAACGGCCGAATAGTCAAACTCAGCGTAATACATTCTATCCTCAAATTTAGGGCAATACCAATTATTTAACCCGTCTTTGAGTGAGTCTAACTGAGGTATGACAGCGTTCGTGTAAAGGGCCTTCTTTGCCTCAACTAGATTGTTATACGTCTTATTGTCGGGATCATTCAGAAGTGCGCTATTGACGTGGAATAGAGTAGATATATCCCTCATCGACATTTTTTGAGCCTCAATGATATTCAGGTCGACCGGACTCATGCCAATAGCCTGCCAGCTTACCTTAGTGCCGACGGCTGCAAGTTCCCCGTAATTATTGGGGCCGCTTTTACGTTTCAACTTTCTTTCAATCTGTTGTAATTGCTCCGGTGTTAAGTTGCCGTTTTCATCGCTAAGTATGCCCACCGCCCCCACGTTTGACATTAAGGAGTTCTGAGCAATATTGGCGTTATTGCTGTTTAGTATGGCTCTAGTACCTACCTGAATAGGAGAAAGTCCGTAAAGGTGCTCACCTGTTTGTGAATAAGACGGATTCCAGTTTTTAAGGTGCATGACCTTATCAGCTGCTATGTCTTCAAATCCTATCCATGACACCCGATACCCTGCCACCGGATTGAATGGCCCGCCTATGATTATTTCCGTTTCTGTCGGTGGCATGAAGTACATTTCATGAATCTGACCAGCGTTTGCGCCTGCATCTGGACCCACTCCATAAACAAAGGTATTGCCTGCTATCAGCTTAAATCCGATCGCCTGTTGTATAAAGTCGTTTTGAGTTGTCCAAGGGTTCGGCCTTTTCAATACGTCGATAATTTTACCGCTTTCAACCTCTTCCACTGATTTGGTCATCAGCTTACGGTATTTGATCGGGTCGTGTAGTTTTGCCTCTGTGCTCCATGCTTGGCAGGATTTAAAACTCTTTTCGTCTTTTACGTCGTAGATTCTAAGAGGTACGTAAGCGGCATGTGAAGTGATAAGATTAACAACCGAATAGACGTAGTGGTTGTACTTATATCCTTTGTCAATAAATTCGTCGACATTTTGCCCCATCGTCACTGGGGTATTAGTGCCAACAAACTGATATAAAGCCCGTAAAAGCTGATTGTTTAGTGGTAATGCCCTGTTAACTGGCCTGCCTAGTAACTTTTGAAACCACCCCATTTTTACATTATGTTAAATAGTTTCGCTAATATACGTAAACATTCGGCTTTATTTCAAAATACATGCGCATAATGAGCATGTCCAGGTAGTCGGGGGAGCGGCCTAATTGCTCCTTCATTTTGTCCTTACCAACAATTATTAGCTTAGTGAAGTCTTTCTCTATTCGATCTTGTTTCAGTTGTTCTAACTCTTCAGTCATGGTTTTGATTACATCGGTGTTTGGTGCTTTGATTCCTATGCTCCCTTCATTCATCATTTCGGCCAATTTAAAAGCGCACTGACTTTTTAAGTTAGCATAGTTTGGAGTAACTCCATGCACTTTTTGTACCGCTCCGTTGGCTGTGAACCCTTGGCATTTGAGCATATCCACCACACCACCACCTACCCCGTCCTCATCGACTACAATATCCTTAACAGTCATTCCCCTTATGCTCGCCTCTTTTCTCAATAGGTTTGCAACGTAGGTTAAATCTGATTTATCGATAGTGATAATTTGCTCACATAGTAAGCCGTTCCATATTCCGATAACTGTTTTATCCTTTCCGAACCTAGCAACGTCGCAACTTATTTTGCGGTAACCCTCAGGCGGTCTATTTGAGAAAGATTTCACTATCGCATCGTATTCGATCATTCGGCTAGGATCGTCGTCATATTCCCAATTGCCATTTAAAAGACGTTCCCTCAACGCCTTATCCTTCATTCCTCGAAGGTTGTCAATGTAGTGCTTTGAGATGAATGGATTATCTGTTACAAGGGACTGAATGAACGCTTTATCCTTTGGTAGTTGCCCTTGTTTTGAGGGTAAATAGAAGTCATGGTACACCCAATTTTTAGCAGGGTTACACGTCATTAGCAACTTAGGGATAATCCCAAAGTGATCTAATTTAAAGCGTATGCGAGACTTTACGACCTCCTTTGCGATACTTACTAACTGATTGCACTCATCAATAAATGCCCCTGTTATTTCTAGTGAACCAAGGGAGTCAAAATTAGGGTCTGAAGGGTAATAGTCTAAATCTTTGAATAGAATGACTGAGCCGTTGGCAGTGGTAACGCTTGAATCTTGCTGATTGTACCTATAATGAACTCCAGCCCTAAGTCCCTGAATATTGCATACTTCAAAAAATGATATTAGGGTAGTTTCTTTTAATACCTTTAATTCTGCCCGACCTATCAGCCATCTTGATTTTGGATATTTGAAGCAGTTTTTCAGAACCCAATAAGCACCAATAACGGACTTACCACCACCCGCTGAGCCTCCGAATAGTACCTCTGTGGTTTGATTGTCTTCTAATAAATCAAGCGCCCTAGTCTGTTTGAGGCTTAGGTTCATATGACTTGTTTTCCTCCCAACTGATAACCAAAGATTGATCTATCTCTGTCTTATCCTTCCACCCGAATCTATTTTTCATATTTATATACCATCCGGTGTAATTGAATTTAGGTTGAGATAGGTTAGTACGGCCTTGTTTTGCCCACCATGCCTCAGAAAGCATTTTCCCGATTTTTATGGTTTCCGAAAATTCGTCGATTTCATTAATCCAACGATCCCACAAATCATTAGAAAATGAACCCCTCCATTCATAAATAAGGGCTTTTATTTCAACGTCGGACGCTCCGGACTTATACAACTCCAACACCTCAATATACCAAGATACTGGCAGGCTGCTTAAATCGTCTTTTGGTCTTCCGACGGCTGCCATCACTTTTTCAGATTTTTGTTAATATCAATCAATACACAAACTCCCCAGATCATTATTAGCCATGTTACCATTTCAGATTCGCTGCCCACCCTGAAAAGAAAGTAGTTTGCAAGTATCAAAAGAATGGTGATAGTTAGGAATATAGCTTTCACAAGATTATCCAGTTTTTACGGTAAATATCTTTCGGTGACAAGTTAGCAATTTTACCGAACCAATTAAAAGGGGCTACTGTCTTTTGACTATCAGCTAAGTAACTGCCCCACCAACTAAACGTCGAATTACCAATAATGTGGTTTTTAAATTTGGTCATGTAATAGAGATCTGTCATGTAGTGGTTACCCTCCACATATTCAAATCCGGTGCCCATAATTTCCTTTGCACCTTTTACGTCGTCTGTGAATACATAGAAAGTGCCGTCAAACAGGTCTAGTGCTTTGCCGTAATACTCCATACCTAATCTTGGATGGTAGTTATTATCGTAGTCCCCTAGTCGTATGTGGATAGCTACGTCGTTTGAGTTAGGTGTAGGTAAGTTAGGCTGTATTGATTCATCAAACTCAAAGTAATGTTTTATGAGCGGTTCGCAATGACTGAAATACTTTTCCGATTGCATGTGCCCACTCAAACTTATGTTATCCGGTATCGTTACGTTTTGATAGCCCCAATGAACAAACCTGTCGGGATAGGATTTAGATTCGTCTAAACCAGGTAAATGATTTTTGAAGTACTTTTGAATGTCGCAATCTTCACTACTGCCAAACCTTTCCTTATGGTCGTGGTTTATCCACTTAGGGAATCCGAACTGATAGCCGTGTTTGGTTGCTATGCCTATCGTTCCCGCTATTTGAAACATAGCATTTCCGACTCTACCGTACCTCCCTAGTGAGCTAAATGTGATCATTTCAGCCAGCTTTTATCGAAGTGCGAATACGTGTTTTCCCTTGTAACGTCTTCAATGTCGGTGAATGCCTGTCGATACTCATTGGCTATAAAAATTAGGTTGCCCGTATGGCAGCAAAGGAAATACCCTTTCATTTTTCCGAGGTGAACCATTGCGGAAAAGTTACACCCTGTTTCAGGTGTGAAAGAATCCGCTAAAGGATCAAGACTTGAATTTATCTCGACTATAACTACGTCCGGGCGGCCTTCGTATGCCTTCCATATTTCAAAGTCGTTGCCGTCAATGTCAATACTCAAAATATCGGGGACTTGGAAAATGGTGTTGACGTTTTCGGGCGTGATCGTTACTTTCTTTATTCCCCCTTCTTTAGGGTCATTGTCGAGCCATTCACACTCCCACCCTAACTCTGAAAGGTGGTAAATATTGGACATCCATTTTTTTGTTGGTGCTCCAAATTCGACGGCATAACCTATTGGTAATTCAAGTCGGTTGATTATTTCCTCAATTATGCCATCCTCGCCGTTTTGGCTGTGCCTGTTAAACCTGTATTTGTTTCTGAATGTTAGCATTTTACCTGACTGATTAACTTACCTCTCCTTTTTTTGAACTTCCTAGTAAACCTGTATTTGCCGTAAATATGAACTTCGTTTACTCCGGCCTTTGCATCACTTCCCAATAAAGACACAAACTGAAAATGTGGCGTGTTCCAAATCTTGATACCTCCTTGCTCAGGTGAGCAATACTTGTTTACTAGCTTCATTTTATCCAAGTTCCATAGGCGCATTCTGCCTGGTGAAAATAAGGGGCTTTATCGTTGTAGTAATTGGCGTTACCAAACCAGTCTTTAAACTGATCTAAAGTGAAGGTGTGAGGGTGATATACACACGTCGGGTAATTGATGGGCTCAAAGAACCTTATGACGTCGGCCGCCTCCTTGCATTTCTCAACAAACAGGTCAGGGTCGATAATGTGCTGCATGACGTTTAGCAACCAAATCTCATCACATTTCGGAATGGTTATTTCTTCAACCGGAAACGGTATAATGTCGATCCATTTCATTTCTGCGATTTCTCTCAACATGACAGACGGCATCGGCTCAATGCAAATGCCTTTTTTAACTTGGCAGTGCTCCAAAGCCGGAAAATCAGCGCAACCGATCTCAACTATCGTTTTGCCGGGATGGTCGTAACCTATTCCGAGATACCTGAAGTAGTTGTCATACGATCGCTTGTAGTGCTTACTGCCCTCTTCATAATCCATAGTGTGCTGTGTTCGCTCTGCTTTCTGAGCTTCAAGCCAATCAGCTTTACTTATCGCTGCCATTCGTCATTCTTTTTCCGGTGGTGATGAAATAAAACGGGGTAATTGTCTGCATAAATTCCTTTTTCATAAATGAACGTCCCGTGTGGTGTTATGTACTTTGCAGGCCACCAATGCTTTTTAATACCATACTTTTCACTAAGAACGTGCAAAATAGCCTGGTCGTGTCTGTTTTCTTTAAATTCAGGGTGATTCGGCTCAATGCTATGGTCATCGTTTATTAGCTGTGGTATCTGGCAGTAATGCAACCATTCAGATATGAATTTACGGGAAAATTCGGTATTTCGCAATATTATAACCGATGCCTGTGTTTGTTTGCTATCGTTTGGCTCGACTCCAATTGCTTTGTAAATGTCCCCCTTCGTCCAGTGTCGAGCATCCCACATATTGCCGAATAGGAAAACATCTTGATCCATTCGGTCAACTATGTAATTGAGATTGTCGATAACCTCAACCCCTGCATCGGCATAGATTAAGATTTCATTTTCTTCAATCAAATCAAGAAGACTATTAATTATGATTGCCTTCCATTGCCAGAACCCATAGCCTCTTTGGTCTGCAAACTTATTTTGAATCGAAATAGGCAAAAAACTACTGCTGTAAAATATGCCTGTTTTACACCCGTGTTTGTACATTGAATCAACGCATTTTTTTGCGCTAATTGTGTAGTCAGGTGTGCAAAACGTTACCCCTATCATTTGATTAGCTTGTTTACCTTTCTGAAAACATCTGTGTAGTCTACTTCCTTTTGCCAAATGTCGCTAAACCCCGGCCGCTGTACTGCTATTATCGGGGTAGTCATGAAACATTTTTTAAATGGGTGAATGTACTCACCTAACCAATTGTCAAACATCTGAGCACTTACGTTATGATAATTTGTAAGTATCTCCCAAACGACCGAACGGCTAAAACCGACTGCATGAGTCGACCATGCGCACCCGATTTTTACAAGGTTGTTTGAATAACGTTCAACTTTGCCGTCCTGAATGTTTGCGCCAAAATATACCATATCCCAATCGGGCGGTAATTGCCTCAATGCTGCTGGTATTTTATCAAAGTTCTGAAATTGGCAGTCGTCTTCTAGGATCAACAAAGTAGGCTTACCGCTATCCCAAAACTCCGCTAAAATTGCCAGCATTGAAAAGTTAAAAGACTGATGTGGGCCAATGTGAGGAAGTGCCCTGAACCTTTCGTATTTAAGTCCGGTATGTTCTACATGGCCTGCAAATTGTGCTAACCTGTCTAGTCTGCTATCAAGATTTAGCAGCTTTACACTTGCAAAAAAATCATTTAAAACCATGATGCAATTTACTTAAAATCCACAAATAAGAAAAGCCCAACCAATAGCCGGGCGTTTCGACGGATTAACCTTTCTCAAACTTTTCCTTGTCTCCACTTTATTAAGCGGGTTTTAAAGATGTTCTTTTTCAT
>JACCDR010856002.1_pt1 | contig 27749 bp, 36 predicted proteins | sample 7446431 | NCBI WGS metagenome assembly JACCDR01 (sample SAMN15323443, study PRJNA562643) | freshwater metagenome | isolation source: river surface water | place: USA:Blue River Watershed | collected 2017-08-17 | reverse complement strand
CCTGAATCGTAAAGCGATTTTGTTTGTGATAAATAACCCCTAACAAACACACACAAATCACTGTCAAAAAAACCAATGCCATTCGTAATGTCCAGATATGCGCATCACGCGCATGTATCGCATGTCTCGGCTCACCCATGCTTACGTTCTCCTCGTGAATAACGCGCAGACTCGTCAATCAACGACAAATTAAACAAGCCGCTGGCTAACTTATGTAAAAAAATTCTTTCTTTGAGGTAGCTCTCGTAGTACTTGTTTCGTATCGAACTCAAGTACTGCAACATCGCCCATGTGCATCCCATGGTGAGGAATAACCCTAGAATTATTCCCACCATGATGAAGCCAATGACAATACCGATGATGATTCCGAGAACCATGCTGACAATAAAAGAAAGGATTAAGCTAACGACGATTTCATTGCCCGTGCAATCTGCGAACACAATAGGCTCATGATTAACCGCGTCAGCTAAGCGCTCCTGGTTCATGCATCGATGTCCGAATTAGTTCAACCAAACTAGAACACCGGATGCCAATGCAATAATCAAAATCACTACCACAGAGTTACCGATAGCTTCACCCGCTACTTCACCCCATTTTCCGTCTTCTTCACGACGGGCTTTAGCAATAGATTTAAGAATGTTTTTAACCAGAGTCACGCCTGAGAAAATGACTAATGCCCACAGCACAAATTGCACGGCAAATTTAGCGATTAGCCACACTTTTTCAGTAACAGGAGTGTTTTCGTCAACACCATCAATATCTACCGACGGTAGATCGAAGGTTTGCGCAAAGGAAGGTTCTGCAATCGATACAGCTGCTAAACCCAATAACACGAAAGCGCGCAACGACAAAGATTTGCCAATGACACGAATTGAAGATACAACTTTATTCATAAGGTTTTTTATTACTAGCATGGTAAAACTCCTTTATCAGAATCGAAAAATAAGCGCAAAAATCAGCACTAAAGCTAATCCGCGCATTACTGTGGTTATAAAATCCGATTCGTCGTAGTCACTGTCCGTTCTAACATCACTCCATGATTTCTTTATTATGATAATTAAGGCTACAAATAAGAGTACAACCAATAACACAATCAATATTTGAAAGACTGTACTTGGATTGCCGAAGTAAATCGTAAATTGCTCCCGTGTTGCATCATTCATTATGAATTTGCTCTGTGTAATTTTCCGAAAGCGCACCGATACGACGCGGTTGTCGTGACGGCTTTTCAATGTGCTGATTAATCGCTTGCCTCATCAACTCAAGATCACGTTCAAGCGATGCATAATCAAACACCAGCCGGTCGCCCTCAGTGCGGGTAGACTCAGCTTTAATGGCCAAGGCCTTTATGTTTTCCAGCTCCGTCATAATCGCGGTTAAGTAGCGTTTTTCAGATTCTTGATCCGCATAACACGACGATGCCGCTAACGCACTGACTCCAGACAATAACGCGTACAGGATGATTTTTTTCATTGTGCAATTTCCTCTCCCGTAATCAGCACGGGATAAACATTGATATTTAATACCTCGGCAATTTCATCAACCGGAATAGCGATAACATCCAGCGGTTGTGCCCATGCTTGTAAATCCTTCAACACCGCTTCGCTTTGAATGTTGGTCGCAAGCCCCTGTGCTCGAATTTCCAGTAAATATTCTTTATTTTTATCAATCCAATCCCGAGAAAACTCGTCGTTGCCCACAATAAAAAATGGCTTAGCTTTCGGTTGTGGCATTTGCAGTGGTATTGGTTCATCAATATATCCAGGGCGCATACCCGACAACACGGGATAGATTTTTAAAACACCCACTGATCGTTGCGGCATTTGTCCTTGAATTTTTCGCACCATATCTTGGTTAGGGACACCCGACGCGCGACCACCGTAGTCACTGATCACAATAGGCTCTGCGTGACTCCATGCACTCACAATCAACACAGACATACCAAGGGCTGCTATTAAGTTATTCACGTTAAATGGCTCCATACTGTGTGCAGCGTTCACTGATCTTCTGGCATTTCTTAAACACACTTTCACGGTAGGCCTTCGCTAACAGCGGCTTACTGGGCGTGTGGTATCGACCCACAGCGACCCACCAATTGGGCTGATCGTTTTTGAGCGTCCACTCAAAGTTTTCCAGTAATACTTTGGCGGCATAGTGCAAATTGGTAGCCGGACTTAACAACACCGTTTTATCGTCAAATAAATGTCCATGTGATGGTAGATAAATTTGTCCGATACCCACTGCAATACGCGCTTGCGGATTTACCGCCAAGAACTGGCGCAGGGCTCTCTCTGCACTTTCACGGTTATCAAAAAAATAAGGCACTTCTTCGACATTGAGCACCCAAGGCCAAGGCACATAGTCTTTTTGTATGGTTTTACCGCTCTCCTGTAGCATCACTGCAAAAAACACATCCACTGGAATCTGGTACTGGCGCGCTATTTTTTGATAAGCCAGTGGTATATCGGCACAGGCGATGCCGGTCATCCACAACCAGAGGCCGATTACGCAGAGCGCCTTCATTTAAAAATTACCTTTTTGTACTCATCGCCCATTTCCAAAAACGCGATTGGCAGACTCACCATGCTACGGGGTGTCGTTGTTATGCTATCGAGGTAGTTGTTTTCAAAATTGAGCGTGATTTGTTTTACCTTCACTCTATCGATCGGAATGTTCGCATCCGATGCCCACGCATAAATGTCTTTTTCCTCCTTCGCACCCACTATAAAAATATCGAGGTGAGCGCCGGATTCCAGTAGGCGGTTGGTTAATGCCACACAACGCGTATCGCATTTACCCGCTTTAACAAAATACAGAATGCGATCACGGGCTTTCACACGATCAATGTCCGGTTTACGTGCGTTATAGATGGCCGCATTTTTGGCATGTACGATTTCACGTTCACGGTTATAGATTTGTTGCCATTCAAAAACCGTGTTTTCACGCCATTGATCTATCTCTGCTTGCAAGCGCGCATAGCGGTGTTTTTCTACTTGTGAATCTGTGTAATGCGCCAGAATTGCTAAAGGCGTTGCTTCATGTTTCCACGTTGCCCAAGGCGACTCTTTCATTAGCCTTAGGTATTTATCCCACTCGGCCTTTTCTAAACCCCAGTACTCCCATTGGTTGGTGCGCATCGAGGCATTCGCATTGAGTGTTTCCTCAAACTCACTCAGCTTTAGGCGCTTTTCTTCTGCAATGAGTGCTCCTGATAACAGACTGAGCCACATGACAAACAAGATCTTCATCTTAAATACTCACGGTTTCGGTGATGCCATTGTTTAAAAGCACCACCACACCTTGGTTGTATTTAACATCGAGGACTTTCAAGCCGCGCCATTGATCCTGTAAGGTTAATAGCGGCGATGATTCCGATGGCGTACGCAAGGACACCCAATAAGTGCCGTTGATACTGCGAACGGAATTCACGCTGACCGTCAATTTTGGCTTAGGTGTTTCAATAGGCTTTTGACTTACGGCTTTTTGCGCAATCACTGCTCTTTTTTTCTGCTCATCCACTTTCAAGGATAAATCCGATGTAAATCGCTCTAAGGTTGTTAAGCGCGTCGTTAATTTATCGCCAGCCATAGATTGAGCATCTACACGCTCATTCAATTCAGAACGCAATGACGCTACTTGTTGACTTAATTCAGCAATGCTTTCAGCCTGTTGGTCATTGGTCGTTTTTAATTCAGAAATAATCGGTTCTAACGGATTCACACGGCGCTCAATCTGTCCCTTTACACCCACTACCTCAAGTACCTCTGCCTTACGCTCAGAGTTCGCCATCAAAAACGAGACAGCCGTGGCCGATACCACACTCGACAAGAAACACAGAAAAATTCCTGCCGCACCAATACCTGTTGCAGCTCTTTTGTCTGCAATAGGTTCGTTATCTTCTTGCTCATCAAATTCAATAGGTAAATCCCGCATAGCTCACCTTCAAAAACGTCATAAAAATATTTACAGGAACTTCTTGAATGATTTCGCTGCTGTGTAAATCGCAAAACCAATCAATGCCATAATGGGCAAAAAAACATAGGTTGGATTGACGGAAACTGGTGCAGTGAGATAACCACCTATCGATAAAAACGTCAGTGGTTTTATTGAACGCTTGGCGCGATGGAAAATAATCGCCGATTCAATGCCGCCACAATCCCGCCGAATATCCCGCTCCACCAATCCATCAATCAAGGCCACTATCGCCACTAACAACAAACCCGCCATCGCACTGATACAAATGGATAAGCGCACTGCAAAAATAAATACCGTGTTGATAAAAGACTCAATCCCGTAACTCAATACCATTCCCACCGAGCTCCTGATCCCTTCAGTCGCCACTTCTGACAACTCTCTTAAATGCAGGAAAGAAATAATCGCGTCCGTTTTTTCCAGTAGCCATCGCCCAATATCTGCCGGATACCAACCGGTTAATAAATTCCGATTAAATTCACTCAGGTAAGCTATTTCTTGCTCTAACACTTCACGCGAATGATTCGGCCCCCACAGATACAACATGCCGACCCATTCAATAATCACTGAGACAAATACCGCCATCAGTGACCATCCAATAAACTTAAACGTGTTACCAATCGTTGTTTCAAATAACCAATCCCACACGCTGCGCGTGCGAATTCGCTTCTTTTGTACAATTTCCTTATCCGTCATGCCGCCACACTAACCGCCGGTACGTTGTACCAATTTTCATTAGACGAATTGCTTTGATAGGTGGCTTTCATTTTTTTGCATAAGAAATCCAGATTATTTGGTAGCTCGCCCGTGTCTTTAAATAATGGCAAACGCAACTTGTATAGCTTTCCACCCAGCATCGCGTAAGCATGGCCTTTTGGCAGGCGAGTTAAATCACCCGATGCCACCAGTGGCACTTTCTGTGATGTGATACGGTGCTGAGTATTAGAAACAAAGGTATTTTCGGAATTCGGGTTAGTGTCATCGACGACACCAGACACCAGCGTTAATTGATTCACTTCGGTATCAGGTAATATTTTTGTCAGTAACTCGGCTGTTTCGAGTTCCTTCACCCGTAGCATGATTAGGTTGCCCAAGTTACCAATGACTTGGCCTGCCTTAGCCGCATCCCCGAATCGCGCCTTAATATCGCTGAGGGTTTGTGTGTACACCGTCAACCTAAATGACGCACCACCCGCTTTGTTGGCCATAGGTATAAACTCTTTGCCGACTAGTTCGTTAAATTCGTCAGCATGTACACAAATATTTCTGTGCTTCGCCAATCCCGCCAACTCAGGCGATAACCCTTGTGTTGTTCCAAATTTGTAAATCGCACCAGCACGACTTGTTAAATCGCTAAACATGGAATTGCCAACTGCTTGCGCCACTTCTGCATCCGATAGCGCATCAAGTCCCACATAAACAATGCCACCTGTGCGGATAATTTCATCCCAATCAAAGATAGGACGCGGATCGTCAATATCGGTGTAGTCTGGAGACAACAATTCGGCGGTGGGACCCGAGGTGAGTTTTTCCAGTAATGGGAAAAGTGATGCGACCAATTTGTCGTAAAAACTTTTTTCGTACTCGAAGGTTTTAATTAAGGCTTCAGCAACAGGATCTTTGAGTTGAGCCTGTTTGAAAATTTGAGCTGCTGCCCATGCCTTTCTGTCTCTCGACTGCTGCGCTCTGTCTTGCTTAGCATCAGACTCCGCAAGCCCATCAACTGCTTTTTTCCATTGCTGGATACCCGCGTGACGCAACTGCATCTCACTAGAGGGCAACTCAAACACAAACGCTAGATATTCGTACAACAACGGATCTATATCGGCACCGTAATGCAATAAATTGTCATAGGTAATCGTTTTGCCCAGTGTTGTTAGAGCTTTGCTCATCACATTGACATAACGCCATGTGAATTCTCTAAATGCTGCACTATTGCCTTCACCGGGTAATTGACTCGCAATCCTGGATGCTGGTTCGGTAATGCGGCCAAAGGTACCCACTGGGTTATAACGTGCGGATATTTCAGGATAGCCAAGATGGAAACAATAAAATTGGTGTTCACGTCCTGCCTTCTTCGCTTCGATATAAGTCCGTTTTAATAAGTCGGCATCACCTTTCGGATCAAACACAATGACGATTTCACCGTTGTGAATATCTTGGGCAATCAAGACTTCCGCTAACCGTGTTTTCCCGACTCGCGTTGTTCCGACCACTAGGGTATGTGCCACACGCTCTGCTTGGCGCTCATAAACAGGAACCTCGCCTTCCCACAGGCCGACCGCATGTATTGCTGGAATACCTTCAACATAGGGAATAGGTGCAACCGGATTAAACCAAACTGTTCCCGAGGTCATAGCAGCGATCCATGCCGTCATTTTTGAATAACGTAAAATTTTCTCGACGTTACGGGCTAACTTGTAACGTCTACGCAAATGACGGTATTTATGAAAATCAAACTCACCGCGATCAAAATCGTAGCGGCGCTGGGTGTGCCTGCCTGTCCATTCAAAACCCAATCCTAAAAACAAATTCTCTTTGCTGACCGGAATATCGTTTGAATCAATTTCGTATTTCGGCAACACATGCATTTCGTACTGATATTTTTTTAATTTACGCGCTTCCAATAAGCGCATGCCGCCACGCACAAACATACCGGTGGCAATCCCTGCAGTTAGTGATGGCGTATCTAACGCACCCATCAGCACGGAAGGCGACAACATCACGATGGAACCCGCAAGGCAATAGGCAATTGCCGAGCTTGTTTCATGCGCGGGACGAAGTAAATTTTCTATGGGGTGTTTTCTGCTCATGCGACGAATCATAGTCACCGCAAACATCCTGTCATCACGCAAACTGATCTGGTCGCGTGCAATTTGATTACTGCATTAATCAACCAAAAAGGCTACAAAGCCAACCTAAGTGGTAAGGGGCTTATCCAATGGGAAAAGCGCGCGCCACCTCACAAAAAACCGTGAGATGGCGCGCGCGCAAAAACGCTAGGGGTAAAGGCTATGAAACGGATAATGTTTTTTAAAAAGGGAAAGGGCCATAAAACGGCTAAGGGATAACACAACATCAACAACAAAAGGTTAACTACATGGCTGCACAATTTGAAACGAGTCTATCGATAGCACTTGAAGAATTAGACAAAAAGGGCTGGGCGACATTCCTATTGGATATGGAAAATAAATTTCACTCCATTGCCCTTAACGATGACATGATTCCATTCAGTGACGAACTCTTAAATACATTGTGGTCGCTACAAGATGCCAAAAAACGTGATGCCTATGCTCCGCTTGATGTCATGTTTGCCATACGTTTTGCCAAACTGGAATTTTGGACGATTCGCTTCTTGCGTCAGTCTGAGCAAGGAAAGTCTTATTTGAATCCGTTGACGGCGTCTGCATCCGAGTTGAAAGATGCAGGCGTCTTGCAAAGCAGCTCTGCCTATCCCTCAGAAGATATTATTAAACGCTGGGTACGAGACAACCTGCAATGATGGGTTCATTTGCCAAGTCTTTATGGAATAGGCTGTTCCATAATCAAGCCGTGCGCGATCCAATTGCCGAATCCATTCAGCAAGGCCTCAAGATACGTACCGCGCATGATTTACTCATTCACTGCGGGATCGATCCGCAAATGAACGAATGGCGCCCGCTCACGGGTGTCGATAGCCAAGTCTTTAATCAATTATTTTTGGAACCGCTTCACCGGTATGCAGAAGCGATTCAATTAGCACCAGCCAGTGAGTCACATCATCACTCAGGACCAGGAGGGCTGTTAACACACACCATCGATGTGATCACTATCGCTTTAAAGCGACGGAGGGGCTTTCAGCTGCCCTTGGGTGGCACGATCAAGGAAATCAGCGATCAAAAGCATTTGTGGACGTATGGCGTGTTTGTCGCGTGCCTACTGCACGACATCGGTAAGCTTTCTGCGAATATTCGCCTGCTGGTGAAATATAACGATGGCACTGAGCGGCTGTGGACACCTCACGACAAACCTCTGACAAAAAATCCTCTGGCAAAATCCTATCGGATTGAATTTCACTCCACACCCTATGCGTACCACCACAAGGTAGCACTGACCCATTTTGAGTTTATCCCCTCCACTGCACGCGCATGGCTAATGCAAAACCCCGTTCTCATATCTCAATTATGTGCCTATTTGTGGGGGGATCGATATGAAAGTGGCGTCATCGGTGAAATAGCTGAGTTTGCCGATAGGGAATCTACCGCGCGCAATTTGCAAATTCCCAATGAGGCGCGCTTCAGTGGACAAATTCCCGTCATTGACCGTTATGTGCGAATGATGCGTCAGTGGATTGCAGATTCCAGCAACAACGGGATAAAAATCAATGTCGTTGGCGGTATGGGTTTTGTTGACTCTCACGGACACCTTTATCTCGTGTGTCGCTCATTAGCTGAAAAACTTATCCAAGGATGCCTTTCGTTAGGATTAAAACACTTACCACAGGATCACGTTCGGGTTTACGACATTCTTCAGGAGCATGGGTATGCACTAGCAACGCCCGATGGCAAAGCGATTTGGAACGTTCGTATCGCCACGGCTGACTTTGATTACACGTTTACCTGTCTCAAGTTCGACGCAAGGCGTTTCTCGCCTCCCAGTAAGCCCCTGACGCCTTTTAACGGTACTCTTGAGGTTATTGCTACAAAATCATCTGCCCCTGCGATTAAAGACGCTGGCACTGAACGTGATGACGATGATTCTGCAACAACACATCAACCCATCGCCGATACCGTGGACATTGTGTATATCGAAGATTCGTCTGAACCTGAAAACACACACGCGGAAACTGCACTGGATACGCATGAATCTGTTGAGAGGGGTGATTACCCTACAGTACCGGAGGATGGACATCGTGAGGATGCTGCCGAAATAACCACGGACACTGCAATGAATCACACCACGGATAGTGATCCGCGCTCAACGTCTGGTGGACTGGATATAGAGTCCCACGACACCCCGCGTCGTTTTTTGGCATGGATCAAAAAAGGGCTTATCGAAAAAACCATTCTCATCAACGATACCAACGCGGAAGTTCACATTGTTGAGGAGGGTGTATTTCTGGTTGCGCCAGCCATCTTCAAAACCTTTTTAAATAAGCACGGTCATCCAGGCGAAACCAAGCACAACAATCTCTCTCGCCGCTTTGCGCGCTTGCGTGTTCATGTCCGTAATGGTGATTTAAATATTCACACTTACTGGGCGGGAGGCAGCAATCGAATTACAAAAATTTCAGGCTGGTTATTGCCTTTCAATGTTATTTACGAAAATGATTACCCCATTCCTAAGCCCAATAAATTCATCCGTAAATCAGCGGATATGAATAACGATTAATTGTGTGATGCGACTCACAATCAACGCTGGTCGATAATTGCACAGCCTATCTTTGATGTAGATAATGACGCCATTGTGTGAGGCAATTTTTTGCCTCAGCAAAAGGACGCGAATTAAGGAGTTGAGCGTAATGCACATTGATGTTTTGGCCAGGCACTATGCAGATCTCAATGTTTTCAATCCTCACACGCGCGACAAAATTCTAACGACCGCAAAGTTGTTTGTAGTTAGATCGGAAGTCAGGCACATAGAGCATGTGACACTCGACGTATTGGCTCGTTTTAAGCAGAAAACCTTAACCATCGTTAAGCCGGTGACTTACAACGGTTATCTCAGATACCTGCGAATTTTGGGTGATCATGCTGTTACCTTGGGGTTGATCGACAAGAATGCGTTTCGATCAATTAAATTGGCTCCCGTTGGAGTGACTCCAACAAAAACTATGGATGGTCAGTCAGTCCAGTCTTTAACCAAACATATCCTGACCTATCCACTTGCGCATGAACCCTATTGGTTCTGGTTATGCGTTATTTACTGTTTGCATTACACCGGCATGAGACGGCGGCAGTTAGTGGAGCTTCGGCGATCGGATATAGATCTGTCGAGAAAAACAATTTTTTTGAGCTACCAAGGCTCCAAGACCCATCGAGAGTGGGTGATACCCATGCACGCAGAACTAGCCATTCGTTTTACGATCTACTTTACAGAGCTAGAGCGAGTGATGGGGCGTAGGCTTTACAGTGAAGAATTTGTTTTTGATATAACGAGGCTCAACGCGAGGTATACAAAGAACCCCCGTGGTGGCATGAAGCCGGAGGCTATTACGGGTTTTTTTAAGCGCTTGGGGAATGCCACAGGTTTACGGGTGGGGCCTCATAGGTTTAGGCACACATTTGCCACCATGTTATGTAATCCCAGCGATAACTCATCGCCTGATATTTTTGCGGCACAATCAATTTTAGGTCACACCAATCTACAAACAACGAGAGGATATGTAAAAACCAGCATAGGAAGGATGGAAGAGGCGCTTAAAAAAATTGGCGCGCCAGTCAACAACGATCTAAGCGAAAACTTGACATAGGCGTTTGTATGCGTGATTCTCAAAGAGATTCGCCGTATTTTGCGAATGTGAAACAGGTTACAGAGCCAGATCTGTGAAGAAAGGATACTTTTTTACCGCTTAACAAACATTTCACACATTCAAAAGAGCTGACTGCCGTTTCCGACAGTCAGCTACTCCAAAAATGGTAGCTAGAGGCGGGATTGAACCGCCGACCCCAGCATTATGAGTGCTGTGCTCTAGCAAAATGTTTTAATGGGTAGAAAAGTATCCTCAAAAAAACTTGACGTTTATGAGGATATTCAAATGCCAGCTAAAATTTATAGCATTCTATGCACCAAGGGAGGCGTGGGTAAAACCACCGTCTGCACCAATCTCAGTGCCATTTTGGCCGATATGGGACAGCGTGTTTTGTTGGTGGATACTGACCCCCAGCAATCCCTATCAAGAGCCTACCCCATCCAAGAGCAAGCCCCTTTTGGCTTAACTCAACTCTACCGCCATGCTAACGCTGAAGGCTGCATTTCTAAAACTGTTATTCCGAACATGGACATTGTTATTAACGATGATTCGGGTGGCGATAAGGGGGTAATAGCCAACTTTTTGCGTGAATCCTTCATGCACATCCAATACCTCTACATCGCGTTACAAGGTGTTAAAGATAACTACGACTATATTCTGATTGATACCCAAGGCGCCAAAGGCTCTGTACAAGAAGAATCCATTATTTATGCGTCTGACGTCATCCTTTCACCTGTGCCTCCCCAAGTCCTCGACAGCCGCGAGTTTGTAATCGGCACTGTCGGGCTCATCAACAAATTCAAACCAAAACCTGGTTTTCCAAACCTACTAGGAAAGCCTGTTCCCCCTATGCGCATTCTGATTAATAAATGGAATCGCACATCCAACGCCTACGCCATCTCAAATTATTTACGCGCTGAATTTGATCGTTCGATCGATGCGCAAATCACGGTGCTGAATACGGTTATTCCTGAGCTTCAGGTGTATGCCGAAGCGGTTGGCAAGAACATTCCCGTTCATCGCTATGAGACATCCCGACGTGGTGCTACTAGCTCTGCACTCACCACCATGCTGGAACTGGTGTATGAGCTCGAACCCAAATTAATGGGCATTTCACCCACATGGACTACTAAGTAGGAGGCTTGTCATGACTACAGAAATTTCACAAGAACGCCACGAACATCAATTGGATTGGGTTGAGCAATTCAACACAACAACTCGCTGCACATTTTTGTTCAACAACGGTGAGGTGATGGAGTTCTCTCAACATTCAATTAACTCCCTCAAGCATGAAGCCAGCATAGCTACTGCGCAGGAGGTTAAAAATGTCTAAAAAAGAATTTGATGTTGCAGCCATGCTCAACAAGCCGCACTTTGAACAAGCAGTTCATTCAGACATGCTAGCACCTGATCCAGCCGTACCAACTCGCGTGAGAGTCAACATAGACCAGCTAGTGCCTTACGCGGAAAACCCACGCACCACACAAAACCCGAATTACGATGAGATTAAAGAATCGATTCGCAATCGTGGTTTGGATCACGCACCTAACATCACCCGTAAAAACCCTGCTGATCCCTACATGATTAAAGATGGCGGCAATACTCGCCTCGCTATCTTAAAAGAGTTGTGGGAAGAAACCAGAGATACACGTTTTTACAATCTTGATTGTATGTTTCACCCATGGACAAATGACCTCGATATTTTAGTCGGTCACATGGTAGAGAACGAAGCGCGCGGTAGCATGTTGTTTATTGAGCGTGCTGTAGCGGCTAATAGCATTAAGCAAAAAATTGAAGCTGAAGAAAACACAACGCTATCTGTTAGGGAACTTTCGAGGCGTATAACTGAGCTTGGCTGGCCATTGGCAGCACAAACAATTAGTCAACTACTTTATGCAAATGAAATTTTATTTCCAGTAATTCCTGAAACGTTTTGGAATGGAATAGGTAATGATGCAGTTAAAAAAATCCGCAAAGTCATCGACAACGCTCGTAAGTTTTGGGAGTCCGTGGCCAAGCCCGAAGAAGGCAATTTTGAAGAAATTTGGAAACAAGTGTTTAGCGCAATGGACGGCGATGCCTTTGATATTACTGAGGCTCAAAATCAACTAGAAAGTGAAATCGCTATTCGCTTGAACTCACCCATCATGGCAGTGCGTGGTGAAATTCAAGCGATCACCCAAGGTATTTCCCCAGGTGGTGTTCGCCCAACGAATATCATTCCTGAGAATCCCGTCGAGCACTCACCGAAACCCATTGCTCCACCCAAGGGCAAACAGATTTCTCCAACCAAGACCCCTCCTGCACAGGAGGTTAGTCATAGTGGTGAGTTTGAGTCGTCTGAAGCCCCTGAAATTGCTGACGTGTTTGTTCCGCAAGTGCCGATGCAACAACCAGCAGCGCCAATATATGCAGTAGCTTATGGCAACCTTATAGACCAGCCCGTAGAGGCCTTGATGGAGAATGCGTACATTCTGGCCGTCGAATTCGCCAGCTACTACGGTTATGAAAGTTGTGTGCAGCTGCCCTCCGATTATGGACTGACCGGTTATCAAGGATTCCATAGTGGCTACTTCCTCTCGCTGCCGGATGAGCGCACTCAACACCACCTGTTGAACCACTGGGAAGCCCTGTGCAGTTATATCTATTTACAGTGCTTAGCCAGTTGGATCGAGAATGACAATACTGCTGAAATGCAGGCATTTTCTAGCAGGTATGTCCTTTCATGGGTGCCGCAGAAGGATTTAGAGGGGGCTAATACGGCCATCCCATTTTTCCAATGTGTACTGGCCTCCCCTGCACATCAAAACAACGACGAAGACAATAGTGTCTACGCCTACAAAGCCATGCTGGAGTTGCAAGCCACTGTGGGCTTGATATTCCGTCGCTTTCAATCTCATCAAGCACAACAAGGAGCGTAATCATGCGTATGGACAATGTATTAGGTGTATTAAATCAACAAGCCATCATTTTGGCGGTTCAAGCGATTCAAACCGATGACGCCAAACTCTTATCTCAATTCGGATTGACTGAATTAGATGAGGAGATGGCGCGTCAACTGAAGGAACTCAATATTGAACATTTGAACTGCACTCACGCTTTCCGTGGTTCCTTGTTTCAAGTGCGATTCGATGTGCGTCAACTGCGCAACTACCTGAAAATGGCTTCAGAAAAAACCCGCGAAGATGACCAGATCAATAAAGCCATTCGAGCCGGTATGCGTCAGCCTATGCTCGAAATGATGAAAGGCATTACTCGTCGCGACTTTGCTGCACGTCGTCAGCGCATGGGGTTGCCAGAGCACAGTAAGGGGCGTATCGAGGGGCTGTGTGAAGAGGATGAACTCGCCGTATTAACGGCGTGGGCAAAGCTCAAAAACGATCAGACAGATCCGCTTGAACGGCTCTTAACGCTTTACGACAAAACCGGCATATCACTGGATCGAGCGTGGGTAGTCATCAATCAATTGGATGGGCAGTAATGAGCAATAACCTCAATGCTATTGCTCGCCAAATTGATAAGGCTGAGCGAGACCTGATAGAGCAGCGATCTAATCGAGGCGAAGAAGAGGACGGCATTGCCGTCCTCTTCACCGGCAACTGGAACGACAGTTTTCCGCGTGCCTTAGTGTTAGATCAGCAGCTTGACCCTACTGAGAAAATCACATGGCAAGCCATACGCTTGACCATTAACAACCCTGCCCGACCAGGATCATTACCAAGGCGTGAAGAATTGGCCATGATGGTCAATTGCTCGGGTCCCACTATCACCAAAGCACGCGCGATGTTGCGCGTGTGCCGGTGGATGACATTTTGTAAGACGGTGCGTAAACAAGGTCGCTTTGTCGGTGACATCTTTTTATTCAACGATGAACCTATGTCACTTGAAGCAACCTTAAATTTTGATCCGCATTACATACCGTTTATACAAAGCCAAACGCAATCCGGTAATAAGCGATTACGCACTATTGCCAGCCATGTGTTGCGGGAGATAGATGCTCTCAATGGCATCGAGATACCTACAGAACTGGATAAGCTCGCAGCGCGTGCCACCGCGTGGAGTCCTTGGTTTGTTGGCGGTGAGCCAGAAAATGAGTCATCAACATCGCCCCATTCTCACCAGAGCAAAATTTTTGCTACGGTGAGAAATAGCCCTAAAACACTGATTCCGACTCAAACTCAGGCAGATCAAGGCATCCAGAGCAAAATTTTTGCGGCGGTTGAAACCGAGAATAATCTGCACCTCGACGACCAGAGCAAAATTTTTGCTGCGGTGGAAAACGACCAGAGCAAAATTTTTACCGACGAAAAAATTTTTTTGCCTCACGCGCGCGGTAGTAATAATAATTATATTAATAATAAAAATATTAATACGCGTGCGCGAGACGATGAAAAAAACGTCAACACGGAGAGCCAGTCGCGCAGCCATCGACACAATGCCAACCCCAATCCTCAGGATGATCCAGAAAAAACCTTCACACTGGCTATCGAAGAGTTCCCAGAACTGGCCAGCAACGCCATTAAAAAATACGTGGTGCTGACGTTCCATGGCAGGGAAAACCATCTGCCAATCATTAAACGAATTCTTTCACAGAGTGAAGAGCCGACTAGGATTGAACTGCTCTTGCAGCTAATTGGCCGTAGAGCGGCTTACCACCACGGCTGGGTAGAACAACCGCTGCACAACGCGATTGCATTCATGAAAGAGTTGGCGGCACGCAGCAAACAAAATGAATTTTTTCCTGACGAATGGGCGCTAGAACTGCACAAATCATTGGCTAGTGGCGAGGTTCCAGCATTTTTCGATAGCCCTGAGCAAATGCGTAAGAATCGGATGTATCAGTTTATCGATTATGGTGATGAAACTGAGTAGCAGTTATGGAAGTGTAAAAGGCTTTTACACTTCAAGGAGATTGGATGGGAACAGTTCTGCTCGCAAGTAAGAAGTTGGGTGTAAAAGCCTTTTACAGTTTAATGAGTTTGAACATTTTAAAATGTGCAGTTATGGGAGTGTGCACGGCGTGCACACTTTCAGGAAGCTGGAAAAGTTAAACGTGGGGAATGATATGAATAATGACCAAAAAAAATTAACCGAAAAATTAAATGCCATTTTGGAGCAGTTGGATGGCCTTAGCTTACATGAAATAAAAGTAATGCTTTGCAATGTTGAATTTGAAGTAAATCAAACAAGTGCGGTCAATCTCAACAAGCAGAAGCAAGCTGTATTTAATACCGAGTTAAGACCCACTAAATAACTAAATCGGAGTGGGGTCGTTGACCCCACCTTGAACAGGTTTACGCGGGGATGGAATTTAAGCTCTTGAGCATTGCTTGGAGTTGTTTGATTAAGTCTTCCGCATCCGCTGGGTGTAAATAAATAAGTTGTTCGGCTTGGTTTGGCCGTTCTTGTGAGATAACAAAAGTATTTCGAGTATCAAAATCTAATTCAAAACCAAATTTAGGGTCAGTGGAGTATAGCGACATGTTAAACGAATCCTCGTATAAAAAAGTGTTTTATGAAGTATCTGGAAATCCACCATCTCGCTATGAGTACAAATGCGACTCGATGTATGGAGTTGCATATGGCTACGACGACATGATTAAGCGAATCAAAAGTAAGCCTAAATTTGCAGGCAGTCCTCTGGAGTTGATTCAGGTGGAAAACGTAAATGCTATTCAGTTAGATCTATCTGGCCAAGAAGATGGTAGCACTAGCTTTCAGATAACTGCAATGCCATCAAAATTAAGCGGAATGCTTTCACTGCATCAGGAAATGGGTATTCCCCTTCAGCTCAGTATTGGCTTCGCGTGTAAGTTCATGGGAATTAATCTTGGTGATCTGACTGAAGCTCAAGGACGCAATCGGAATTATTTGCGAGATACCCTCAAGGGCCTTTATAAGCCAGATCAAGCTTTTCGTGATGCCGTAACTCAATCGCTTGGCGTTGATCCATGGCTCTATGCGCCTCAAGGAGAACCGGGTGATCCTGTGGTCATAAAGCGTGAGTGGATACCTGCTGATTGAGTCATGGAATACACAAACAACACACAGGCTGAAAAATAAGGAGACTGGGCATGGCCAATCAAACTGAACAACACCAAACAAAGGTAACTGGGATGAAAGACTCAAACGATATGGCACTGGATGAGACACATGAGGAATCTGTAGAAAACATTATGGAGGAATCTGATGATCTTGAATTGGATGTTGAACAAGAGCTTCAAATGCGTGAGTTACGTGAACGCAATCGCGTTTCGATTACTGAGAAACCATGGAATCGCACGGCGACTGCCGATCCGATGCTTGGCCCTGGTGTGCAGAAAATGTCACCAGGTGCCATGCAAATGTCCGCTGTGGTTAAGCTGCATTCGCGCTTAGCGATTAATTTATTTCGTGGTCGTAAAGGTGATCCTGCAAACAATGTTCGCCCCATTATCGGCTTAGCTCGTTTTGCACGGCAATCCGCATTGGTATGGACGGCTGCGGGTTCAGATGACCCTTATGCAGATCAAACGCTGATTGCTGTAGAGATAGCCTATGAAGCTGCACAGAAAACCGTTGAATACAAAATTAACGCGATGCAAAGTTTGCTAGATGGTCTTGAGGATTTTGATATTACCGTGCAAGCCAGCGAGACGCCCGTCAGCATTGATCTAAAGTTTTTTAGTCCGTGGGGCTTTCGTGGTGCAACGTTGCTCAAGCAATTCGACAAGCTGGTACGCCTTGCGCTGACAGCGCGTCACATAGGTGTCTTCACCGATGATGACTGGAGTCGTGTTATTCATGAAGCCTCTCAATCCATACGCCACATGTTTGCCCAAGTTGATTCGTGGATTTCCACTGGGGTGAAGCGTACCGATTTACTTACGAACAACCGTATCGCTCAGCGCGCTAAGTCACGTTATAAGTCTGCGCGCAAAAATCCATTCACCTTTGAGCCTGAAGTCTTGGCAGGCAACTACCGCGCGAAACTGAGTCCGAAAAATAAAGCGCTGGAAGCTGGTTCGTCGGAAGCTGAGAAGAAAATGATGGAAACTGCGAAAGCGGCAGCTGGAAAAGTGGCAAGTGGAGCTGTGAAGGTGACGCGCAAGGCGACTGTGAATGTTACGCAGGAAGCTGGGGAGAAAAAACCGGCCTTTGGTTTTATGAAGTCGGGTGCGGCTAAAACCATTAATCGCGATAAAGGTGAAGAGTAATGCGTGGAGTTGAGCGAATTTCTTACGATTCGACATTAACGAATATTGAGATGGTGGACGATCCTTTAAAAGGCCTTTTAAGGGATAAGGGAGTTTTGGATATTGAAAAACACATTCGCATTATTCAGCGAAAAATGTTTTGTGTGCAGGATGCTATGGAGAAATTGGTGGAGCATCAACGCGCTAGTGCGAAGGCGGCTGGTAGCGATTGTATGGATCTGTATTTGAATACGAATAAAGCGAGCGATGCCCCTGCCAAAACTATCGCGAGCGAATTGGAATTTAATGACATCAAGGCTGGTTGTGTTATTGAGTGGCGAGCTAAACATGCGTTTGCCTTACGTTATGAGTTAAGCCCGTCGTGTCGCTTGCATCCCTTCGATGCAACCCATGAATCGCATCAATTAATTTACGACTATGTGCAGGCCACAACACCCAGTTATTACAAAGTGCTGGCCGCTTACGAAACATCACGACTTACCTTGAATTACGCATTAAAGGCACTGCGTAAGATTGCGTCGGATATGCATAAGATTAAGCAGGAATCTCAAGACTTGCCGACTGGTATTTTCGATAAGGAAACTGCACTGCTCAGTAGGCGAATTGTGAATAGCCTGAATGTCACCGAAGAGTTAACGTGGATATTGCAAGGTTTGTATTTTGAGGTTTAACGCGAGGATCATTTCTAGGAAGGATCGAAACTTCCATTCTCGATCATATCATTTAGTTGCTGAAGCGACTCTATGAAGTCATCGAGTTCATCTGAGCGCAAATAAATTTTTTGTGTTGATTGCTTAAAGAGCTTTTGAGAGATAACTGCGACTGGCTCTTCATGATCAAACTCAACGTCTAATGTGTAGCCAAGCTTAGTAAATGAGGTAAATTCTGCCATGATCAATAATACCTGTACCGTACAGATTTTTTATGAAATTAGAAAAACAGATACAGCAAATAAATTTATATATCAATCATCATCGAGCTTTGGTCTGGCCTACGACAAAAAAGAGATGATTGATAATGTCACCAGAAATCACAACTACCGCGGTAAAACACTTGAGTTCGTTCAAGTAGAGAGCTTGCCTTCAATTAGGAAGAAATTTCGTCGGCAACCGGATGCTAGCATTGATGTGGTTGCACTGCAACCAAGTGAAATTCGGTCTCTATTCTATCTTCACTCCCGTCTAGGAATTCCACTTACATATACGGTACAGATGGTCTGTAAATGCCTTGGGTTTGATATTGGGGCGCTATCAGTAGATTGTGGCTATAACCGCAATTACCTTAATCGAACAATAAGCGGCGAACGAAAGCCAACAAAGAAATTTAGGATAAAAATTGCGCAAAAACTTGGCATTGATCCTTGGTGTTACATGACGGATTCACCTGTAGTTGTTTTGGATCGAGACTTGGTGCATTAATCTAAATTCTTAAAGTCATATTGAAGTTTAAACTGTTCAATCGTGTCACGGGACACACTTACTGAGGAATAACACACTATGAGTCATGAAATGCAACACGTTATAGAAACTACGGGGATGCAGGCGATGGAGTTGTCTGTGGATGAAGTGGCTTTTATTCAAGAGCGGCGCGAAATACTGGCAGAGCAAGACGCTGCTCGTTGCTTTCAGCAAAAAGCCATCGCAACGACAGCGGAGTACAGTCATTGGTTATCTGTGCATGGCGCAGTTTTCTCTTACGAAACATTTGTTGAGTCGTTTGGGTATCAAGGCAACGATAGCAAAATCATGTTTGCTACCGTGCAGCGAATTTATGTGGCGGCAAGACCTCTAGTATCTATGGCAAAAAGTGTAGCTACCAGAGTTGCGGTGGACGATAGCGCTGACGCTGACGGAGCTTTTTGGCCTAGCCAATTTTTGGTGTGGTTAAGAACAGGTTTATCATCGGGTTCTTTGTCAATCAATACCAAAGCGAGTCTTGTGCATCGAGTGCCAGAGGGTATCTTCTTGCTGGCGCCAGCTATATTTAAGTTGTGTTTAGAGCAGCATGGCTTACCAGAAGATTCGCACAATCAATTATCGCGTCGTGTAGCAAGGCTGCGTTGCCATCTTAGAAATGGCGATCTCAATATCCATAACTACGCGCTGAATCGCAAAGACAGTGATACTAAACTGAATGGCTGGGTATTTCCCGTGGACATGTTTTTCTCTGCGGAAAATCCTGCCCCTGCCATCAATAATCATCTGAAAAGACTTTAGGTGGTTGTGACACTATGAACCCCGTGTCTCGCCAATTGATGAATGAGTTGACGTTAACTACGGATAGCGTTACACGAGTGAAATTAATTGGCGAGCTTCTGGATCAAGGAGTAGATACCGCAACGATTGCATCCAATTCTAAAATCCCAGGATATATGATTCGACACTATGCACGCATCACACGGAAGCTAGTGCCGGAAGTTATGGGGCTGTTTGAACAACGAAAGATATCCTTTTCTTTAGCTCGCGCTATTGCCTCACTGCCAGCAAAACAACAGGAAAAATCAGCACGGGATTCCATTGCTAAAAGAATTAGCGTTCATCAATTCAGAGTGCGCAATAGTGGCAATCAAGATAAACAATTGGTGCGCGATTTAGAACGAATGGCCGACCGCTTCTCTGAGCTTTGTGGCTTGCAGATACACATAAAAGCAGATACGCATAACCCCAAGGCAGGCAATTGGATTATTCGTTACGAGAATTTGGATATGTTTGATGCTATATCTGAAAAATTACTTGGGCAGATACAGGACGAGGATTTTTAGTGATTCAGCCAAGAACACCTTTTCATGTGGGCACCTGTGTTCGTTGCGGACAAACGAAACCGCTTCACCAACTGAGTGGGCACGATAAACATCACCGTGATTACACAAATCTTTATTGTTTGAAATTTCTGCAATGCCAGTCACCAGAAGCTAATAAAATCTCTAATAAATTACTCTCACAATTTGCGATTATAAAAAGATAATTGTCGCTTTTATTAGCACAGACCAAATTAATTTAAGTGCTATTTATCTTTCGGGCTTCTACGTAGACTGCAATCGTTGTAGTCGATTTCGATCAACTCCGACACGTCAAGTCACTGTTTATAGGCGCTCTTTGAGCGCCTTTTTTCTATCCGATTTATAGGTCAGATTATGAATCAATTAAGCCACTTAACGGTTGTCTATTCTGTTCGTGATAATTCCGCATTTTTAGCGGAACACCAACGTGTCATGGATTTATTTCAAGAGCTTGGTGATAAACCTTGGGCTATCACAGCCGTATCCACCGATCATGAAATACGCCGTGTCGAACTCATTGAAGAGGCCGCCGAGAATGACGACATTGATTTAATACGTGAACTCATTGAACACCCTGATGCAGGCAATCTGGTGTCACTTGAAGAGCTTGATCATGGAGGTAATGCGCAATGACCGCAGATCAATTTAACGAAAAATTTCCGATCGGGACTGAGGTGGTGTTTACCGATGATCAATGCAACGAAATTCTTGTTAGAACCAAGAGTGAGGCTTGGGCGCTAGACCATGGCGCTGTCGTAGTGAAATTGGAAGGTAAAGTGGGCGGTTATGACATTACGAGAATCAAAGGTATTTAAACCATAACCCATTAGCTTTACGCATGTAATAAAAACATGAGAACTGTTGAGGTTAAGATGCAGAATAATTTAGTGATTGATGGATTTAAAATTGCTACCTGGAAGTCGGAATTTTCCGATCCGCCTTATATCGCCACTAACATGACGGTTGCTGTCGAGCTATTGGAAGGTTACGACTTAACAGATGAAGAGAAAACCGACATCACAGAATTACAGGCGGGTTATTGTCGCTTGATTGATGAGCGAGGATTGAATGGATATGGCGAAACTGAATTTGAAGCTATTGCTGATTTATTTAGCAAAGCCAAAAAAATTAGTCGGTGAATTGATCAAGCTAGATACTCGTTTAACTGTACCCCTGTAGATCAATTTACCAATAGAGCTGTGTATTAATCACCTCATAAGATAGCGATGTTTTTTTCATCACTATTATCGAGGTCAGCTATGCAAAATTTTTTTATTGGCGAAGGCAATTTAGGCAACAACCCTACACTCAAATATGTTCCCCTCAAGAACGGTACCGAACAAAAACCGGTTCTTTCGTTTGATGCAAAATTCAATGTACAGCGTTTAAATAAAACCACCGGTGCCTATGAAGACACGGGTGGCTTTTGGGCAACGGTTGAGTTTTGGGGTAAGCGCGCTGAGCTCTATAACAAAATTCTAAAACAAGGTTGCCGCGTGATTGTCGCTGGCGAGAAAAGCCAAGACAGTTTTATCGCCAACAAAGGTGAGCGCGTTGGTCAAACCATTACCACCAATACCATCACCGCGAGCTTTTTAGGATTGAGTTTATTGGGTGTTGAATCGGTAGTCTTTGAACCGCGCAAAGCCAAGGTGGGCAATATGGCCACCGGCAGCGAGATAGATCAAACCTCAGATGCTTATCAATACGCCAACGAAGCCATTCCTATGGATGCGTATGGTGATGAAGCCGCTTCGCAATAAGCGGTCGAGGTGAGCCATGCCCCAGGTGTTGATGATTGTTGAGTCGCCCGTTAAAGCGAAAAAGATTCGGGGTTATTTTCCTGACTTCGATGTGATCGCCACGGTAGGTCATTTTAAAGATTTACCGCCGAAAGAATTCGGGGTGTCTCCACCGCACCATAAACCCGAATACATTATCGCGGAAGGTAAACAACCGTTGGTTGCTCGAATGATAGCGGCGGCGAAGAAAGCTGATGTTATTTATGTGGCCACCGACCTTGATCGCGAAGGTGAAGCTATCGCGGGTCATGTCGTCAATACACTGGGTAATGCACACAGCGCTAAAGTGTCTCGTATTACCTATGATGAATTCTCCAAAGCGGCAATTCAAAAAGCCATAGCTGCTAAACGTAGTGTGGATTGGCCGTTGGTACGGGCACAAGAAGCCCGCCGTGTGTTAGATCGCTATGTGGGTTATACGGTATCACCGGCATTAGCAAAAAAATTTCAAAAAGCGGGGTTTGCTGAACGTCTTTCGGCTGGGCGTGTGCAATCGGTGGCGGTACGACTTATTGTTGAACGCGAACAAGAAATCCAAGCATTTACACCTGTCACGCACTATGGAATTAAGGCGCGCTTGATTAAAGCGGGTGTTGAGTTTGATGTGGTGTGGAAGCCCAACAAACCTGCTGGTGAATTAATCACAGACATACGCGAAGCGCAGTTGGTGAAGGGGCGAACCAACACCTTAACACTCATCGAGCTCAACCAGGCACCCCGAAAAGTCAGCCCTCCAAAACCCTTAATCACCAGCTCTTATGTTCGTTTAATGGGGGCTGCCCTAAAGCTCACTACCAAGAAAGCGATGGATGCGGCGCAAACCTTGTTTGAACACGGATTAATAACCTATCACCGCACTGACAGTCCCACGATGTCAGAGGAGTTTATGGTGACGGTGAGAGACTTTGCGGTTAGGCATAAATTGCCAATTCCCAATTCATCGATGCAAGCCAAAGCAAGTGCCAATGCACAAGCAGGGCATGAGTGTTTACGGGTAACGGATATTAATGTGGTTAATGCTCGAGCCGCCGGTATCGATGAGCCGTTATTACAAGCGGTGTATCAGTTGGTATGGATGGTCACTTTAGAATCCCAGTTATCAGCCGGTGAAGATCTGCTTAAAACAGCGACATTCATCAATCAGGCACAGGATGTGTTTGTGTGTAAAACGAAGAGCAAAAAATTTCTTGGTTGGCGACAAGCGGCGGTACTGTTTGCTCAAGGGACGTCGAATCAAGATGCGATGGCAGCGCTCGATGGCGAGAATAATGATGAGGCAAGTCTTGCCAGTCTGCCGGATGTACAACTCAAGGAATCACTTACACCTTTAGCGGTTGATCTCATTACCAAGCACACCGAACCACCCAGTGCCTATACCGAAAAAACCCTGGTAGAGAAAATGGATAAATTAGGGATCGGACGCCCATCAACTTATGCGCAGGTCATCGAACGCATTATTTACATGGACTATGTCACGCGTGATGCCAAGACGATACGACTAGATCCCACGCCCATTGGCACCGCTATTGTTCTTACCATGAACAACCATTTTTCGTTCATGGAATATGCCTATACCGCACAGATGGAAGAAGCCTTTGATCTGATTGCGCAACGCAAAGCGGAGTATCTACCCGTAGTTCATGAGGCGTGGCTATCGTTGACGGAAGAAATGAAAAAGTTTGAAGCAGGTCAACTACCTGAAGCGATTGATGCCTTGATCAAAAGCATCACCACCGCTGATGCGAAATCGGTATCAACAACACGCACCAATAGCAGCAAGACGTCTAAGGTAACTGGCGATAAAGCGTCAGCAAAAAAAGCGTCGCCTCAAAAAAAATCAACCTCCACAACAACGGTTAACGCAACAACAAAACCAGCCACCAAAGCATCGCCCAGTGAGAAATGCCCAACGTGTCAAAAGGGCACCTTAGAAATTAAAAAATTGAAGAGCGGAAAAAATATCGGCAAACCCTTTTTGGGGTGCAGCCACTTTCCAGCCTGTCAGTTTTTTCAATGGATGCAATAAGACGCGTCATTCTTTTACCAAATCATTATTCGAACCCGCGAAGAACAATTAAACGATTGATGGCCATTTGTTATTCGCGATTAACTACCACCCACCGAGCGCTTGCTCGTTGTTATTTTAGGATGAAATCACATGAAAACTTCACCTCTGTTTTATATCGCACTACCCACACTGTTAGTGCTTTGTACAAGCGCCTCTGCTGAAGAGTATGTACGAACTGATCGTTACACACTGGCCACGATTGATCCGCGTGGCGATCAAGCGGCACCGCTTACCGCTGTTGTCACCATGACATTTGGTGCTCATATACAAACAGTCGGCCAAGCACTCGACGAAATTTTAGAGGGTTCAGGCTATCGCTGGATCGTTCAAGCTGGCGCTACGAATGAAAGCGATATGTTGCTCAATGATCTACCTCTGCCTGCCGTGGTGAGAAGCATTGGGCCAATTCGTTTACAAGATGCACTCGACACTATCGCCGGAGAATCGTGGGGCTTAGTGGTAAACCACACCAATCGCACACTCTGGTTTGAATTGGTATCCGCCAATAAAACTACATACAACACTCAGCCATAGGAAGGAGAAACAACATGTTGATTTTAACGCGCCGTATATCCGAAACCTTAATGATTAATGGTGGAGAAGTCACCGTTACTGTTTTAGGGGTTAAAGGTAATCAAGTACGTATTGGCATCAAAGCTCCACAAGACATGGAAGTGGATCGCGAAGAAATATTCTTAAAAAAACAAAAAGAACGCTCTGCGCACGCCACATTTGCGTCATCTCGTTAATAAAAAACCTCTATAGACCATCACACAAAACCAACCTTAACAGGAGTTAACCATGACATTTCTCAAAAACTTACAACGCGCTGCTGTGATTTGCTCTCTCACTACAGTGTTATTCGGTTGTGCTGCTAGCAACACCTTGCTCACCAAAAAAGAGTTGGATGTACAAACCAAAACGAGCACAGCGATATTTATTGATCCGGTGGCACCGGCTAAGCGCACCATTTTTGTGGATGTTAAAAGCGGTGTAGAAGAATTTGATCGCGCTGTGTTTAAGCGTTTACTGAAAGAAAGTTTTGCAGTGAATGATAACGGGTACAAATTGGTTGATGATCCAGAGCAAGCGCAATTTGTGCTATCGGCCTTTGTACTGAATTTGGAAAAAGCATCACCCAGTGCTTCTCAGCAAGCGCTAGGTCGTGGCTATGAAGGCGGTGGTGTGTTAGCCGGTGCCGCTATTGGTGGAGCAGCACGCGGCGACTGGAAAGGCGCCGTAGCGGGTGGCGTTGTCGGTGGTGGCATTGACATGATCAGCGGTGCGTTGGTGAAAGATGTCACTTACATGCTGGTGTGCGATGTTCAGATCAAAGAGCGCACCAAAAACGGTGCCGTAGTGAAACGTGCTACGGATATTTCTACCAAAGTATCAGATCAAGGCTACACACAACAAAGCGTTGACGAAACCAGCAACATGAAAGAATACCGTACTCGCATTGTGACTACAGCAAACAAAGCCAACTTGAAACTCGAAGAAGCTGCTGAACCCATCTACAGAAAAACCACAGCTGCTATGAGTGGATTCTTTTAATTATCTTTTCTCCACTGCTACCACCCTACGGGGTGGTTTTTTATAAGAGGGTAAAGCAATGGTATACACAATATTACTTCTGATAGGTTCGGCATTCATGTTTCTGCTTACATGGTTGCAAGGCCGCAAACACTGGATTAAAGCGACAATAAATGCATTGATCGGATTGGTATTTATCAGTGCTGCTATATCGCGAATCGCTACTGGTAACAACACGGTAGTTTATCCAGATCTACCTGGTTTACCTGAATTATTCAGCCAATTGCATTCATTAGACACATGGGAATGGATAGGCATTTTGATTGCTGTATCAATATCAGGTTGGGCACTTATAGATTGGTATCGGAAAGCAGCTAATAGAGGCTAATGTTAAAATTCGCACAGGCATAAAAATGAATAAAAAATCAGAATTATCTAAAAATAGATTTCCATTTATCGTAACCATAAGCGATGAAATACTGTCATTATCAGATATAGATCGGTATAAAAATGAACTAAAACTACTGAATGCAAAAGTTTCAACCTACAGATTATTTTTGGTCATAGTTGGACTGGGCATTGTGTTATCAATGGCAGCTGGCACCATGGCATCAATTACAATTCTCCTCTCGCTTGATGAGATTCATCTACCCTTAAACAATGATAATCACATCGTTATCATCTACATACTAACGACTGCATCGATCCTTTTTTTAACACTGGTAGTAATCCGAAGCCTAATTAGCAGAAAACTAGATGCTATCAATAAATTTACTGACTGTAACGAATTAGATCTGATTGATTCAGACCCATCCGCCTGCAAAGAATTAACTAGGTGGATAGGTGAATTTTCAGAAATAAAAATGTTTGCTGAAAAAATATCAACCAAAAACCGACTACCGACCTTAGCTGAATACCACTGCATGGAGCGCTGGATTTTCAAAAAACAAAATGAAGGCCCTGTAGAAAATCTAAGAAATATATTGTCCCTCAATAACACCAAACTGCAGAGTAGGGAATAAATTGGATGCTTCTTTTATTTGGAGGTTTCTCTATGAAATTAGCAATACAGCTGAGTCTTACACTCAAAAATCGAGATGAATATTCGGACTGGCTGGCAGGGCAATACGCTATAAAAGCAGAAACCGGATTCTTATTTTCGGCCTATCGCGATACCAAAGTAACTGCGTATTATTCAACTTTGCTAGACCCCAAAAGCGTTCTACCCGCTCTTCCCAAGGGGCAGAGCTATGTATGGATTAATGACATTAACCTGCTGGCATTACTACATAGCCCAATCGTAAAACATAAGGATGTTATTCATCCCTAGTCTTCTTGATACGTCATTGCTTTTTAGCTACACTCATGACCATAAAGCCTCAACGACTATTCGTTGAATCTTTAGAAAGATCCTCATTAGCGCAGTATTAGGATCGGATCGCAAGATCGCGCTTATCATCAAACGAAGCATTTGCTTCATCCTCAAATACCCGTCGGGAAAACTACTCCCGTCGGGGCAGTTTTCTTCACGGGTTTTTTATTTTATCCAACCGGAGAAAACATCATGGCTATTCAATCAACTCAATCATCTAAATCAGTTGTTTTTTTGCGTTACAGTGCTTTTTTAGGAATGCTTTACGTGTCCAATCCAGACGTTGAAGCCTTGATTAAAGAAGCTAAAGCGTTAGTGGGCGAAGCTGAGGTCAAAAAAGGTTACCAAGGCAACAAAGGTGACTCTTCTTCTGGCGCAGCACTCTCTTACTTGCGCGATAAAGGTGTCACCCCTGTGAAAGTGGCTGGCATTTTGGCAAGCGCAACAACAATTGATCGCGATGTGGATGGACGACAAACGCCTTACTTGAGCGTGAACTTAATCGATGGTGAGGAGCGTTATTTTCTCTCTGTCGATTTATCGCAATCCTCTGCGCAAATGCTGGCTCGCAAATTG
>JACCDR010460029.1_pt1 | contig 27751 bp, 34 predicted proteins | sample 7446431 | NCBI WGS metagenome assembly JACCDR01 (sample SAMN15323443, study PRJNA562643) | freshwater metagenome | isolation source: river surface water | place: USA:Blue River Watershed | collected 2017-08-17 | reverse complement strand
GCATACGGTGATGGATGCTCAGAAGGCGCAAATTGAGTCCCTGCAAGCCGAACTCGCTGCCAGTCGCGAACGGGAGCGGGTGCTGGCGGCGGCGGTGGAACCGTTCGCAGAGGCGTGGTTACGTGTACCGTTTGGGTTGCAATCAACACTGCGGATTTGGAATGGGGAAATAAACGAGGACTCGAAAAACATCTCGATTGGGATTACGACTAACGCCCTTGAGGACGCGCATACAGCGCTGTATTCCAAGTCAAACGAAGGGAAGGAATCATAATTCGCTATTTCACAAATGAACTCGGTGACAAAATTGTGTTGGCTAAATCGCGCTTGGTTCCGCCGCGTGGGTATCAGCGTTCAATGGGGATTGTGGTGGATGCTTGCCCGTTCTGTGGTCGCACGCACCGCCATACGTTCTCGGAGGAAACTCGTCACGGTGTGTACGGGATGCGGGAAGCGGATTGCTTTAAGGGGCAATACTTACTCGTGGATAGTGAGGTAATTGATAGCATCGCAAACGGATAGCACCCCGCCATCCAGAGGGCGCACACTCGCGCCCTCGTTTGCTGCGGACGCTAGGCTTACGGTTGCCCGTCGAAGCCAGCTTGTTTCGCTTCCTGCGCTTCGAGCAAGTCCCGCAACTTTTGCACGAGTTCATCGTCGTCAAGGGTTGCGGTACGACTGGCGAGGTCGCCAAGCAGATTCAATAGCACGGCGGCAACTTCGGGCGGTACGGAATCCTTGAGTTGGATACCCATCTTTACCACGAAATACGTCAGCGCAGTGATCAGCGCCCCCGCAATGATGAGAATCAAATGATACGTTGTGTTGTCCATGTTCAATACTCCTTATCAGCGATATGCTGTTAACTAACGATTAGGCGGACTTCCAAAATTCAGAGTCGAGTTTGTCCAGTTCACTTGCGATACCGCGTAGATGTGCGGCGATTTTGGCATACGGTGAACGGATGTCGATCACGATAGGCGGTGGTTCGTTGACGGGCGGCGGTTGGGTAGGGGGATTCTCGATAGGCTTAGACACGGCTTTAAAGAAGTGCTCAGGCATATCGAATCGCATCCCCTTAACCGCATCGAAATAATCCTTGTTGGGATTGCCGTTTGGCGCGGTGTTGAATGAATCCCATCCGCCTGTATTGCCCACACAGAAGTTATTCAGACCAATGAAATACCCCTCTGGTTGCAGGATAACTCGCCACGTCCATTCGCTCATCTTTGCCAGCGTCAGGCCGTGCGGATCGGGCTTAAACCAGACTTGTTCCCACTGCGTTTTGAGCGTGTTGAAACCGCGCGGTTTTTGTGCGTTATCAAAATGGGTTGCCTGGATTGGTACGCCGCCCACGTCATCTATGAGCGCTTCGGTTAGGATCATCCAGGGTGGTTCCACTGGCGACCCATCAGCACGGCGGATTGTATTCGAGGACGTGTACCATTCCCCGACGGTGTTATTCCAGACCCAACCCAACGCCTTACGGATACCCTGATACTCGCGTCCGATGTGATCCTGCGCTTTGTTCCAGTCGATGCGGATGCGATTCGCTTCTTCCCATGAAGGAATGCGATGTTCACCGGCGTTTGTGGCAATCCAGGGGTACTGCGTGCTGTAATTGTGGACACCCAAGATCACGGCATACGCGCCCGATGGCAGGCGCAGGTTACGCGCCGCGTCCAACGTTTTCAGGAACTCAATCATTTCGGGGCGGGCGAATTCGTTGGGTTGCCCCCAAAAGCCCGTCATGATCGAACCAACCGACGCATTCAACAGCACCATACCCACAGCGCCGCGCTTATCCGCCATGTTGAGCTTGATGAGTTCGGTATACATCCGAATGCGTCCCGCTGATGCGCCCTGTTCACAGTTCACCATAATGTGAACGTTGGGATTGCCACACAGTTCTACGCGCTGGCGCAGGGAGTTGTAGACACCGATAGCATACTGTTGCAGGTCGTGATCCGAGATGGTATCGGGGAGGATACCCGGTTCCCATTTGCTGTCACGGAAAATGGTGTACGGTACGCCGCCCTCGGATTGGATGCGCCCGGATAGTTTCGCCGCGTCCAGCACGGTTACGGTGGTATATTGTGCTTTCTGGCACTGGTCGACTATCCAATTATCATCAACTGACTGAACGCGCATTATCATTTGACCAATAGGGTTGCGAGGTGTCATGCTACATCCTCTTTCGGCGCGTCGTCTGCGTCCGTGTCCACAGTCGAGATGTTATCCGGCGGGGGAGGAAGCAGCGAAATAATCTGATCGAGTTTCGCCAGAATGACTTTGTTCTCGTCAAACCGCTTGATGATTTGCTCATGTTCACTGACGGCCTGCTGTACAAAGTGGTTGGTTGTATTGAGACTCTTGAGAATGACATCCACGTCCTGCTGAATCTCGCCTCTGAATGTGACCATTTCCCCGCGCAAGGCTTCCAGCTTTTGCCCGAAACCTTCGATTTCATCCGCGTTGATCGTCTGGTAATTCTTGAAGTCGAAACGCAGCATTTCAATCGCAGTGGGCAACTTGCGGATTTCGCCCGTTTGGATATTGGTCGCTTCGGTGAGTCCGCGCAGGGTGTCGTTACTTTCCTGTACCACCATGCGGGTTGCAGCGGCTTCGGCCTTGTAAGCGTCCCGTGCCTCTGCGCTCTCGGATTTGTACGAGGTCGCGAGGTCGATCATCTGCTTGAGAATGCCGTCCTCGCGTTTGTCTTTTTCGCCCGTATTCTTGACGAACGATAAGAACGCGCGGGATATGTAGACCAGTGCCAGGGCGATTACTACCACCTGGCTAATATTGTTCCAATCGATTGTCGTAGGGCTTGCGAGGTTGGGTAGCTGGGCAATTATCTCCACGTGTCACCTCGTTTTCGCTTACAGTAGAAAGTAGGTCTATACTTGATAGTGGGCATGATGTGTCTCCGTGTGACACTCGGCCTCCACCGCTCACGGTCACACGTGGGCGGTTTCGGTTTCTTAGGTGGTGTAATATTCTTCCAGCCAGTCGGCGTATTCCAGGGCGCAGTAACAGCGCACGAGGCACGCGCACAGCAACCAGAGCACGGTGAGCAGAGCGGGGAGGTAGGTGGTGGTCATAGTTAACCCAGGCGCATCCTCAAGAGCGCGTTCTCTGCATACAGATAAATCAATAGTTTCTTGATGTTGTCGGGAATCTTTAGCGCCTCCAGGTTATCCAACGTAATGGCTTCGCGTCCGTCTGTTACAATGCTTTCGTATTGAGCAAACATCATCTGTTCAGGCGTGCGCTTACGGGTGTCGAATTCTTGTACCAGGATACGAATTTGCCGCTCCTGTTCATGGGTAGGGGAATCAACGCGCACTTCTACGTATGGCGCTTTGCCGCCTTTGGTGGATACACCTTTGTATTGGTCGCCTAGCAGCGCGGCGAGGTCGTTGCTCAATGCGCCGACAGCATCCGAGGGAATCGCGATCTCGATACGCAGTTCTTTCATACCAGTTCAATCCCCCAGAATACCGGGTGAAAGTCGAAACCCGATGTACCCGCGCCTGCGTACAACCCATACGTACCGGTTGCACCCGTTTTCCAGCGCAGCGTGAAGGCGTGCGAGGCCGCGCTCAGGCCACGAATGATGGTCGTAAATGACGTGTAGCCGTAGGTGTTTGTACCAAAACCACCCAGCATAAGCCCATCGTCGCCGACGTAGTTTGTGCCGTCCACTGCTACCGTGAAATACCCGCGTGTCGCCGAGCCAGCGGAATAGTAAGTTACCCCACTGAACCCGATCAGCCAGTTCCCGCCCCCGGTTGTCACCGTCGCAGCCAAGTCTGTACCGTCGATATTTGTGAACGTGGTGGTCGCTGCAATCGTGTAATCTGCGCCCTCGTCAATTTCACACAGGAAATAGGCGGGGGATTTCAGCGCATTCAGGTTATCGCGCACGTGAACATTCATAATTGAGGCGGTGACTAATTCGCCCGTGCTCCACGTGCGGGGCGTTTGCCAGCTAGTATTGCGTGTTGTAACTACTGATGCCATTTACAAATCCTCGTTATCTGGTATACTGGTGATATAGATACCATAGCGGAAGAATAATATGTCTAAGCCAAACAATCAAAAACAAAAAGAGTACAAAGAACGGCGGTGGGCAGAGATTTTAAAAATGCCACAAATCTTGTGTGAATGCGGATGCGGAACCATGATTCCACCGTTTACTAGGCAATTTAAACCAGCACGTTTCGCGCACGGGCATAATCAGGACGGTGTTAAAACACGTTTCAAAAAAGGTCAGGATGCTTGGAACAAAGGATTGCCATCGCCCTGGTCTGTGGAGACGCATACTGGCAAGAAAAAATTGCCTGAATCTACGGCAAAACGAACCGCAACCCGACTAGTAAACAATGGGGGTGTTTATCAAACTGCAAAAGGCTGGAAGCATACCCCCAACACAATCGATAACATGAAAACAGCGAATCGAGCAAAGGCTAAGTTCGGTGAGGAAAATCACTTTTTTGGGAAGCGTCATTCCAAAGAGAGTAAGGCGAAAATATCAGCAGCCAATAGCGGTGCTAATAATGTTGCTTGGCGCGGCGGCGTTTCAACACTCCCCTACGGCCCGGAATTTACACGCGCTTTTAAGCGAATTATACGAATACGAGATCAATACACATGTCAACGATGCGGTATCGTTCAAGCTGAACACAAGCGAACTTTACAAATTCACCACATTGACTTCGATAAAAACAATAACGATCCGTCTAACCTTGTAACCGCCTGTAATAAATGCAACATTTGGGCAAATTACCATCCTAATGAGCCATTCATCAATCCTGAGGTTTGGGAACGAACGCACCCTAAAACCCCAGGATAGTCGTTTGTCCGAGTTCGCTTTGTCCCACGACCCCCAGTGTCCAGAACAAGTCACGTGACGCGGGTTTGAGTATCCAGGTCACATCAGCAGGCATATCGCCACCGATAGCAATCATGCGCTGTTCACCGACAATGAAGTAATCCGCGTCGTGGTTTTCATCCGCCAACGTGACGGTGATCCGGTCTCCAATCACGCGGTTGATGCTTGCTTCGAGCATTGTCTCGTTACGCAGACTATTAAACGTGATGTTTTTCAATCGGGTGAGCGGGTCTTTGAATCGCGCAACTGTGTAATCAGTGAAATTCTGTGCGAGGTCAGGATCGTCAATGAACCGCGCATCTAAGGTTTTTGGGCGTAATTCGTTCGCTGCTTTACTCGCACCATCCAGGGATTCCGTCGTTTCGTCTTTCTGACGCAGTGGCGTTCCCCGCAGTTGCAAGGTGGCAAGTATCACGGTATCCGCAGTCGGGTTATTGAGATAGATTTTTGCGCCCGTCGCCTTGAAATCCACTGTGACCGTGATAAGTGAACTCACGTCCTGTCCCATTTCGTTGGACGCTGTGAAATCCACACCGGGACTGATTTGCACGAAATCCTTGCCGCCGACGCGAATGGTCTCGTCAGTGGCATCGATATATCGGGCAGTGAGTGTTTTGGTTGTGCGGGGTTTCATCGTGAGCGGCAAATTGGTATACGACCACAGGACACTACCCGCCGCGCCAACCTCCCGAAATGAGTAATTAACCGTCAATTGATTGACGATTTCTTCGCCATAGTTGTACTGGACTGCATCCAGATCGCTTTTAGTTAACGCTGTGGTGACGGTGGTATTGAATACGTCATGGTGGCGGCCGTGGAACACAAACTTTTGCGTGCGCACATCCCAATAGAACCGCCCGCCACCTTCCGCTGTCATAATGTCGCGGATATACCCCTGTGCGCTCACGCCTTGCCCCTTGTCGGCAAGGTCGCCCAGGAACGCGAATTCGGTGATCCCGGTTTCAAAGTCCGTCATATCGTGGTCATACAGATAGGTATTTATGCCTAACTCGCTGCTGCCTTGAACACCTAACAACCAATAGTTTTTGGTGTACGGCCACACCACAACTGGCGCGTCAAATATGTCATCGAATGCCACATCAGCGGTGGGGTTTTCGAGTAGGGGCGGTTGGTACTCAGCGTCAAGCAGTTCTAGCATGGCATCTTCGACGGTGATGGTACAGGTGGGTTCCTGGCTCGTGCCGAGCGCGAAATCCATATCAGCGATGCGCCCGACAAATAGGGGGGTCTCTGTGCCGTTGCGGGTTGCGGTCAGTTTAACTAGCATCCCCTTGTTCATCATCCGGTATGTAGGGACGCTTTTCACACTAAAATTAGTGAAGGAAATATTGTGCGGACTCGAAATTTGCAATCCCATTCCGCATGTAATTGCATTTGCCACAAAAAACCATTCATATTTACCGGGGATTAAGCGGTAAAAAATGTTTGGCGATGTGCCACCCGAAAATGCTAAAGGTTTATAAATTGTGATGCTGTTCTTGCCCGGTGATGTTAAATCATTTGCCGAATCGGTTATATCAAAACGCATCACATAGGTTCTGCCGGGGACAAGAATGTTTTGCCTTAATGAAGCTCCAGTAGCCAGACCAGAATTGTAAAAATTAACCGCGCCTGTACCGCCATCAAGAAATTCCCCGCCACATTCCGTAATACACGATGTTGTACCACTTGCAAGCCACCCCACTGGTAAGCCACCCGACCATGAAGTAAACCCGCCGTTTACAATTAATTCATTGCCTTCATTCTCCCGGTCAAACTCCCCGCCGCGATTCGATACCTTGAACGTCATACGGGCAGGGGCGGACACCTCATCATAGCTATCCGCCATGCCATGATTGAATTGAATCTGCTCAATCAAATAGGGCGTAATCTCGTCAATTGAACGCGCGAAGGTATTATCCCGTGCGGTATCCAGATACATCCGGTATTGAATCGGCGCTGTCATTAAGTCGTTACTCCTGCGCGTTGGGTCACGCGGCTATCCACGCCCGGCACGCGTCCGCCGTTGTCGCGCACGTTGGTCACGCCTGCCGTGCTCAGGTTGCCGACTGCCAACCCGCCGACGAGAATACTCAATAACCCGTTGGTACGGTCTACAACCACCGCCTCGAATTTAACCTGACGCGGCGCGGCGGCGGCATCCAGCGCGGTTGTGAGGTCGTTCGCTGTCGAAACCACGTCGCCCATCGCGGTACTGATGTCATCCACATTCGTTTTGATGTCATCCGTTGCCTGCTTGGAAGAGTCGAATGGCGATGCGCCTGCTGTGCTCTCGCTGTCGCCACCCATCATCGCGGCTTCCGGGGTCATGAATCCGGCGGCGACAAACGGGTTCGGTGCGCCGCCCATGCCGTAGGCGGGGCCGATGCCCCCGGCGATAGTCTGTGCATATCCCCCGGCGTTAAACCCAGGAATGGGTGTATATCCGGTTCCGAGATTATATGTTCCGGGCTGTACTTGATTTGGCTTTGATGCGCCCGTTGCGGCTAAGAGTTGATCCACTGGTATGCCTGTTTGCGCTGAAATCTCACTGAGGGTTTGTCCACTGCCTACGGTAAACGAACCACCTGCGCCACTGGTCATGAAACCTGCTGCGCCTGGGAGTCCCGCCGCGATTTGCTGCGGGTTCAGATTCATCTTCGCAGCCATCTCAAGGAAAGCGTTTATATTGTCGATAGCCTTTTGCTGTTGATCCGGGGGTAGGGAGGCGATCATCGGCGCAACCTGATTTTGCATCGCCATGCTTGCGTCCGTTTGCCGTCCACTGCCTAAGTCAAACTGCTGTTGTGCGGCGGTAACTTCCTCGTCGGTTGCGCCACGTGCTTTCATGGCGTTGATGACCATATCGCCAATTTCGCCTTTTGTGCCGCCCGATGTTTGTCCAAAGATGTCCGTTAGCGACATTTTCTCGAATGCCGCCGCCGCTTCCTCAGCTTTGGTTTTAAATGCTTCAGCTTTTTCAAGGCTCTCGTCGCTGATCAACCCGCGCTCATTGAGGTCTTGCAGTTCCTCGAATCGCGCTTTGATGTCATCCAACTGGGCAGGGTCTAGAAATTTGCCGATGCCCGACGTATTGTTCTCAAACTGGAACATCTTGCTATCGGCATACCCTTGCAACGACAGCCCGGTACGGTCTGGTGCGCCGCCGCTGGTCATCATCGCCTGAAAGCGTGCAATCTCGCTTTCCTGTGCGCTGGTCGTTCCCTGCAAACCGCCAAAGCGCACGGCATTCATCGCCGCATCCCAGTTGCCTTGCTCTAACTGCCCCTGTGCCGTCTGTGCCAGCATGAAGGCGTTAAAGCGTGCCATCTCGGATTCACGCACCCGGCGGTTCTGTTCTTCGATAACCGGGGCGTTCGCGAGGATAAACGCATAGACCTGTTTCATGCGGTCTATCTGATCCTGCGAATACCACATATCCTCGCCTGCTTGTTGGACAAGCTGCTCAGGTGTCGCGCCTACGCCTAACGTTTGCTGCGCCTCCCCGATGCGCTGAAGCATTGCGGTAGCGTTGAAATCTGAGGGCATCCCTACCGTGCCGAGTTGGTCGGCGAACGCTTGCCCCCAACGTTCCGCAAAGGTTTTCGCGCTGGTGATAATCCCTTGCTGGCTCTCGTAGGCATCGGGGTTCATTACCGCGTTCAGGATGATGTTATCGAGCGTGTCGCCCGTCATCTGCGAAATCTGAACGAGTTGGTCAAGGGTTGTCAGGGCAGTATTGACGACACCTGCCATCGCCTGCCCAGCATCCGTTTTGAAGTTTTCAAATTTTGTTGCCAACTGCTGTACAGGCGTTTGCGCAGCTTTGAACGAATCTCCCAGGCGGTCTACAGTTTTCGCGGCCTCTTCCATTGTCGCTTGCGTAAACCGCGCCTGTTTATCCATCTCCGGGAACTCATCCTTGAGTTCAGCCACCCGCGCCCTGACCGCCCCGGCTGAAATACCCAGGCTATCCAAACGCAAATAGGATTGGTTCGCCAGCATCAGCGAGAAATTCTCAATCGCGCTTGCCGCATCCTGACCGAATGCACGTCCCAGGTTTACGGCGATACCGGATAACTCAGCGGCCTGTTGTCCAGTGGTCGCGATGTTCATAGCCAGTAGGCGGTTTGCCCCTGCCATGAGTTCAGTATCCGCGACCACGCCGCCCGTTGCCTGACGCAAGGCGTTGAGCGTGTTGCGTGCTGATGCCGCGCTGCCTGTGAGCGCGTTAAAGGTCGCTTCGGTGGCGTTCGCCGCATTGCCCAGCGTAATCATGTCGCCAGCGAAGTCGAGAATCTTCATTCCGGCGAATACACCCATCAGGTTATTGAGGGTATTGTTCAGTCCGGTCAGACCGCCCGACGCAGTACGCTTACTGGCATCGTCTAAATTTTTGGTATCCGTTACCGCCTTGCCCATCGCCTGCTGATATTTATTCATCACAGACGAGAAGTTGTCGGTTACGGAAATGCGTATGGTGACGCTTTTCTCAGCCAAAATAGACCTACTTGGTTACAATTCTGCCATCAGCAGGGCGAAAAATGGGGCGGGGTCGATACCTTCACCGTCGGCGATGCGCTTGTCGAAACCAGAGCGCATGTTGCGGATGCGATCCTGTCGCCAGCGGTCATAAGCGAGTTCTTCAAACTTCTCGTCTTCGGTCATCGCGTTCCATTCGCTGAGGGTATATCGCCCCCAGCGCGTCCGGTGGATCGCGATGTCAAGGTTACTGAAAGTTGTTAGCGCGAGAGACTATCCGCGCTTCCCCTTTCGACGCTGCCGATACCAGCAGCGCATAGAGTTGCGAGACCGTCCCCGGTTGCATATTCTCTTTAATCCACTGCGCTTTATCAGGCAGTGAATCACCGGGGATTTCAGGCTCCACCAATGCCTCAGCCAAGCGGCGAATGTTGCGCTCATTAAACGCGTCATTTTGCGCCGTGCGATACCGCCATGAATTCGTATCGTAAATCGGTTTGCCTTGTTTGTCCGCGCCGACGGTTTCCATCGCTGGGTCAGGGACTTCATTCCCGATTTGATTCCAGCGAAAGAACGCGGGAACCTTCATGCGGTATTCCAGGATCACGGGTTCAGGTTCCCCGTCGTCGTTGAGTTCGGTATCCTCAATTTCGACATCCAGGAATACGGGCTTAATGTCATCCAGGGTCGCCTTGCGCCGTTTGATCGGTTTCGGGGTAGGGGGGACTTGTGGCAATTCTGATATATCTGGCATTAAAAACCACTCCAAACGTTGGCATGATATGCCAGCGTGTACTTGAACGGCGCGGCCTGCGTGCCATCGTAGGCGAGGGTATCGATACGCCCACTGTACAGCATGTAGCCTGCTGACCCGTTGACCGAACTGTTGATAAACTTCATGTGGACGGCGGTTGCACTATCGGCGAGACGTGCGAGTGTCTTATCGGAGCACATCACTGCGCCAATACTCATATCCGCCCGTTTGCCCGTCGTGTAATCGTAGTATCCGCCTGCCAGGGTTTCGCGGTTCACATTCCCCCACGTCAGATTGAGGCGGGTGTTCTCAGCGAACGCGACAACGGCAGACGTGGCGAGGTTGCCGGTGAACACCCACAACTGTCCTTCTGTCCAGCTATATGCTTCGCTGTCTGCCATTGGTCATCCTTAGCTTAAAAAGCCGCTCGAATTCACGCCCGACATCGCCAGCGCCGCGAACTTGTAGGCGTGGTTATTGCCTTCTTTGGATTCCTTGAAATCACTGCTCTGGAAGGCGCAACCCATAAACTGATAATAGAAACCACTGCCTGCGCCCGTGCCGTCTTCGTTGCGCGTAGCCTTGAATTCCAGGTGGAACATGGGCAGGCTTGCACCTGTGCCGGTGGTCGCCGACGGAATCGCGTTTGTACCTGTCCACAGAAAATTGAAGCTCGGCTCAATACGCGCTGCTTCGGTTTTCTTGTGGTGATGCGGTACGCCACGTTCCATAATGGTTGTGATCGTCTGCGCACTGGTGAAACTAAAATCAGTGACAAATCCGACTAATCCACTTGCGGGAGTCGCAGCGGTAGCCCATACACGCCCGGAACCGGACGCTTGAACCCACCACAGACTTCCCTCCGCCATAACGCGTACTTCACTCATAATCCTGTCTCCTTAGAAACAAAAACCCCGCTTAAACGGGGTTATCTCAAACGATAGAATGTATCCGCTCGAAAGCGGGGGATACCTAATTCGTGCTTCGCATGTCCCACTGATACTTAATCAGGATGCGCCGCCGCTGTATATCAGGATTCGGGTCGGGTGATACGCCAACAACATCCAGATCAACCAACACCGCCCGATAGTTTGCTGCAACCGGTGTTAGCGGTGTTGTCGTGTAATCCTTGATGATTACGCCGCCCTCGCTATCCAGGTAGGCGGTTTCAACCATCGACTGCATAAACCCAAGTTGCGCATTCCAATTGGTGTTGCTGCGCGATGCCCACACGCTGAGTTCCAGGATACCTAATTCGCGGGTTGCCTTTGTGTTCGGCTCTGCGCGTCGCCCCTGATAGATGTCCAGATTACCAACGGGATTGTGTACGAAACTGAATGCTGGAAGATTCGCTTTGACTTCGGGTGTATTGAGCACAATCGTTGGCAGGGTAGGCAGAAATGACGGTCTGGTTAACGCGGTCAGCGCTGTTTTAAAATACGCGTTGATACTGGTTTCCACGTTGTAAGTTGAGGTTACGTGTACAGTTGTCATAATACGTCGTAGTCGCTCAATAGTTCCTGAATTAATTCCTGCTCGGCCTTGAATGCGATTGCGTCTATAAAGCCAACGGGCGCTTGCTGACTGCTGCCTTCGTTCAGTTCGTTGATGTACTCATGCGGTTCCAAATCCGCACCCTGCGTGATCGTCATGCCCTCGTCGGTTTCTTCCCAGATACCACCCGCCGCGCCTTCGGCACCCCACCGCGCACGCGCCGCGCCCGTGTCTACAGGCATCTGCATCTTAACGCGCCCGATTACGCGCAGGGATACGATTCTGACACGGTTACGCGTGATCGTTTTCACCTTGTCAGGGTAGGTCATGGAGGCATTGTATTCTCGCACCAGCTCACCATACTCAACGGGCATTTATTTCACAACCTTCAACCGTATATAGAACTCGCGAACGATGTTCATTTGCGTACCGATTGCCAATTCTAAATCTGCACGCTTTTGCTCTTCGGTCAGCATCGGATTGTTCATAATTCGCGATGCGTATTCTGAGTAGCCCAGCGAATAGCCTTCGTTAGCGTACTGGCTTCCCACACTGTACTCGAATGGCGCATCTGGATTCGGGATGAAATACTGGAACGTATGCGGGAACAGAAACCGCGTGTGCGTCGGGTCAATCATCGCGTCCGTGCTTTGTCCGTAAGGTGACAGGATATGCACCTCAGCGCCCGGAGTCAGGACGCGGTAGAGTTCGGCGAAGAATGCAAACCAGCCGTCTTGAAGTTGTGATAATTCAGTCGCGCGACGCTTATCAGGTAAATCAGAAGCCTTTTCACCATCAAATGATAGTGCCACATCGGCAATAATTCGGCTCAAGTTAATCTCATGCGGGATATGTTCGCACAGATGCGACAACAGCGCCCCGTCGTAACTATCGCTTTCCAGCGGCCAGGGGTACGTAAACAGGTCGAATACCTTATCCGCGCCCACGTTTGCCGAGCGATCCACGTTCACCCATTCGCGTTCCGTGTAAATGTCAGCGGGAACCAGCGCATGGTGCAGAGGGCGTTCGCCGGGGAGGTGGGTGCGCCCGCAGCCGAGATTGAGGAAGGGCTTAGAAAGCGGCATGGCTACGGTCAACTCTTTTGCTTCAAAAGGGATATTGATAGTATGTTGACCTGCTTGAACATCCTTGACGACTTTGTCACCAATGGGGGGTTCATTGTGCAATAAACTATCCCACTTATCATAATTATCGTTACCCACCTGCTTATCCTTCCCATACTCGCGTCCAAACCACTCTACAATCACCTTCGCCCGTTCGTCCCATGTGTGGTGATAGCATGACTTTGCCATCGCTGCCGCCGCACCCTCACCGATAGACACCATTTGTTCACGCATCTTTTCCGGCAGGATATTGCTGCTGTGCGCCGCGACCTCGAATCCTTGTGTACCTTCGAGCATCCCTTTGGCAATCGTCACCGCCTCAGCAGTAGAATAATAGACGGCATACCCGCGCAGTTGCAATTGCGCATAGGTGTGTTCGTCTTGAATATCCTGTAAAGGATCGGTCAGTACCGCGCAACCCATGCGCCCGGTCTCGAAAATACGCTGCGCCACGTCACCCGCTGCGCTCACGCACAGGCTGATACGTGCGTTGTGGTACGCTGCTTTGTACTCGTCGTATAGCAGACCAGTTTCCGCGAATACCTTGAGTCCCGCATCCCGCATAGCCTGGATAATTTCTACCCTGCGCGGATACATCACCCCGACACATGCGACATCATACGCGCGGTCTTTCCACGCGATAGGGGAGGGCGTGAACATCGGATCACTGGCGCACGGCAACCAGGTGTGATCCTTGCGTGCGGGGTCGACGGGGTACGCGGGGCCGTGATAGTGGGCGAGAAATTGATGTGCCCAGTCACCGTCATAGTTGCGCACGTGGTTGTCGATTGCGATTACGGCGTGGGGTACATCGATATAGTAAGGATGATGGTAGTTATGACCAGCAATCATGCTGTCACATGCAATAACTAAATCAGGTGTCCAATCATCCCACTTCGTTGAAAATCCCGTAGTCCATCCGCCTATATCAGGTGAATGGTCATATTTTGCCAGTATAGGCGCTTGAATGCCCCAAGCATCCTTGACTGAGTGCTTATCGCCAATATGGCGCACATCGTGACCTAAACGCTTAAACGCATCCAGGTAGTAGCGCCCACCGCTTACCTCGAAATGATAGTACACGAGGAGGATTTTCAACTCACCACCACCCATTGAGAACTGCTGTCGTATCCGGTTTCACTTTGCGGGTATCCGCCCAGCGCGTCTTCCAGATGTGCGCGTTTGCCATAAAGCGCGGATTACCACCGCTAGACCCTGAATCGTGGACAAATGTCACACGCGGTTCGTACCACACCTTAAATCCCGCTTCCTTGACGCGCTCACAGAGTTCCACGTCTTCAAAGTAACCACCTGCATAGGCTTCATCGAATCCACCAACCTGAATGAACAGGTCACGCCGAATTGCCAGCGCAGCGCCCGTTACCCAGGGTACGAATTCGGGCGTATTCACTTCCCAGTGCTCGATATTGCTGTATCCGAGACAGCGGTGCGCAGGTTGTAAGTGGGCATCGTATATCCCTCCAGCGCTCTGAATCGTGTTATTCGGGAACAGTAACCGAGCGCCCACGATCCCGACTTCGGGGTTCTCGAATGCAGCGATCAGCGCCTTATCCCAGCCCATCGAGAGCGGGTTATGCGCGACCACATCCTGATTACAGAACAACAGAATCTCGCCTGTTGCACGCGCCGCGCCTGCGTTACTGTTTCCCGCGAATCCGAGGTTGCGCTCATTTCGGACAACCGAGGCCGCGTAGGGCGGGATTACCGAGCGCAGGTCTACCGATGGACTGCAATCGTCCTGAATCACAAATTCAATAGGCGGCGTTGCGGATGCCTGCAAGCTGTTGAGGCAGTGCAGCACGTCGGCCAGGCGTTCGTATGCAGGTATTATGACGGAGAGAGTCAATCTAATTCACCCCGCTTGCGTTTATTTAAACCGTCCGCATAGCGTTGTAACCGGATAGCAATTTCTTCATTAACCAGTTGAAGAAAGGGTGTTAAAAATACCATCCCCGTTATCGCAAACACATAGGTCACTATTGCTGAGTTATAATACGCAGCGACGGCTGCAATGCAGATACAAATGAACCCAATAATGAAACCAAACATACTACTCACCCCGCGCCTTATCCACCATACCCGCGAACCGCGCATCGTGCGCCAGTGCCACCGTGAGGTCGTCGGCGTAATCGCGCCATGTTTGCGCCGGATTCGCCGCGTACAGGTTGGCGAGGTGTTCCAGGTGTCCGGTGCGCCATGTTAACTCACTGTCGGTGGCGGTGATGATGTCGGAGTCGATCAGGCGCTGGAGGGAATCGTCAGTGCCGTGCAAAATAACACCATTTACGTGATATTCGGCAACATTACCGATATTGGTAACGGTTTGCACAAAGTCACCGAGTGCCGATTCAATCTCGTCAGTCAGGTCTGGTCGTTCAATGCTTCCTGTGCGCTTGGTCATTTTGCCTCGTCCTTTTTCACACCACGCAATGCCAAAAAGGCATCGATGAACATATCCCGTTCTTCAATGTTTTTGAACTTAAGTGTAACGTCTGGTGACGGCACAACATCAGTGTATTCAACCACTGCGACAAGTAGGGCGGAACGAACCGCAACCATGTTCGCAAAGATCGGACTGGTCGCCAATTGGCTTGCATCAAAACTGGTCACTTCGCCTCAACTAACTCCACCGGCTGTACCATCCCATCGGGTGACGGATTCGCGATTGCGGTGGTTAACGTCGTCTGAACTGATGGTACGACAATCGGGGTCTGCTGTCTACTCATCACGCGCTCAACCGTCTGCTGTACCACGTCCGCCGCGCCGTCCCATGTATGCGTTCGTGACCACGCCATACCCTTATCAGCGATTAGTTTGCGCCGTTCCAGACTGTCATAGAGCATTTGTAATCCGCGCACAAAATCCTCTATATCGGGAAACTTGTCGATTGCGCCGCCCCATGTGCCGATCTGCTCAAAGGGTAGGGGTTTCACCAACACACCTTTGTCATCACCGCAGATTTCCGTTCCGCTGGTGTAATCCATTGCCAGCGTTGCCACACCGCACGCCTGACTCTCGACTAACGGAATCCCGTAGCCTTCGCGATGGGCGAGTACCGTATGCGCATCCATCACGTTATAGCGTTCGCGTAAATCGGTCACGCCTGCGCGGATACATTCATCGCGGAAAATAATCTTACTCACGTCATAGCCGTTTGGTTCGCAGATCATACCGGGAATTTCCCATCCGGCAGGGCTTGCGCGTTCCATGTCGAGAATCAGACGTGCATCCGGTTTATCCACCGCGAAACGGTAGAACCCCTGCACCACGTCCGCGACGCATTTGCGACCCTGATTCTGTGCGACCATGCCCACGACAAACGCATCCGGCGCGATGCCCAGCTTGGCGCGTACCGCAAGGCGATCAGTGGCGGGTATCTGAAAAAAGCGATCTGGATCAATACCGGGGCGCAGCAGTTTGGCTTCGACACCCTGCTTACGAAGGGCATCAACACCGAACTGCGAAATACTGAGTACCGCATCCGCTTTCTTGGCGATCCGAATCCAGGGCGCGTATATGGGTACACCATCAACGGCGCACGTCATGATGAGTTTGAACCGTGACCAATCCAGCGACAGGTTACGGATTGCCTCGCTGTACGGCGCATCCTGCACGACCCATACAACGTCCGGCTGTACCGTATTCATCAGCGCCGCGACCAATTCCGGCCAGTTCGGTTTACCGCCCATCGCCGCCACCCAGTAGGGCAAAGGTACGCCGTCATATTGCGACGGGAGCAAACCATCGTAGGCAATCGAGGCCGCGAAGACCTGATATCCGCGTTTGTGCAGGCGCATGGCGACATTATCGGCGATGCGCCCGTAACCGCTGGGAACGCCGGAATCGCTGACGACAAGGATTTTAGTCATTCACTCGTTACCTTAAACTCTGCGGGGTCAGTATCGCCACCAGCTATAAAATATCCGCGATCAGGAGTAATAAGGATAGAAACATATTCTGACTCTGCGGTGTCAAGCACTTGTTTAATATGCTCCCACATGCGCATAAAGTCCTCTGTGTCTAAACCTATTCCCGTTTCCGTACAAATGTAGACGCGTTTCATTCACTCGCCCTTTTAATCTGTGTGACCCACCAACCCGCCAATGGCGCAGGTACAGGGTCGCTTTCTACACGGTAATACGCCGAATTATAGATAATCTCATCCTGTCGCCCGATGCGCTCACGCGAGACCATCTGGAACATTCCCGCCGCAATCATCCCCGGCGCGGCGACCTGTTCGCCTACTTTCGGCGGACTGAGCATGACACCGAATTGTCCGGTAATCGTTTGCTGACGATAGAACGCGCTGTCGCCGAGTCCGGCCTCCGGTACGCCTGCCGACGCGCTGATATACTGTCGCCAGATCGCGGTTACACCAGCGTACTGGTAGATGCGCTCGGCGTTCTGGTTCAGGCGGCGTTTATCGGGACGCGAGTACATGCTCATAGGTATGGACTAATCTTGTCTAGCTTCTTGAGTTGATAGGCCGCGAAATTGGAGACTTCGCCGGTTGTCCAAAAATCCACCGTAATTGTCATATGCCCATTCAAGGTAATTAGCGTATTTTTGACAACGCCAACTCTTCCGAACTTATTGGTGTACAGGGACATATCGACAGGATGCTGAGGCGTTGACACCCCGCTAAAGTAGGTTTCGCCACTCACTTGGACAAAATCACCGACTCTGAAATCATCGACAATAGTGATACCCATCAAAAATACTCCTGGTTAATCGTCCATGATTGCAGGTTAACCGCAGCCGCGCCATCTTGCAACTGCTCTTCCTTGATCGCGCTGTACGCTTTCCACAGGTATTCCCCCGCAGCCACGTCGTCAAATTGAGAGCCATCGCTCCCCATCCACCGCGCCCGTTTCGCCGCGTCAAACATCAGCGTATGCAACGCCTGGATTGCCGCGCCGTTCACATTACCGCCCGCCTCAATAAACGCGCTAATTTCGGTCTCCGAGAACACCGAATGCACATACGTCGTGCGGAAAGCGCTGTTGGCACTGATCGCCGCCGAAAACGAGACCATCCCGCTTTCGTTGAACGTTGCCCCCGTCGGTGTCCAGGTGTTTACGCCGGGGACATACGCCGACCCACTCGAAAGATTGGAGTGGGGGAGTAGGAACGCCGACGCGAGACCGTCACCGTAATAGGTGGAATCCGCGAGGCGCGGGAGATCGGCGATTTTGAGGCGTACTTGCTGCGCGGTTGTGAGGGTCATTTACACCACTCCGGGCTGATAAAACAGGTTTGCGCTGCCGGTAGTCGAGTATCCAGTAACCACACGGGCGCGAACATAGGGGTAATAGGCGCTGATCTGCGCTGTACCGCTCGCGGGTAAGGCGGTAACGATCATGACATTCAACCACCCAGTGCTATCGTGACTGGCATCTAACGCCAGAATCGCCGACGGTGAAAACGCCTGATACATCACAAACGCATAATTCTTGGCGGCGCGGTAATCGACACCGCTGCCTGTTAATCCAACACCCGTTCCCTGATTTTGCAGCAGGTAACGGCCTCGGTTGTTATAAACCGTCATGATTACGCCTCCGGTTCTTCACCTTTTTCAGGCGTGGTATCTTCGGTCTTCGCTGGCTTCTTTGCAGGCTTAGCGGATTCCAACGCGGCGATTTTCTCGTCACGCTTGGCGATTTCACCGCGCAAGGCTTCTATTTCCGCCGCCATGCTTTCCTTAAACGCTTTCAGTTCATCCACCAGCGTATTCGTGGTCTCGGTATTCTCGGCGACCTGCTGCGACTCCAGCGCTTTGGCTTCCAGGTATTCTTTTGAAGCCCATGCGTTATGTGCGGCATTGGGGAATTCTTTCACCCACTTGTCGGCGGTCATCGTACCCAGCTTATACACGTTGGTGTAGTAGTGTCCGATCATGCCCGAAAGACTGTTCAACACTTCCAGGTTGTTGGTCTTGTCGGCTTCGACAAACTGACTTTCGATAAATGCGACTAGCTTGCGCCCGTCATCGGATAAACTCTCATCGAAATTGAGAAAATGCGGACGGTTGCGGTTATCAATCATGATTGCCTCCTTAGACAACAAAAGGGGCGGGAAAGAGCCGCCCCTCAAATCTAAAACCTCTTACGCGACAGTTGCGTCGGTGGTGCTTGAACTGTAGTACCACGCACGGTCATCAACCAGACCCACGCCGAAGTACCCCTTCACAAGGTATTCAATCACATCCAACTGTCGCCATGAATCACTGTCGGCGACCATTGTTTGCTGGAACACATTGAACGGTTCCACCGATTGGAACTTAAACGATGCGCGGCGACTGTCACACAGCGCCCATTGGAAAGATGCACCAAACCAGGGGGAAACAACGATTTTGTTGATCATCCCCACAAACGGATTGGTCGTGCCTGTACCAATGACTTCCGCCGTCTGGACACCGTGCGCCCGTTGCAGTTCGGTGGAACGCAGCAGTTGCAGCACAGGAATTAGCAGGCGATTACCGCAGATCAGCGTGTCAGCGCTGTAACCCAGATATGCGCGGCTTTTACGATCCTTCGAGGTGGCAATGGTATCCATCGCCAACCGCAGACCGTCCGCGTCAAACGTGGTCGCAGCGGTATTCGCGCCGATGTCGTTGTCTCCCGTATTGCTGTTACGGTTGTAATTGCCGGTGGTGGTGATGTGGTCATAGACCGTCCACTCTTCCGTCATACGCCCCGACAATCCCATTTCCTGCGACACCTGACGAATCTTGCCGATCTGGTCAAAACGAATCCAATCCCCCAGGATTTCGACAATGTAGCGATACAGCTTATTCTCGATGTTCGTGCTGCCTTCAAATCCGGTCTTCGAGCGCGGGGCAGGCGAACCCGACGGAGCCGGGGGAATTACGCCGATTGCCGCGTCACGCAGATAGGTTTCTTCGGGCATGTTACTGTCCACGAAATCGGTGAATCCCGCAAACGAACGCGGCGTACTGTTCAGCGCGGTAAACGCCAACAGGCGAATATCACTGCGCAGAATGTTTGCCGCATCCGGGTTGGTCAGCATGGCTTCCAACAAAGGGATACGGATTTTCTTACCGGATGCGAGTTGCCCCTCGCGCAGCGCCTCAAACGGTTTGTAACCGTTCAAGTCAATGCCATTGGCCGAGTGGTTAATCTCGCGTTCCTTGATGTCGGTGATATGACCTTCGCTGTTATGCGTCAGTTCAATAACCTTCGACGGGCTGTTAATTTGATTGACTACGTTTCCCATGTTAACCCCTCACATCCGGCGCAAGTGCCATCAGACGGACATCGAGTTCGCCCGTTCCAGCGTTGCTAAAATTGGTTGAACCGATCACCGTAGCGACAGGCGCACGTTGACCGTTTGCTGTACCGCTGTAGGCCGATGCGTTGATGACCTGCGCGGTTTGCCATGTTGCACCCACGCCCGTTAAACCGGTTACGCCGCCAACGGCTGAACCCGTCGCATCTGGGAACGCACCCAGACCCAGCGGTGGAACACCACTAAAGTTTGCCGATACGCGCAAAATACCCTGGACAAGAATCTTGCCAGCGGTGTTGCGCATGTTGTTTCCATAACGATCAGGTAGCGGACTGGAATCCAGCGCGACACCTGCGCCGCTGGTCTTCCAATAACCGGTATGTCCCGAATTGGTGGCGACGACAAACTGACCCGAATAGGCCAGCCAATCGCCAACGTTTACTGTACCTGTGTAGTTTCCAGTGCAAAGGCTGATGTCTGATTTATATAGGACATCAGCAACCGCGCTGGCGGGTGTTACTGCCATGATTTATGCTCCTTTGGAAATACGCCGCGCCCATTGTTCCGAATCCTCGTCATCGCGCGGGGCAATGCTCTGCGGGGCAGGGGGGGCAACGAATGTTTCGGTAACGCCCACTTGCTGACCTGCGCCTGTGACTGGAATGATGGGACGGCTGGTTTTCGCTTTCGATATTTCCCGCTCGATGATGGTCTCCCATTCGTCGGGTTCAGCTTTGGCAAGCTGTTCGCGCAAATCGTTTTTCCATGTCGCTGGGAGTTGCGCCTTGTTCAGGGCTTTCTCCAATGCCAGTTCACGCGCCTTGCTCTGTGCTTCCACGAGAGCAGCATCACGCTCGGCTTTCAGCGTATCGATTACCGTTTGCGCTTCATTTAACGCCTGTTGCGCGGTCTCAGCATCCGTTTTCGCGGCCTTGAGTGCGTCATCCTGGCGTACTGTTTTCATTTCGTTTTTGTGGCGTTCAATATGCTTGCCACTTGCCGCATACCATTCTGCGTATTCCATTTGCTGGATGGCATCAGTTAATAAATCATCGTTTGCCGATTCTTTGTATGAACCGGACGCAGCCGGAAAAGCAACATCGTCAACTGATTTAGCAGCGGTGATGGTTTGAACTTCAAAAAAGTCACCACTGGCATCTTTTGCTGCTTTGCCCGTTCCAACCGCATTAATCGACAGACCGGCTATCGTTGCCGACAATCGCCCTTCAATAACATCTTGGGCAATCCCGAAAGCGTCATTGCCTGCTTGAGTTCGTGCAAATACACGGTCAGCACGCAAAGCCCCGTCTTCGTATCGGACGTTTGTGTATTGCCCTGTAATATCGCGAAAGCTACGGGATTGACCGGGTTTTTGCGGATGATCTGCAAATGCAGGACTTCCCTCAAAAATAGGGGCTGATTTTTGCAAAACATCTTCAGGGTACTGTTTCCGGTTTTTTGACATGCCGGGGCGAATTAAAATCACGTTACGCACAACACGCGATTCAATATCGGCCTTCGCTTCAGACAGGTCGTTTTGTTCTTGAAGAATCTTAGTTGTCATACTCACTCCAACAAAAAACCCGCTTCGGCGGGTTTATATGATTTACTTGAGACTATAAACGTTAATTCGCTATGCCCCTGTGTATATCCGCATATCCCAACTCTCGAATAACTGCCGTCCACTCGTGGACAGAATCCGCGCCGATGCCCGTCCAATTTGATTGATTACCGTACCCGTTGCCGAGAACTTCACCCAATGGATTTGCGCCCCGGTTCCGGTTCCGCTGGCGTAGGCCGAGAACCCCGCAGGCAGGAACCACGTCGCGAACGCGGTTACGCCGCTGGCGCTGATGGTCTCGCCGGATGCCAACGTGTTCACCCAGGACAGGTTTATGAATTCCACCGCCGATGGGTAGAAATCCAGCATCGGCCTATCAACTGAATCCGCAGACCAATAGCGTTGTGTCGGCGTTCCCATTACACCACATCCTCTAATTCGGCCTCGTCATCGCCGATCTGTGAACTATCGATGTCATCACCCAAGTCAATATCAGTCAGGTCGTCGCCGAGCAACCAACCCAATCCCGCCGCCGTAATCCAGTCTTTCCACGTTTGCGCAGGTGGTAGGGTGAAACTGCCGAGCAGCGATTGCAACAGCACAGGAATCAGGGTACAGCGGCAGTTTACATGCACCGGTGGCCTTACGAGGTCATCACTATCCAGCGTCCATATCTTGCCCTGCAACCGTCCGCAGATTGGGCATACCCGCGCATCGTGCGCCGCGAGAAACTGTACACCGCTCAATAAGGTACTGTTCTGCCGATACAACGCCAGCGCACCTTCGTTCGCCGCGTTCATCGAATACGTGCGCGTCAATGCTTGGATGCGGTTGAAGTTCGCCTTGAACCCCTCGCGACGACTGATGTTCACACCCATCACGTCGGCGACTAACTGTGTCCAGTTCTGCACATTCAACTTATTTTGAATGGCGGTGTTTATGGTGGTACGAATGCGCCGTACCATCTCATCCAGATTATCGGCATACGTTTGCCGCCATTCCTGACCGAGCATCTCATAAATCAGTTTGTCCGGTTCCCACGCTTCCGTAAGCCCCGGTTGCAGGGTATCTCGTGTCACCTGTACTGTGCTCGGAAAAGGCGCACGAATGAGCACATCAGGGCGGGTCGCCATGTCCGCAGCCCATGCCCGTCCATAGTAGCCCAGTAGGTACATATTCCCCGCCGCGCGTAATGTATGCAGTGCGATACGGTTGGCGAGTCCGTCAGCGATGAACCGCGTGAATGTTTCCATCTCGCGCCGCCAGCGCAGTACCTTGCCGCTGTTTTCGAGGGTATCGATACCGAACGCGTCGGCTAAGTCCATCGCACGAGCGCGTATGCTGTTATAGGCATCCTTGTACATGTGCCACTGCTGCGCCACCGCCTCATCTTCGAGAGCATACAATCGTCGCCGGATGAGGGATTCGCATACGCGCATACTGTAGGAGACGGGGTGCTCAGGATCGATGAACGGCCTACCGCCGACGTTTAGGATTTTCGTTAGCTGACTTTTGGTATAACCCATAATTTACGCATCTGGAAAGCGGCAACGCCACCCTTTATGATGAATACCTATTCTACCCCGCGAATTATTACAGTATTGCGCTGATTATTGGGCTATGCAAATGCGGATTTGGTAAGATAAACATAAATCCGCCCCTCAAGTCGAGAAGGGCGGTGTCATCACTTTTCCGGCGGCGGTTTCTGCCCACCGTTCCCGTTCGCGCCATTCGGCGGCTTACCCGCTGGCATAGCTTCCGGGCGCATCATCTCCGGCGGAATTGGGCGCATACCCGCCGCCATTTCCTTTTGCTGCGTCTGGCGTTCGCGCTTCATGAGTTTCTGCTCGTAATGGTAATCGTAGCCCATTTCCTTCGTGGCGGTCTGCTTGCTGATCCATTCGTTGGTTTCCGCGATGGTCAGCGCCTCGGCTAACGTTTTCGGGTCAGTGTCCGCAACCGGTTCATATGTGACCTCGAATGCGTCAATCGCCTTGATGGACTTCGCCTTACCCTCTTTGACAGCAGGAACGGGCATCTGCATACCGGGATTCGTGCCGTCTTTGGCTCCCGGTGTGATGGTCTTCATTTTTGGTGCTTCGTCTACGGGCGGTTCTTCCTTGATCGATTCGCCGTCCTCGTCTTGCTCTTCGACTTCCTCGGATAGCACACCCGCGTCAATCGCCGACTGGATCACGCTCTTGAACAGCGGATACCACAACTGTTCGATCAACGTGCGCTGGTAGGCCGCAAACCGCGTAAGCGCTGGCATCTGCTGCGCGGTGGCGGTGGCAAGGTTGGCATCGCTGCCATCGGCGAAGAAGTATGCAGGCATCCGTAACCCCGTCGCCGACATGTTCTTAATCGCCATACCGTCTTCCATGCTATCGGAACCGCCACCACCCGTGAGCGGGGCGATTTCGACGCGATCCGAGGTTGTTACAACGGTTCCCGGCGCAGGTGGTTTCGCGAAGACACTGCTCACGGTGGCAATGGTGTTGGCTGTCCCCTGGATAACTTTTACCCACCATAGCAGCGCATTGCGCCACACATTTTGACGGGCGCGACCTTCGAGGTACTCGGTGTAGGCGCGCAGCCAGGGCAAAATTTTGTACAGGTCAGGGCGACCACGCAGTTCATACGCATGGCGGTTAATGGCGACGTGGATAACCTCGTCAGCGGGTACATCTTCGGGTTCTGTCCCGCTGTTTTGCTGCGGGTCATCACCATAGTTCGTATTGAACTCGAAGTGATACTTGAGGCGGGTTTTAAAATCGCCCTTCTCGGTAACGATGTACTGGCATTCCCAGGGGCGCAGCGGGATGACCCTTATTTGTCCACCTGTGCCATCTTCGCTCTTGCCCTCGAACTTCCGCAGGAATAGTTCGCCGTCAACCTGTAAGTCTATCGCGGCTTGGCGTTCGTACTCGCGGATACCGTTATCAACGCTGTCGATGAACTCGTATAACAGGTCACCGACCTCAGTATTCTTGCAATTAAGGTTAAAACCGTCACCGATGATGAAATCAGCGCTGTACTCCACACCCGCGTTGGCGATGGGATTGCGTTCGTAGGCTGCGTGACAGTTGGTGAGCACCCTTTCGCGTGTCGAGAATGACCACTCTTTGAGCGGGTCTTCTGTGACCGGCATAAAAGGCAGATCAGTCTTGTACGGCGTATCAAACTGGTGACGATATGGGTCATGAGCGCTGGATTCCAGGTACTCGGTCAACTGTTCCTGATTCAGTGCCTTACGCATCCACTGCGGCAGGATAACCGGCTGCGAGTAGTCCACACCGTCCCGGATTGCGCCTGCGTCGGCGAAATCATTGCGCCCCACCTGTGCGGTGCTCGGTTGGCGACGAAAACTGGAAATGAATTGGGTTATTTTCTGCGTGTATCGGTTAATCGTTCCCACCCAATTTCATCCTTTTTCACAAAATCAGGGCGATTATCCGCTAACGGGTCGCCCTGAAAACCTTCGTCTAGTGTTGTGTGTCTTGGTGCGACCACAACCACCGCATGTCGCCCGTCTTCGTCGGGGAACTGCTTACGCAGTTTGGCCGCTTGGTTGATAATCCATTGCCGGATGTCCACTCAGAAGCTCCCTTGCATCGGTGCATAACCATCAACACCCACACTCGCCAGCGCGTCACCGAGCGCCGTCATGGCCCACGCGCCGGAACTCGCGTCCACTTGGTCGTCGTGCATCCCATTCGGGAAACTACATAGCTCGTCAACATATTCTTGCGCCCATGATTCATTGAGCACATGCACAAGCCCAGCACCGCACTTCGCAGCGAAGGGTAATGCGCGAGTTGTTTTGTCGGTGTCTACGTCATACCCGAAAATGGCATATCCGCGTAGCCGAGGATCATTGTTTAAATCCTGGATTGCGCGGCTCATGTACCCTTTTTTCTCGATACCCTGCTGTACACCCGCACCGTCTGCGAGAATGATTTCAGCCAGATATGCCGTCAAATCACCCCAGTCAACACGTTTGTGGGCAACATCGAGAATGTACCAATGCCCGTCCACTGCCTGCCCTATTTTTACACCCGCCGTATAGTCTGCGGATGTCTTCTCAGACATCGCTAAATCCCAGTAGCGGTAAGCGTAAACAATCTCAGGGCAATTATTACGCAGTGGTTCAAACCACGCACGCTTGAAGATGCCGCCCTCAGCGGGTACGGGGCTCTGTTGATAGAGCGCAGACCACGAATACGCGCCCATTGTGGCTTCTTTAAGGCGTAGGTCATCAATTGGGTAGCGCTCTGACCATAGAGCCTCACCCTCGGCGCGACCTAAAATATCGTCTTTCTCGGCAATCGCAGGAAAGCGCAGACGTACCATTTTATTGCCGTAAATAGGCTTTAGGTTTTTTATGGCACGACCTATCGGATCATCTAAGTGCCATCGGGTAGCATTCAATACTACCGCGCCACCGGGTTCAAGACGGGTAAGTAAGTCATCAACAAGTGCTTCCCATGTATTCTCACGGATTAAATCCGATTCGGCTTCTTTGCGATCCTTGATTAAGTCATCGCAGATCAAAAGATGTGCGCCTTTGCCTGTCGCGCCGCCTTTTATACCAATGGCATCCATGCCGCCTTCATGGTCGTGAATATTCCAAGCGTTTACCGCCCTGCTCTCAGGAGCAAGTTTCACGTCAGTGTAAATTTCCTGGAATACAGGCGAGGTGATAAGTGAACGACATTGGCGGCTTGGTTTATCAACCAAGTCTTGACCATAACTGACCAACATAACACGACAATCAGGGTTGCGGCCTAAAAACCATGTGGGAAAGAAACGACCCAGTGTGAACGTTTTGCCGTGTCTAGGGGGCATCTCAGAAATAAGAAAAGCTATCCCCTCTTTCCCACCAGTCTCAATGTAGCGAGCAACCTCTGTTAAATGCTGATCGAATACTTCTAAATGGTGGGCATGTTGATAGCGACGATACACTAAACGCTTGAAATCGGTTAGCCCGATCTCATTGCGTTGAGACTTCGAGACTGTCTCCGGTATTAACCCGCTGCTGATTGTATCCACCAACGTATCGTACAAAGTCGGCTTGGATTCGATTGAGCGCAGTAGCATCGGTTACATTGGCCTTCACACTGGCAAGTAACGCGCTGACCAATAGCATCGCCTGTTCATTCGTGATCGCGTTTTCCTTGCTCAGAATAATCTTGTTTTCGGTATCCACTAACTTACGGCGCTGTTCAAGCTGAGCGCTGATTTCCTGCTCGGTGGCGTAATGCAAGCGGCGCTTATCTGCGAGGGCTTCCATCTCGTCTAATTGCTCTTCGAGACCACCGTAATCCTCAGACTTGTACGCCCGACGTGCCTTAACAATGCCCTTGAGCAGCACATCCCAGTGCGCCGCGCTTTCACCAGTATCCAGGTTGCCAAGTTTGCTGAGGATGAGCATGTCGAGTAATTCGACATCGCCACGAACCGAAAGCAAATCAGGATTTGATTGTGCGTCCTGATAGGCTTGCGACAACCCTTCGGGAAGATACTTTGAAAATCGACCTGTTTTAAAGTGTGGACTGGCGATTCCTTTAGGGGTAGCACCGCCATGAATACGACAGCGCCCATTTTCCATCGCTTTCGCTTTGCAGGGCGAACCGTCTTTCTTTTTAGCACCACATTCCATAAGGTTGTTTCTTACTCACAGGGTTGTTAATAGGGCAGCGGTGGTGAGTTGAATGCCTGATACACGCGACATCACCCGTATCATCCCGCCGCTGCATGGAATCAAAAAGGCGCACATGCGCCTATTCATAAGTATACCACGATTAAAAATTACAACCCGCATTACGCCGCGCGTTTCGCAGCCGTATCGCGCACAGGCCAATCCACTGCCAGCGCTGGCAAGTGCAGCACCTCGCGTAACAGCACCACAAAGCTGCACTCATCCAGGATCGCTTTAATTTGCAGCGGTGGGATACCGTGCATCCTTGCCGCAATCCAGTTATAGACGTTATCGGGTACGGGTTCGCTAATGAGCGCGGTTTGCTCCATGCGCATCACCTGCAAGTGCAGCGGGGACAGGTTGACGAGTATCCCACGTTTCTCGATTAACCTGGATTGTCGATACAGTCCCTTGAACGCCAGTTGCTCAGTCGGGCGCTGGACGGTATCGGGGGTTTCGTCGTTCGTAT